>QWCH01000355.1_pt1 | contig 103600 bp, 107 predicted proteins | sample 1972671 | NCBI WGS metagenome assembly QWCH01 (sample SAMN09866713, study PRJNA288562) | Human gut metagenome isolate term3_stool, whole genome shotgun sequencing... | isolation source: gut | host: Homo sapiens | place: USA: California
ATGCGGTGTCAAACCTTCAACGCCCCTTTCAGGGGCTACGGTCGTAATAGCCCCTTTTAGGGGCAGACCAAACCACCAGTTTACTGGTGGTTATGATTTGTAGCATTGCGTCAGGATGTATTAGAGGACCATCGCCAGCAGACGAGGCGTTACATAGGTCTCCATGAGCGCCGCCGCGGCGAGCAGCGGCAGAATGACATAGAGGAAGAGCGTCGAGACCTCGGAGAGTGTTCGCAGGATGCGGACCTCCTTGTCTCCGCGCACGCGCGCGGTCACGCGCGAGCAGAGGTACAGTCCCGCCGCGCAGAAGAGCACGAGCGCGGGCAGCTCAAAGATGCCGTGGGGGAGGATGCCGACGAGGTAGACGCCAAGGCTTGAGCCACTGCGTACATAGTACGCGCCCAGCGCGCCGATCAGGAAGAAGTTGAAGCCGAGCGGGAAGGCCGCAAGATAGGCAAAGGGGACAAGACCCCAGAGGATCGCCGAGAATGCGGCGGTGAGGTTGTTGGCGAAGATGGCGGCTGCCATGTCCCGCGTCTCGGTGACGGAGCTGAGACCGGCGCTGTCGATCGCCTGCTCGAGCACGCCCATGACGTGGTCGGTCAGCTGCGGAAAGAACCACGCGGCGGCGAAGCCGACAAGCGTGAGCAGCGGCGCGACGATGGCGGCGCGGCGCGCCTCCTCGCCGTAACCGTTCCGCCACGCCTCGCAGAGCGTGCGCCGGAGGTAGGAGCTGAGTTCGTTCATCCGCCGAGCTTTTCAATGCCGCACTTCACGCGGCGGATCGTCTCGTCCTTGCCGAGAATTTTGCAGATCTCGACCGCGCCGCCGGGGGTGACGAGCTTACCGGCGCAGGCGATGCGCAGGGGCCACATGAGCGTGGCGTTCTTCACGCCCAGCTCCTCCGCGAACGCGATGAGCATATCGTGGATGCCGTCGGTGGACCAGTCGTTCAGCGCCTCGAGCTTGGGGAGGACCTTCTGCAGCATATCGAGCGATACCGCCGCGTCGGTCTTGGACTTTTTGTTCGTGTAGAACGCGAGGTCGTAGTCGGGGAGGGCGTCGAAGAAATCGACCTTCTCGGGAATGTCGGTGAGCTTCTCGCAGCGGGCTTGCAGCAGCGCCGCGATCTCGGCGGCGGAATACGCTTCGTTCTTCACACTCTGACGGATGAACGGCTCGGCGGCCTTGGCGAAGTCATCGGGCGCCATATTGCGGATATAGTTGGCGTTGAAGTAGGTGAGCTTTTCGATGTCAAAAATGGCGGGGGACTTGGAGATGCCCGCGATGTCGAAGGCCTCGGCCAGCTCGGACATGGTGAAGAACTCCTGCTCGGCGCGTTCGCCGCGCGGCGACCAGCCGAGGAGCGCCACATAGTTCAGAATGGCGGGCGTCAGGAAGCCCTGCGCCTTGAGGTCCTCATAGCTCGGGTCGCCGTGGCGCTTGGACATTTTGTGCTGACTGTCGCGCATGACGGGGGAGCAGTGGACGTAGGTCGGGACCTCCCAGCCGAACGTCTCGTAGAGCAGGTTGTACTTCGGCGCGGAGGAAAGGTACTCGCTGCCGCGCACCACATGGGTGATGCCCATGAGATGATCGTCGATGACGTTGGCGAAGTTGTAGGTCGGCAGGCCGTCGCGCTTCAAAAGCACCTGATCGTCAAGCGTTTTGTTCTCCACCGTGATGTCGCCGAAGATGGCGTCGTGGAAGGTGGTGGCGCCCTCCTTGGGGATGCGCTGGCGGACGACGTAGGGCTCGCCGGCGGCGACGCGGGCCTTTGCTTTCTCAAGCGGCAGGTCGCGGCAGGGATCGTCCGCGCGGTCGAACTCGCCGGAATCCTCGGCGCTCTCCGTCTTTTCGCAGAAGCAGTAATAGGCGCCGCCGCGCTCGACGAGCAGCTCGGCGTATTTGCCGTAGGTGTCGCGGCGCTCGGACTGGATGTAGGGAGCCACGGGGCCGCCGACGTCGGGGCCTTCGTCGTGGTCGAGTCCGCACTCGGCCAGCGTGCGGTAGATGACGTCGGTCGCGCCCTCGATGAGGCGGCCCTGGTCGGTATCCTCGATGCGGAGGATGAAGGTGCCGCCCGCGTTGCGCGCGATGAGCCAGGTGTAGAGCGCGGTGCGCAGGTTGCCGACGTGCATATAGCCGGTGGGGGAGGGAGCGAAGCGCGTGCGGACCTTGCCGTGCGGGATCTTCGCCTCCATCTCGTTGAAGTACGTCATATCAAGGGACATGGGGTGACCTCCTGAAGCAAAAATTTCAGTGTTCTTCAGTTTACATTTTGTGCCCGCGCTTGTCAAGGTTCTCTTGTCTTTTTAGAATAAGTGTGGTATGATATCAAATTGAGAATATAGGCACTTCCAGCGCCCTGTGTGCCAATCACGATAGAAACGAGGAAAACCATCATGGAAGCAAACGCTCCGGCCAAAAAGAGAATTTTCAGCGGCATCCAGCCCAGCGGCGAGCTGACGCTCGGCTCCTACATGGGAGCCATCAAGAACTGGGTGAGCCTGCAGGATGAGTACGACTGCCTGTACTGCATCGTGGATATGCACGCGATCACCGTGCGCCAGAATCCCGCCGACCTGCGCCGCCGCTCGGTCAACCAGCTCGCGCAGTACATCGCCTGCGGGCTTGACCCCGCGAAGAACATCATGTTCATTCAGAGCCATGTGCCCCAGCACGCGGAGCTTTCGTGGGTGCTCGGCTGCTACACGCAGTTCGGCGAGCTGAGCCGCATGACGCAGTTCAAGGACAAGGCCGCCAAGCACGCGGACAACATCACCGCGGGCCTGTTCACCTACCCGGTGCTGATGGCGGCGGATATTCTCGTCTATCAGGCTGACCTCGTGCCGGTCGGTCAGGATCAGAAGCAACACGTCGAGCTCTGCCGCGACATCGCGCAGCGCTTCAACGGCGTGTACGGCGACACCTTCACGCTGCCCGAGCCGTTTATCCCGAAGATGGGTGCGCGTGTGATGAGCCTCGGCGACCCGACGAGCAAGATGTCCAAGTCCGACCCCGACGGCTGCGTTTACATGATGGACAAGCCCGAGGACATCATGCGCAAGTTCAAGCGCGCGGTGACGGACTGCGACGCCTGCGTGAAGCTCGATAAAGAGAATAAGCCCGGCATTTCCAACCTGCTTTCCATCTACTGCGCCGCGACCGGCAAGACCGTCGCGGAGGCGGAGGTTGAGTTTGCTGGACAGGGCTACGGCATCTTCAAGCCCGCCGTGGCCGAGTCGGTCATCGAGCTGCTGCGCCCCATCCGTGAGGAGGCCGAGCGCCTGACGGCGGACAAGGCATACCTTGAGAGCGTTTACAAGGACGGTGCACAGAAGGCGTCCTACCTCGCGGAAAAGACACTGCGCAAGGTCTACAAGAAGGTCGGCTTCGTCGCCAGGTAAGAGGGAACATGGATATTCAGAAAGAGCTTCTGCTTTGGGTGGGCGCCGCGCTCGTGTGCGCGATGGTCGTGAGCTTCATCATGTGCCCGCTCGTGAAGTCGTTTGCCTATAAGATCGGCGCGATCGACGTGCCGAAGGACAGCCGCCGGATGCACAAGAAGCCGGTGCCGCGGCTGGGCGGGCTTGCGATCTTCCTCGGCTTCATGGTCAGCATCCTGCTCTTTGTCCACATCGACCACCAGATGAAGGGCATCCTGCTCGGAGCAGTCATCATCGTGGTGCTCGGCGTGGTGGACGATATGACGCCGCTGCGCGCGAAGTTTAAATTTCTCGTGCAGATCTGCGCGGCGCTGGTCGCTGTGTACCACGGCGTGGTAATTGAGATCCTGACGAACCCCAACGTCTTTTCCGACGCGCCCTACTGGTCGCTCGGCTGGATGAAGTATCCCGTGACGGTGCTGTGGATCGTCGGCGTGACGAACGCCGTGAACCTCATCGACGGGCTCGACGGTCTGGCCAGCGGCGTTTCGACCATCAGCGCGATGACGATGCTCGTTATTGCCATTCTTGTCTCCGAGCAGCAGGTCGCCATCGTGATGGCGGCGCTCGCGGGCGCGTGCCTCGGCTTCATGCCGTACAATAAGAACCCGGCGAAGATGTTCATGGGCGACACCGGCTCGACCTTTTTGGGTTACATTTTAGCGACCTATTCCATTCAGGGCCTGTTTAAGTATTACGCTATCGTTTCGTTCGCGGTGCCGTTTCTGGTGCTGGGCCTGCCGATCTTCGACACGGCCTTTGCCATCGTGCGCCGCGTGGCGCGCGGGCAGAGCCCCATGACGCCGGACCGTGGGCACATCCACCACCGCATGATGGATATGGGACTCAACCAGAAGCAGACGGTGGCGGCGCTGTATGTGGTGAGCAGTCTGCTGGGACTGTCCGCCGTCGTGCTCACGACGAGCGGCGAGCTGAAGGCGATGCTGCTGCTCCTTACGCTCGCGGCGGTGGCCTATGTCGCCTCGCGCGTTATTTTCCCGCGCGAGATCGCGGAGACCGCCCACGAAAAGGAACTGGAGCAGGAGAGGACGCAGTCAAAGCCTGCCGCGCCTGCGCCGGAGGAGAAGGAAGAAAAGCATGAAGAAGATTAAAGTGATGAGCGTCTTCGGCACGCGGCCGGAGGCGATCAAGATGGCTCCGCTCGTCAAGGAGCTCGCGCAGCGCGAGGGCATCGAGAGCCTTTGCTGCGTGACGGCGCAGCACCGCGAGATGCTCGACAGCGTCATGCAGGTCTTTGGCCTCAAGGCGGACGCAGACCTTGACATTATGACCCCGCGTCAGACGCTCTCGACCATCACCTGCAAGTGCCTGACCGGTATGGACGAGGTCATCGACCGCTTTGCGCCCGATATGATCCTTGTCCACGGCGATACCTCCACGACCTTTGCCGGCGCGCTCTCGGCCTTTTACCATAAGGTGAAGATCGGCCACGTCGAGGCGGGGCTGCGCACCTACGATAAGTATTCGCCCTATCCCGAGGAGATGAACCGTCAGCTCGTCACGCGGCTCGCCGACCTTTATTTCTGCCCCACGGAGAATAACCGCGCGAACCTTGCGCGCGAGAGCGTGACCGAGGGCGTGTTCGTCACCGGCAACACGGTCATTGACGCTTTGAAAACAACGGTACGCAAGGACTATCGCTTTACGACAGAGCTGCTCAACGAGCTGGACTACGCGAGCAGGAAGGTCATCCTTGTGACCTGCCACCGGCGCGAGAATTACGGACAGCCGATGGAGGACATCATGTCCGCGCTCGCGGAGCTTGCCGGGACGCACCCGGAGGCGGAGCTGGTCTATCCGGTGCATCTCTCTCCGGTGGTGCAGGAGTGCGCCCGCCGGCATCTGGACGGCATCGGGAACGTACATCTGATCGCGCCGCTGAGCGCGGACGAGATGCACAACCTGATGGCGCGCTGCTATATGGTCATGACAGACTCCGGCGGCTTGCAGGAGGAGGCTCCTGCACTCGGCAAGCCGGTGCTTGTTCTGCGGCGCGAGACGGAACGCCCCGAGGCGGTCGCCGCCGGCACGGTGAAGCTCGCGGGCGTGGAGCGTGACGCGATCCTTGTGCTGGCAAACGAGCTGCTGAATGATCCCGCCGCCTACGCGGCGATGGCTCGCGCGGTCAATCCCTACGGCGACGGTCACGCCTGCGCGCGCATCGCGGACGCGATCGAATGGTACTTCGGCCTGCGCGCGGAGCGGCCGGAGGATCACAGGGCTTAAAGGACTGCGGCGGAAAGGAGGCGGCAGGATGGGAAAACAGAAAATGACGCCGATCGGCATCGCGTGCATCCTGCTGGTCCTGCTCGTCGTCGCCTTTATGGTGCGCGGCAGTCTGCGTGAACCGGAGAAGATCGTGCTGCCGCCGGAGCCGAGCACAACGGAGCCGAGCGGCCCCACCGTGGACAACGAGGCCGTTGACCGCGTGGAGGTCCGGCCCGACACGGTGCAGAGCGCCATTGAGGTGCTCGCGCGCCCGCGCGTGTACACGCGCACCATCACGGTCGAGCGCTACTGGAGCGGCGGCAGCGGCGTGAGCGTCATCACGGCGGCAGCCGCGGACGGCTGGCTTCGGCTCGACGTCACGGAGACGGACGGGCAGACCCGCCATGTCATCACCGGCGATGATGCGGTCTACATCTGGTACGGCAGCAGCCGAAAGGTCTATTCCGGCGCCTCCGCGCTCACGCAGGACGCGGAGCAGGGGATATTGACCTATGAGGACATCCTCGCGCTGCCGCCGGAGCGCATCGCGGCGGCGGATTACCGCGCGCTCGAGGGCGTGAACTGCATCTATGTGGAGACCGAGCCCGACGACGCGGGCTATGTTGAGCGCTACTGGGTCAGCGTAAGCTCCGGGCTGCTTGCCGCGGCGGAGCGCGAATGCGACGATGCGGTCGTCTACCGCATGGCGGCGCTGACGGTCAGCTACGACGGCATGGACGCGGAGGATTTCACCCTGCCGAACGGCACAGTGCTCTATGAGCCGGCTGTTGCCGCGGCCAAGGAGATAAGCGAAAACGACTGACCGGCGGTCAGTCGTTTTTCATAGAATGAGCAGCAATCCGAGGGCGATGAGCAGCTCGTCGTCCGCCTTTTCCTCAAAGAGAAAGAAGAGCAGGAGCAGCAGCATCAGGTCCGCGCCGTCAAGATCTTGCAAATGGAGCTTTTCCAACAACTTGTCAAGGAATTGAAAGCCCTCGCGGAACGCGCCGCCGTCGGCCTCCGGTCCGCCGCCGTTCGGCGGGGGAGGAGGCGTATCCCGCGGCGGCTCCCTTGGGGGAGGCTCGCGATGCGGAGGCGGCGAGCGGCGCGGCTCCTCCTGCGGAACGCAGGTGTAAACGCCCTGATCGTTGCGCAGATAACGATTGTACACGGCTACTCCTCCCGCGTCGTCAGAAATACCTTGGCCAGATGGATGAGCTTGGCGAGCTGCGCCGCCCGCGCGACCTTGTCGCGCCGCTTGTCGCGCAGAAAGGGCTGCAGCGCGTAGAGGAGTGCGGAGGTCTCGCTGCTCTCCTGTCGATTCATCTGGCTCAGCACCGGCAGGAGCCGCGATAAAAGCGCGGGGTCCAGCCCGCCGGTGAGCTGTGAGAGCATGGCATTCAGGTCGCCCGCGCCCGGCATGGCATTTCCCACCGCTGCTCCGCTCTGCGGCGGAGGAGGCGAAGCCGCACTCCCGCTGTCTGCCGCTCCTACGCCTGACTGCGACAGGCTCTGCGCGAGCTGCATGACCTGCGCCATCGCGTCCTGGTTGGAGAGCAGACTATTGAGTTTGTCTTCCAGCTCGCTCATGCGGCCCGCCCTCCGTTTCGCTTATTTTTTCGCGCTCTCGCTGATGCGGCTCATCACCGCCATGCCCTCGGGGCTCTGCATCAGGCTCGAGAGCATCGCCGCAAGGTCCTTCGTATTGCCCCGCGCGGCGTTCTGCGCCGCGCGGTTGAGCGCTGCGCCGCCGTCCTGGCGGGTGAGCATCTGCATGAGCTTCTGTCCGTCGCCGGATTGCAGGAGCGACTGCGCCATGGCGGGATTCCTGCGGAATTTTTCAATGAGCTGAGCGGTATTTTGATCCATGTCCGTGCCTCCGTTCCGATTCGTTCAAAGCAGTATATGAAGTAAAGCGGCAAAACGTGACTGAGACTTGCATGGAGTTGGTAAATCTGCTATCATGAGACCAATGATAAAGCAGGGGAGGCGTGCGCCATGCAGAAAACGCGAAGCTATACCTATTGGAAGAAGCCGTGGGCAAAATGGTGTGTTCTGGCGGCAGGGCTTTTGCAGCTTCTGGCGCTGTGGATAAATTTGAATGACTATCGGCAGGTCTCATCCGTTTGGGATCAAATTATGAGCGAGGACGCATGGAAAAGCTATGCATCAAATATGCTGTTTAATTGTTCGCTGAACGGCTTTATGGTGCTACTGTTCTTTGCCTGTCTACTGAACGGAAGCCTTGCGCGCAGCGAAAGGACGGCGCGCAGAAACGATGGGATCACGCTGTTGCTATGGGCGGTGCTTTGGGGAGCGGCAAGACTGTGCTTTCCGCAGCTCTGGTACAGTGGACAGAAACTCTTCTGGTGGTTGCTTTTTATCACGGCGCTTGTCGGCGGGATATTAAGCCTGTGCAAGAGCAGAAAGCTGTAAAAATGCGCGCCATACGGGTTACCCGTATGGCACGCTCCCTTTTCACGTTTTCGTCTTTCCCTGCGCCTTCCCGAAGTCGCAGTCGGCGCGCAGCGGGCAGCCGTCGCAGTTCGCCTTGCGGGCGGTGCAGCGGTCGCGGCCGAAGAGCACCATGCGGTGGCAGAAATCACTCGACTCCTCCGGCGGGAGGACGGCGCGCAGCTGCTTTTCCACGCTCAACGGGTCTTTGCTGCCGTCGGTGAGGCCGAGACGGCCCGTGATGCGGATGCAGTGCGTGTCGCAGACGTAGGCGGGCTGGTGGTAGATGTCGCCGAGAATGAGGTTCGCGGTCTTGCGTCCGATGCCGGGGAGACTCGTCAGCTCCTCCATCGTGCCGGGGACCCTGCCGCCGTACTTTTCAAGGAGAATTTTCGCGCACTCAACGAGGTCTTTGGACTTGGTATTGTAAAAGCCGCAGGACTTGATGGCTTCGCCGACCTCTTCATAGCCGGCGTTGGCGAACGCCTCGAGCGTCGGGAACTTTGCGTACAGCGCGGGGGTGACCATGTTCACACGCGCGTCGGTGCACTGGGCGGAGAGCCGTACGGCGAAAAGCAGTTCATAATCCTTTTGGTATTGCAGCGAGCACAGGGCGTCGGGGTAGAGCTTCTTCAGCGCCTCGACGATGCGGCGGACAGCGGCTTTGGATTTCATGGGGCGACCTCCTGTAAGATTCTTGATAAAAGCATACCACACTTTTCCCGAAAAATCGACAGAAAAAGTGTGGGCAAACGAGAAAAAATATGCTATGATAAAAGCAACGGGGAAATGGAGGTGCCGCCATGCGCTTACTCTTCAAGCAGCGCTTTTTTTCATGGTTCGACAGCTATGACATTTATGACGATAACGGTGCGACGGTCTTTACGGTCGAGGGCAAGCTCGCATGGGGCCATTGCTTACATATTCTCAACGCCGCCGGCGAGCACATCGGCACAGTGCAGCAGCGTGTGCTGACCTTCCTGCCGAAATTTGACCTGTATGAATTCGACCGCTGCATCGGCACGATCAAAAAGGAATTTACGTTTTTTGTGCCGCATTTCACCGTGGAGGGCAGCGATTGGGCGGTCGAGGGGCAGTTCATGGAATGGGATTACACCATCGTCAGCGCCTCGCGCGGCACAGTCGCGACGATCGGCAAGGAGCTGTTCCACTGGACGGACACCTACGTCATCGACGTGGCGGACCCTGCCGACGCGCTGCACGCGCTGATGGTCGTGCTGGCCATCGACGCGGAGAAATGCAGCCGCAGCAGCTGAGGAGGGGAGAGCATGAGCACAAGACCGCTTGCGGACGAAATTCGCCCGCAGAGCCTGGACGAGGTCGTGGGCCAGCACCATCTGATCGGACCGGGCGGCGTGCTGCGCCGTCTGATCGACGCGGGCACGAGCGCGAACATGATCTTCTACGGTCCCTCCGGCACGGGAAAAACGACCATCGCCAACATCATCGCCAACAAGACGAATAAAACGCTCTACCGGCTCAACGCGACGACCGCGAGCTTACAGGACGTGAAGGACATCATCGCGAGCGTCGGCACGCTGATGGCGCCCGGTGGCATCCTGCTCTACCTCGACGAAATTCAGTATTTCAACAAAAAGCAGCAGCAGAGCCTGTTGGAGTTCATGGAGAACGGCTCCATCACGCTCATCGCGTCCACGACGGAGAATCCGTTTTTCTATGTTTACAACGCGCTGCTCTCGCGCTCGACGGTGTTCGAGTTCAAGCAGGTCGAGCCGCGCGAGCTGCTGCCCGCCGTCGAGCGGGCGCTCGGCATCCTCAAGGAGCGCAGCCCGCTCCCGCTTGCGTGGGAGGAGGGCGTGCCCATGCAGATCGCAACCCAATGCGGCGGCGATGTGCGCAAGGCCATCAACGCCTGCGAGCTGCTTTATGAGGCGGCGGAGACGAAGAATGGCGAGCTTTTGCTGACAAGCGAGGATGCCTTACAGGTGGCGCAGCGCAGCGCGATGCGCTACGATAAGGGCGGCGACGCGATGTACGATATGGCGTCGGCGCTGATGAAGTCGCTGCGCGGCAGCGACCCCGACGCGGCGCTCCATTACCTTGCGCGTTTCCTCGAAGCGGGCGACCTCGTGACGCCCTGCCGCCGGCTTTTGTGCTCGGCGAGCGAGGATATTGGCATGGCATACCCGCAGGCGGTCGCCATCGTGAAGGCCTGCGTGGATACCGCGATGCAGCTGGGACTTCCCGAAGCGCAGCTGCCGCTGGCGCAGGCGGCGATCCTGCTTGCCACCGCGCCGAAATCCAACAGCGTGGTCGAGGGCATCAACGCGGCGTGGGCCGACGTCAGGCGCGGCAGGACCGGCGATATTCCGCGCGAGCTGCAAAACGTTCACGCGGACTCCACGGGCCTTGAGCGCGAGCAGGGCTACAAGTACCCGCACGAGTTCCCGAACCATTGGGTGAAGCAGCAATACCTGCCTGACCCGATCAAAAACGCGGTCTACTATCGCTACGGCGACAATAAGGTCGAGCAGGCCGCGGCGAAATACTGGGAGGCGATCAAGAATGCCGATGGACATTAGGCTCCGCGACAGGGTCGAAATGAAAAAGCCGCACCCCTGCGGCGAAAAGATCTTTGAGATCACGCGCGTGGGCATGGACGTGAAGCTCAGATGCACCGGCTGCGGCCATGAGGTGATGCTGCCGCGCGCCAAGGCAGAGAAGGGCATTAAGAAGATTCTCGAACGGGAGGAGAAAGCCGATGAATAAGAAAACGCGCGCGATGGCGCTCATTCTGGTGGTCGTGATGATCGTCTCGCTGCTCGCGAGCATGGTCATTCCGTTTCTTGTATAATGAGAATTGAATGCAGGGCCGTCCGTACAATTTGTGCGGACGGCCCTGTTTCGTCCTTTTTCCGCGTCCGTGCTGTGGTATGCTGACGGCACGGAAGAGGGGGTGACCGGCATGGTGGTCTACTGGGACCTTGCGGCGCTGGTGAACGGCGCGGCGGACTATCTGCTGCTGCTGTCGGCGGCGCGGCTCGCGGGGCGGACGGTGCCGCGGCTGCGGCTCCTCGGCGCGGCTGCCTTCGGCGCGGCCTACGCCGTGCTCCGGCTTGTTCTGCCGTGCTCGCCGTGGCTGACCGCTGCGGCGTTCGTCGGGATGGCGCTGCTCGCCTTCCGCGGCACGGGGCGGGCATTCAAGCTGGGGTTGCTGACGCTGCTGCTCTCCTGCGCTCTCGGCGGAGGCGTGCTGCTGCTCGGTCAGTGCTGCGGCTCGCTCGGGCGCATCGCGCGCGGCGTGATCTTTGCGCAGCTTCCGTGGGGCGTGCTGCTCGGCGCGATGGGCGTGACCTATCTGCTGCTCTCGACTGTTTTTCGCGGCGGAGCGCGGCACGACGGCGGGGAGCTGCTGCGCGTAACGCTCACGCGCGGCGGGAAGACCGTCACGCTCCGACTGCTGCACGACAGCGGCAATCTGCTCACCGATCCCCTCACTGGGGAGAGCGTTCCGGTCATCGGGCAGAGCGCCCTGCGCGCGCTGCTGCCGGAGCGCGAGGAGGGTTACATAACGCTTTCCTGCACGACGGCGGGCGGCAGCGGGACGCTGCGGGCGTTTTACTGCGACAGCGTTCGCGTGAACGGCAGGGACTTGGGACGGCGGCTGATCGCCGTTTCGCCGGACATTTACGGCGACAGCGGCTTTCAGGGCGTATGGCGCATGGAGGAACAGGAGGGAGCACATGAGTTGGTTCAGGCGGCTTTGGAATAGGCTTTGCGCGTGGCTTGCACGGCACGGACTGCTGCCGCGCGCGGGGATCTTCTACATCGGCGGCAGCGACACGCTCCCGCCGCCGCTTTCGCGGGAGGTAGAGGCCGAGATGCTCGCGCGGCTCGACGAGGGCGACTTTGAGGTGCGGCAAATTCTCATCGAGCACAACCTGCGGCTCGTCGCCTACATCGCCCGCCGCTTCGACAACACCGGCATCAACATCGAGGACCTTATCTCCATCGGCACCATCGGTCTCATCAAGGCCATCAACACCTACCGCAGCGACAAGAACATCAAGCTCGCGACCTATGCCTCGCGCTGCATCGAGAACGAAATACTCATGTATCTGCGCAAAAACGCCAATCAGAAGGCGGAGGTCAGCTTTGACGAGCCGCTCAACACGGACTGGGATGGCAACGAGCTGCTGCTCTCGGATATTCTCGGCACGGACGGCGACACGGTGCTTCGCCCCATCGAGGACGACGTGGACCGCCAGCTGCTGACGACCGCGGTCAGCCGCCTTTCCGAGCGCGAGCGCGAGATCATCACGCTGCGCTTCGGCCTCGGCGGGCGGGAGGAAAAGACGCAGAAGGAGGTCGCCGACTACCTCGGCATTTCACAAAGCTACATCTCAAGACTGGAAAAGCGTATCATCGCGCGGCTCAAGCGCGAGATTCTCAAGATGTCTTGACAAATCGGTCAATATTGCATATAATAACAGCCGAAAATGCGAGGAAGCGGAAGAGTACGCGGCTCACGAAGCACAGAGAGAGGGCGGATGGTGCAAGTCCCTCGTGAGCGGGCCGCCGAAGTCACCGCGGAGCAGCCGGGCTGAACGATGCAGTAGGCCGGACGGGAACTCCCGTTACAGAGTCGCGAGTGTCCGCCGACCGGGCGGGAATTCAGGTGGTAACACGGACTTTTTGGTTCGCCCTGAGCAGAAATGCTCAGGGCGTTTTTCTTTGAAAGGAAGGCTCTATGGACTACTTTGTGCTGCGCTTTGACCACAGCTACCGGAAGGAGGATTTCCGTGCGCTGAGCAAGCTCGCAGGTAAGACAACGCGCAAATGGAGCAGCCGCATCATTTCCGTATTCGGCTTCGCGGTTGGACTGTTTGCGTTCCTTTCCGGCATCCTGATGCTGTGGTCAGACCGGGAAATATCCGACCTTACCGCAACGCTGCTGCTCTTTGGTGGGCTGTGTTTGGTGCTCGGCTTTTTCCGCAACCGCCTGAACGCATGGGGTGCGAGAAAGCAGTCGCTTCAGGTCGAGAACCTGACGATGAAGTTCAGCGACGAGGGGCTGGCGCAGAGCAGCAGCAAGGCCGCGGCATCGGTGCCGTATCATGCGTTCGAGCGCTTGTATCACTATCGGGACCGCTATTTCCTCTTTGTGGACAAGCTGCACGCCTATATCCTGCCGGAGGATCGCTTTGTGGTCGGCGACAGCGCGGACTTCCGCGCGTTCATCGAGGCCAAGACCGGCAAAACGGTGGAATATATCTGAGCGAAAATCAAAACGATAACAGGAGAGAGAAGATGAAATTCGTATTTGAAGCCAAGGCGAGCGACTACGATCTCGCCGCCGAGCAGGAGATTCTGCTGCGCCACGTCAGCAACCGCAAGCGCAACTGGACGAGGGCTGTCATACTGTGCGCGGCGACGGTTGTGCTGTGCGTCCTGATCGTCGTATTCCGGCATAAGGACATGACGGAGGCCGTGCAGGTCGCGGCGCTGGTCGTCGGCGTGATCCTGTTCCAGCAGGGCTATCTGGACTATACGAGCGGCAACCCCAAGGCGTTTCTCAAGCTGCTCTACCGTGGGCGGAGGGATCAGACCTACGCCGACCTGAATAAGGTACTGCGCATTGAGATCACCGAGGACAGCCCCGCCGTTGAAATTTACAACGAGGACGGCAAGGCCGGCGAGTGGGACTTCCAAAATCTCAACCGCGTGACCGAGAGCGACCGCATTTTTGAGCTTTGCCGCGGCGGCGGACGCTCTAGGCAGTACCTTGCGCTGCCCAAGGACGCGCTCCGCGAGGGCACGGTCGAGGAGTTCCGCAGCTGCATGGATCGCTGGCTCAAGGGCGATAAGACCGTGGAATACTACGACATTTCCGAGCGCCGCCAAAAGCAGCTCATGAAGGCCAAGTATCAGCTTTTCAAGCATTAAAAATCAGAAATTTACCATAAAGACAGGAGAAAACCAATGAAAGAGCTACCGAAAGTGTATGAGCCCCAGCAGGTTGAGGGCCGCATCTACCGGATGTGGATGGACCACGACTGCTTCAAGGCGACCCCGGACCCCGACAAGAAGCCGTTTTCCATCGTCATGCCGCCGCCGAACGTCACCGGCCAGCTGCACATGGGCCACGCGATGGATGCGACGCTGCAGGACATCCTGACCCGCTTCAAGCGGATGCAGGGCTATGAGGCGCTGTGGCTCCCCGGCACCGACCACGCGGGCATCGCCACGCAGATCAAGGTCGAGGAGGAGCTGCGCACCAAGGAGGGCCTGACCCGCTACGACCTCGGCCGCGAGAAGTTCCTTCAGCGCGTGTGGGAATGGAAGGAAAAGTACGGCAACCGCATCGTCGAGCAGCAGAAGAAGATGGGCGCGAGCTGCGACTGGTCCCGCTCCCGCTTCACGATGGACGAGGGCTGCTCCAGGGCCGTGCGCGAGACCTTCTGCGAGTTGTACGACAAGGGCCTCATTTATAAGGGCAGCCGCATCATCAACTGGTGTCCGCATTGCCTGACGGCGCTGTCCGACGCGGAGGTCGAGTACGTCGATAAGCCCGGTCACCTCTGGTATATCCGCTATCCGCTCGCCGACGGCAGCGGCGACATCGTCGTCGCCACCACCCGTCCCGAGACGATGATGGGCGATACCGGCGTCGCGGTCAACCCCGAGGACGAGAAGTTCAAGCATCTCATCGGCAAGAAGTGCATCCTGCCGATCATGAACCGCGAAATTCCCATCGTGGGCGATGAGTACTGCGAGATCGGCTTCGGCACGGGCGCGGTCAAGATGACCCCCGCCCACGACCCGAACGACTTCGAGGTCGGCCTGCGCCACAACCTTGAGGTCATCCGCGTTATCGCCGACGACGGCACCATCAACGAAAACGGCGGCCCCTACAACAGCATGGACCGCTACGAGTGCCGCAATGCCATCGTCAAGGACCTTGAGGGGCAGGGCTATCTCGTCAAGACCGAGCCGTACTCCCACAACGTCGGCACCTGCTACCGCTGCCACAACGATGTCGAGCCCCTCATCTCCGCGCAGTGGTTCGTGAAGATGGAGCCGCTTGCCAAGGAGGCCATCCGCGTCGTGCAGGACGGCACCATCAAGTTTGTGCCCGAGCGCTTCACCAAGACCTATATCAACTGGATGGAGAACGTGCATGACTGGTGCATCTCCCGCCAGCTGTGGTGGGGTCACCAGATCCCCGCGTGGTACTGCGACGACTGCGGCCACATCAATGTCAGCCGCGAGGACCCGAGCAAGTGCGAAAAGTGCGGCAGCACGCACCTCACCCGCGAGGAGGACGTGCTCGACACCTGGTTCTCCTCCGCACTCTGGCCGTTCTCCACGCTCGGCTGGCCCGATCTGGACTCCGCCGACCTCAAGTACTGGTATCCCACGTCCGTCATGGTCACGGGCTACGACATCATCTTCTTCTGGGTCGCGCGCATGATCTTCTCCGGCATGGAGCAGATGAAGAAGGAGCCATTCAAGACGGTGTTCATCCACGGCCTCGTCCGCGACGACAAGGGCCGCAAGATGTCCAAGTCCCTCGGCAACGGCATCGACCCGCTGGAGATGGCGGAGAAGTACGGCGCGGACGCGCTGCGCTTCAACCTCATCACCGGCAACTCTCCCGGCAACGACGCGCGCTTCTACGTTGAGAAGTGCGAGGCCATGCGCAACTTCGCCAACAAAATCTGGAACGCCAGCCGCTTTGTGATGATGAACCTCACCATCGACCGCGTTGAGCTGCCCGAGCAGCTGGAGCTGGAGGATAAGTGGGTGCTGAGCAAGCTCAACACGCTCGTGAAGGAAGTCACCGACAATATGGACGCCTTTGAGATCGGCGTCGCGTCCGCGAAGGTCTACGACTTCATCTGGGACACCTACTGCGACTGGTTCATCGAGCTGTGCAAGGCGAGATTGACCGGCGAGGACGAGTGCGCGAAGATCAACGCGCAGAACGTGCTGTGCTATGTGCTGATCGAAACGCTCAAGCTGCTCCATCCGTTCATGCCGTTCATCACGGAGGAGATCTATCAGGCGCTGCCGCATACGGCAGAGGATAAAGGCGAGTTCATCATGCTGCAGAAGTGGCCGGAGTACCGCGACGAGCTCAGCTTCCCGCAGGAGGAAGAGGCGATGGGGCTCATCATCGACGCCATCACCGCCATCCGCGCCCGCCGCAACGAGATGAACGTCGCGCCCTCGAAGAAGGTGCATTATACCATCGCCACCGCGCACGCGGACACCTTTGCGCGCGGCATTCCGTTCTTCAAGCGCCTCGCCTCCGCGAGCGACGTGACCGTTGCCGACGCGAATATCCCCACGCCGGACGGTTCGATCGAGGTCGTGACCCATGCCGCGCGTGTGCTGATGCCGCTCGCTGAGCTGGTGGACTTCGAGAAGGAGCTGGCCCGCATCGCCAAGGAAAAGGCGAACGCGGAAAAGCAGCTCGCCGGCATTGAGAACAAGCTCTCGAATCAGGGCTTTATCGCCAAGGCACCCGAGGCCGTCGTCAACGGCGCTCGCGAGGACGCGGCCAAGCTCCGCGCTCTCATCGAGAAGCTGGACGCCTCCGCCGCCGCGATGAAGAAATAAAAGGTCATGAAAAGCACCGATGCAGGAGGTCCTGCGTCGGTGCTTTTTCCATACAGATGGAAACTATTTCTTTTTCAGCTCTCGGATACACATGACAACGATATAGATCAGATAACCACAAAAAATAATGACAGCGGGAAGGACCATAACGACGAAAAAGAAGATTGTGATATATTGCGCTAACGCTTCATAGATGATCTCTCCCATAAAAGTCCTCCTCTCAAATTCCGGCTTGTCTATATGGATACTTTTATGATAGCACAGAGCTGTGGGAAAGTCCACGGCAAAATGAGGGCTTTTCAAGTCCTCGTTCTTTTGTTATACTTACCTTACTATCAAAGGAGGGTGACACCTATGCAGAAGATCGAATTCGGCTCCACCGGCCTTGTGATCGAAAAGAACGGCTTCGGCTGCCTGCCCATTCAGCGCATCAGCGAGACGGAGGCGGTGAAGCTGCTGCACAAGGCCTGCGACGGCGGCATCAATTTCTTCGACACCGCCCGCGCGTATTCCGACAGCGAGCAGAAGGTCGGCGCGGCCTTTTCCGGGATGCGCGACCGGATCGTGCTGGCGACCAAGACCGGCGCGCAGACCGCCGAGGGCTTCTGGCGCGACCTTGAGACCAGCCTGCGCACACTCAAGACCGACTACATCGACATTTACCAGTTCCACAATCCGGCCTTCTGTCCGAAGCCGGGCGGCGAGGACGGTCTGTACGACGCGGCGCTCGAGGCAAAAAAGCAGGGGAAGATCCGCCACATTTCCATCACGAACCATCGCCTTGCGGTGGCGCAGGAGGCCATCGACTCCGGGTTATACGCCTCGCTGCAATTCCCGTTCAGCTATCTTGCCGGGGAACAGGAGCTCGCATTGGTCGAGGGCTGCCGCACGCACGGTATGGGCTTTATCGCGATGAAGGGCATGGCCGGCGGTCTGCTCCGCGACGGCTTGACCGCGGCGGCCTGGATGGCGGTGCAGGAAAATGTGGTGCCCATCTGGGGCGTGCAACGGGAGAGCGAGCTGGATCAGTTTTTGCAGTGCATCCGCGAGGGTGCGGAGCTGACGGACGAGCGCCGCGCGACGATCGAGCGCGACCGCCGGGAGCTTTGCGGCGAGTTCTGCCGCGGCTGCGGCTACTGTATGCCGTGCCCCGCGGGCATTGAGATCAACCAGTGCGCGCGTATGTCGCTGATGCTGCGCCGCGCGCCGGCGCAGGCGTGGCTCACCGAGGAATGGCAGGCCAAAATGCACCAAATCGAGCAGTGCAGGCACTGCGGACATTGCATGGCAAAGTGCCCCTACGGCCTCAACACCCCGGAGCTGCTGCAGGCAAACTACAAGGATTACTGGGAGGTTCTGGCGCAGAGCCGGAAGTAAAACCACCGTACCGTCAAGACAAAGAGCATATCGGGAAAGCGCAGGGAGACTCCCTGCGCTTTTTCAATGCTTTTTTGCCTTTGCGCTCAGCGACCTGACCCGGATGGCGAGAACCGCCACACCGCGCGCCTGTTCTTCCGTAAAGGTATCCTCACGGCCTGCCATGTGGCGCATGAGCGCGGAGAGCGCATCGAGCTTTTCCGCCCCCTCAATGAGCTCTGCCGTGCCGCTGCCGATGACGGAGGCATAGTAGTAGCCGTAGCCGCAGGCGTGGTCGGCGGACTGCAGCTCGCCGCGGCAGTCCATTTCAAAGGATACGCGCGGGTCGCGGCGCAGCAGCTCGAGCTTGCGGCCTTCCCTGGCGCTGTGGCAGTAGAAGGTAAAAACGCCGTCCGCGAAGCGGTAGCCGAAATTGAGCGGGATGATGTAGGGGAGTCCCTGCTCATCAAGTATGGCAAGGCAAATAACTTTACATTCATTGACAATGGAGAGGATCTCCCGGCTGTCGGTGATCTCACGGTCGTGTCTACGCATGGCACTGCCTCCTTGTATCAGGCCGTTCGGCCCTTGATATGATAGCAGCATTTTACAATGTCCGATGGGAAAAGAGCAAACGAAAAAAAGACAGAACAGGCAAAAAGAAACGGAATGGCACATTCTTTTCGACAAAAAAACGGCCGCGGACAGGCTATACTGAAAGCGCACAGAGGTGTAGAACGAGCAAGAGGAGGTCGGGACATGGAGGTTCTGACAAGAACAAACGGAAGAGAGATGACGCTTGCGATCAGCGGAGAGCTGGATCACCACGGCGCGCACGGCGCGATGCAGCAGATCGACCACGCGCTCGACGCGGCGCTGCCGCTGTTGCTGACGATGGACCTTTCGGGAGTGTCCTTCATGGATTCCTCCGGGATCGCCGTGGTGCTGCGCGCACACCGCCGCATGGCGGCGCTCGGCGGAAGTCTGATCGTCACCGGCGTGCCGGCGCAGGCCCGAAAGGTTTTCGACGCAGCGGGGGTGCCGCGTCTGGTCACAATGCAGTAAGGAGGAAGGATATGAAAAAGAGCAGCAACTACATAAAACTGGAGTTTCTCAGCCGCAGCACGAACGAGGGCTTTGCCCGCAGCGCGGTCGCGGCCTTTGCGTCCCAGCTCGACCCGACGCTCGACGAGCTCGGCGACATCAAGACGGCGGTGAGCGAGGCGGTGACAAATGCCATCGTTCACGCCTATCCTGATACGCTTGGAAAGATCGTGGTTCGCGTGCGCCTGCTGGACGGCGGTGTGCTGGAGATCGCAGTATACGACTGGGGACGCGGCATTGCGGACGTGGAGAAAGCACGCGAGCCGCTCTTTACGACCGGAGGCGAGGAGCGCAGCGGCATGGGCTTCACCATCATGGAGAGCTTCATGGATACGCTCAAGGTCCGCTCCCGCCCGGGCAAGGGGACCGTCGTGACCATGCGCAAAAGGATCGCGCAGCGCACAGGCCGCGCATGAGCACAGCCGAGACCTTTGCCCTGCTCGAAGCGGCGCAGAGCGGCGACGAGGAAGCCGGCGAGCGTGTACTGCGGGAGAATACCGGCCTGATCTGGAGCGTCGTGCGCCGCTACAATGGCCGCGGCGTGGAGACGGAGGACCTCTACCAGCTCGGCTGCATCGGATTTCTAAAGGCTGTTAAGGGATTTGACCTTACATATGGAACGCAGTTTTCCACCTACGCCGTACCGAAGATCGCGGGAGAGATACGGAGATTCCTCCGTGACGACGGCGCGATAAAGGTGAGCCGGACTCTGCGCGAGCGGTCGCAGAGCATCTACAGTGCGCGGGAGAAGCTGCGGGTGCAGCTCGGACGCGAGCCTGTCCTCTCTGAGCTTGCGGAGGAGACCGGCTTGAGCGTCGAGGAGATCGCGGATGCCGACCTTGCCTCTGCCGCGCCGGAGTCCTTTCAGCAGGAGATGGGCGACGGGCTAACGCTGGAAACGCTTCTCGGCACGGAAAGCCCGGAGGAGAGCCTGATCGAGCAGCTTTCCCTGCGCGCGGCGATCGACCTGCTGCCGGAGCGGGAGCGCATGACGATCCTGCTGCGCTTTTTCAAGGCGCTGACGCAGGAGCAGACGGCGCGGGTGCTTGGCGTGTCGCAGGTGCAGGTATCGCGGCTGGAGCGTCGGGCGCTGCAAAAGCTGCGCACGGCGATGGAGACGGAGGGATAGCGTCCGGATCGGACTGAAGCTCCGTCAGCAGCGGCCAGAAGCGCTTCGGCATATGCGACATGCGGAGCTTCGGATTTTCCCGTTCGCGGATGGCGATGGTGTCATAAAAGCAGCGCCAGAGCCGGCGATAGCGTTTTTCCGTCTCGTCGGGCGGAGCCATGACGAACTCCTCCAGCGGTACGATGGCAGAATGACCGTCGGCATAAAAGAGCGCCTCGCGGTGCGTGCGGTCATAGAGGAAAAAGGTCTCATCGTGGCAGCGCTGGCAGAAGTGACCGCGCAGAAGCGGCAGAACGCGGTTTTTCGGTTCGATCTCCGCGGCGAGCACGCCGCCGATGTCGGAAAAGCGCACGAAGCCGCGGTATTGCTCCAGCTCGCCGTTCAGCTGCCGCACAGCGCGTAGCAGGGGATGATACGTTTCATCGGAAAGGCGCTGCAGCAGCAGCTTTCCCTCGCGGTAGAGCTTGGCGGCAAAGCGATAGATGGCAAGCTCCTTTTCGGGCAGGCATGTCCAGTATGCGCGGCGCAAAAATGGTCCGACCTCCGGCGAAAAGCGCCGGAAGCCTTTGTATACGCGGCGTGCGTGCGCCGCGTCCGTCGTGACGGCGCGGACCTCATACAAGCATGGCTCGAGCTCTCCGGTGCGGAAAAACGCAGCGGGGAGCTCCTTTTGCGTGTAGCTTTCGTAGATGCAGCACAGAAGTCCATCGAAGCTGCCGTCGTATTCATAAACGACCTCGCGCCATGTCATAAATAACTCCTCATTATGCCGGCTCAAAGAGTGAGAGCTGGTCGAGCGATCCCGCCGGAAGCGAGGTGCGCTCCGTGGCGGTCAGATTGCGCCGGACCCCCTCGAGCGAGAGCCGCAGCGGTGCGGTGCTTCGGCCAGAGCAGGTGAGAAAATACTGCGCCCGATTGAGCACGACGCCGAGCTTTTTGAGGTCCTCGGCGCGCAGCGCCCCGCCGCGGCGCGCGACAAGGATGCGCTTCGCGCTGACCATGCCGATGCCGGGAACGCGCAGCAGCGCTTCGTAATCCGCGCGGTTGACCTCGACCGGGAAGAAGTCGGGGTGCCGCAGCGCCCAGCAGCACTTGGGATCGAGCAGCGGGTCGAAGTCCGGCTGGCCTTCGTCGAGCAGCTCGCCGGCGCGAAAGCCGTAGAACCGCAGCAGCCAGTCCGCCTGATAGAGTCGGTGCTCGCGCAGAAGAGGCGGCTTGGTATCCAGAGACGGTAAGAGCGTATTTTCCACCACCGGCACATAGGCCGAGTAGAAAACACGCTTGAGGTGATAGGTGTCATAGAGCGATTGCGTCAGCGTCAGGATGTGGCGGTCGCTCTCTCCGGTCGCGCCGACGATCATCTGCGTGGCCTGCCCCGCGGGGGCAAAGCGCGGCGCGTGACGGTATTTGACCAGCTCGCGCCGGTTTTCCTGTCCGCGGTCCGCGATGAAGCGCATGGGCCGCAGCACGGCGGCTTTTGTCTTGTTCGGCGCGAGGGCGCGCAGCGACGCTTCGCTCGGCAGCTCGATGTTGACGCTCAGACGGTCAGCGAGCATCCCAAGCTGCTCGACCAGCTCCGGCGAGGTGCCGGGGATGGCCTTGGCGTGGATGTAGCCGTTGAAGCGGTATTCGCGGCGCAGAATGGACAGCGCGCGGATCATCAGCTCCGTCGTGTAGTCCGGCGAGCGCAGCACGCCGGAGGAGAGAAAGAGCCCTTCAATATAGTTGCGCCGATAAAACTGGATGGTCAGGTCGGCAAGCTCCTCGGGCGTGAAGGTCGCGCGGCGCGTTTCGTTCGTGCGCCGGTTGACGCAGTATTTGCAGTCGTACATACAGTCGTTCGAGAGCAGTACCTTGAGCAGCGTGATGCACCGTCCGTCTGCGGAAAAGCTGTGACAGCAGCCCATGACGCCGGATGAGGTGCAGCCGATCTTGCCATGCTCAAAGCCACGCTTGGCCCCCGAGGAGGTGCAGGCCGCGTCATACTTGGCAGCGTCCGCTAAAACGGAGAGTTTATCCAGAAGCTCCATACCGTTATCCGCGTGCACGGACGCGGCGCGTCTTGCGGCGCGGCTGGTCGAGATAGGTGATGACCTTCATCAGATTCGCCGTGACGGCGGTGATACCGAGCAGCACAAAGATCGTCGTGGAAGCAGCCATGTTCATACCCTCCGAATCGTTCTAAAACTCTTGTTCTAATCGCATTATAAATCGAACAAACGTGCTTGTCAATAGAAAATAGAACAAATTTTTTATTTCTTTGCAAAATTCAGGGAAAAACGGTTGACCGGGGAGGGGAGATGCGGTAGAATCAAGGAGAATTTTGAGAAAACAGGTGGAACGCATGAGTGATTTTTCTTCCCGCTTCTGCGCGGCGCGCCGCGCGTGCATTGCGCGGGATTTTGCAAAGCTGAATCCGGAGCAGCGGCGCGGCGTCCTGACGACGGAGGGGCCTCTGCTGCTGCTCGCGGGAGCCGGCAGCGGCAAGACGACCGTGCTCATCAACCGCATCGCAAATCTTTTGACCTACGGCCGCGGGAGCGACTGCGGCGAGGTCCCCGCCGGTGCGTCGGAGGACGATCTCGCTTTCCTTGAGAATTATCCCGCTCAGCCGACCGCAGACGAGCGCCGCCGGATGCGGCAGCTCTGCGCGGTGGAGCCGCCGGCGCCGTGGCAGGTGCTCGCCGTGACCTTTACGAACAAGGCGGCGAAGGAGCTGCGCGAGCGCCTGGAGGCGTTCGGCATCGCGGGCGCGGGCGACATCTGGGCGCTGACCTTCCACTCGGCCTGCGTGCGCATTCTGCGCCGCGACATTGACAAGCTCGGCTTCTCCAACGACTTTACCATCTACGATACCGACGACTGCAAGCGCGTGGTGAAGGATATTCTCAAGGAGATGGATCTGGACGAAAAGACCTTTTCTCCGCGCGAGGTGCTCGCGGTCATCTCCAAGGCGAAGGACGAGCTGCTCTCGCCGCAGGACTTCTCGAAGAAGTGGGTGGGCAGCGGCGACTGGAAGCGCGAGCGCATCGCCAAAATTTACGCGCGCTACGACCGCATCCTCTGCGAGGCGAACGCGCTGGACTTCGACGACCTCATTCTCCACACGGTGCGCCTGCTGCAAAACGAGCCGGATGTACGAGCGTACTACCAGCGCAAATTCCGCTACATCCTCATCGACGAGTATCAGGACACGAACCGGATGCAGTACGAGCTGGTGCGCCTGCTTGTGGACGGACACCGCAACATCTGCGTGGTCGGCGACGACGACCAGAGCATCTATCGCTTCCGCGGCGCGGACATCTCCAACATTCTGAATTTTGAAAAGGAATACAAGGGCACGCGTACGATCCGTCTCGAGCAGAACTACCGCTCCACGCAGAATATTCTTGACGCGGCGAACGCCGTCATTAAAAATAACGTCGGCCGTAAGGGCAAGACGCTCTGGACCGACGCGGGCAGCGGCGAAAAGGTGACCGTCAAGACCGTGTTCAACGAGCAGGACGAGGCGAACTTTGTCGTTTCAGGCATGATGACGGACTTCAACCGCGGCAAGAACTGGCGCGACAACGCGGTGCTCTACCGCATGAACGCACAGTCGAACGCGCTGGAATACGCGCTCAAGCGCAACGGCATCCCGTATCAGGTCGTCGGCGGCATGAAATTCTTTGACCGCGCCGAGGTCAAGGATATGCTGGCCTACCTCGCGCTCATCAACAATCCCGCGGACGATCTGCGGCTGCGGCGCATCATCAATACACCCGCCCGCGGCATCGGCAATGCGAGCGTCGAGCGTGTGCAGGCGCTGGCCGCCGAGCAGAGCGTGCCGATGATGACCGTCCTCCGCGCGGCGGGGGAGTACGCGGCGCTCAAGGCCGCCGCGGCGCGGCTGGAGAAATTCGCCGCCATGATCGACGCGCTGCACGACGCGGCGGGAGACACGGAGCTTGCGGACTTCTACGACCTCGTGTGCGAGCAGTCCGGCTATCTCCGCGCGCTGGAGGACAAGGGCGATATGGAGAGCCGCGGGCGGCTGGAGAACGTGCAGGAGCTCAAGTCCAACATCCTCGCCTTCCTCGACGGCGAGCCGGAGGACGCGACGCTCGCGGGCTTCCTCAACGAGATCGCGCTCTATACCGACCTTGACAGCGCCTCGACCGACAACTGCGTGACGCTCATGACGATGCACAGCGCCAAGGGACTGGAATTTCCCTGCGTCTATGTCGTTGGCATGGAGGAGGGTATTTTCCCGGGAAATCGCGCCGTCGGCGACGAGGAGGAGATGGAGGAGGAACGCCGCCTCTGCTACGTCGCCATGACGCGTGCCAAGGAAAAGCTGACGCTGACGAACGCGCGGCAGCGTATGCTCTTCGGCCGCACGACGCCGAACGCGCCCTCGCGCTTTTTGAGCGAGATCCCCGCCGAGAACGTCAACTGGCTCTCGAAGCCCTCGGCGGAGCCGCGCAGCCGCTACGACGAGGACTATGCCGCCGGCTACGGCAGCTTCGGTCGAAACTCGGGCTTCGGCAGCGGCTACGGCAGCCGCGGCGGCTCGGTGACGACCGGCTTTTCCGGCACGGTCGCGCGCCCGACGCACGCGAAGGCCGCGGTCAGCGCCGCGGCGAAGCCGGCCGCGGGCAAACCGACGTTACAGCTTTCCGCGGGCGATCAGGTCAACCACAAGACCTTCGGCGACGGCATGGTGATCTCGGTTACGCCGATGGGCGGCGACGCGCTCATCGAGGTGGCGTTCGAGCAGGTGGGCACGAAAAAGCTGATGCTCAAGACCGCCGGCGTCCACATGACCAAAAAATAACAAGGAGCGAAGCACAGAAATCTCCTGTGCTTCGCTCTTTTCAACGATTGTAATGCAGTTATGCTTTACAGCATTTCACCAAAGTCGCGGATGAAGCGGTCGCAGACGAGCGGCATTTCGTCCTTCGTGCCCTCGAAAAACGGGTCGTACACGCCGATGACCGTCATGCCGCTCGCCTTGGCGCTGCGGCAGGACTTGACTGAGTCGTCAAAGAAAATGCACTCTTGCGGCGTGACGCCGAGCAGCTCCGTCGCCTTGGCGAAAATGGCCGGGTCGCTCTTGTCCATGCCCAGCTCCTGCGCGAAAATGACGCGCTCGAAGCAGCGGTTCAGGTCATGGACGGCGAGCGCCGTTTTGCAGTGCGCGGGGACGCAGCTCGTGAAGACCGCCATACGCTCGCCCTGTGCGCGAAGCTTTTCCAGATACTCGCGCACATGTGGCTTGAGCGCGACGTGGGCGTAGTTGTCCTTCGCCAGCTCCATCCACTCCGCCATGATCTCATCCGTGCTTTCGGAGAGATGGCAGTATTCCTTGGTGAACACGGCGGCGAGAGGAAAGATAGTGTGCGCCACGCCCTCATAATACTCCTTGGTATAGGGGTAGCCGCGGCGGGCGAGAAAGGTGCGGTCCACCTCCGCCCAGATGCCGTTGGAGTCGATGAGCGTGCCGTCAAGATCGAAGAGATACATGGAAAGGCTCCTATTAAAAAAATTTTCACAGGGGGATTGCCAAACGCGGCGCTTTTTGCTACGATAGGCGATATTCTTGTTTCGTTAAGAATTATACCATCTTTGAAAGGGGCAGGCAAGTGCTATGAAAAAGAGAAATACAAAGCAAGTAATCCTGCCGCTCATCACTTCATTCATTTGGGGCAGCTCGTTCGTGGCACAGAGCCTCGGCGCGGGAAAAGTGGGCGGCTTTACCTTCACGGCGGCGCGTTCGATCCCCGCCGTGCTGGTGCTGGGGGCGCTCGTGCTCATCCTGCGGCGCGTGCGGCACGAGGAAAAATACACGCCGCAGCAGAAAAAGGACCTGCTGGAGGGCGGCCTCGTGTGCGGCATTTTTCTGACGCTCGGCACGAACCTGCAGCAGTTCGGCATTGCCGATACCACGGCGGGCAAGGCGGGCTTCATCACGGCGCTCTACATCGTGCTCGTGCCGCTTGCCGGTATGTTCCTCGGGAAAAAGGCAAACAAACGGCTGTTCCTCTGCGTTCTGATCGCGGTGGTCGGTCTTTACTTCCTCTGCTTCACGGGCAGCGAGGGCGCGATGAGCTTCGGCCGCGGCGACTTCCTCGTTTTCCTGTGTGCCTTTGCCTTCACGGGGCATATCCTCTGCGTGGACCATTATGTGCAGAAGGTGGACGGCATCGCGCTCTCCTGCGTGCAGTTCGCGGTGATGATGGTCCTCTCCACCGTCTGCGCCTTCACCTTTGAAACGGTCGATTTCGCGGCGCTCGGCGAGTGTACGTTCTACATCCTCTACATCGGCATCCTCTCGAGCGCGGGCGGCTACACGCTGCAGATCCTCGCGCAGAAGGACGGCGACCCGACGGTCGTCTCGCTGCTGCTGAGCCTGGAGTCCTTCTTCGCCGTGGTCTGCGGGGCTATCATCCTGCACGAGCGCATGAGCGGACGGGAGTACCTCGGCTGCGCGCTGATGCTCACGGCGGTGCTCCTCTCGCAGCTGCCGGAGAAGACAGCCGACGCAGCGGAGCCGCAGAAAAAATAAGATAGAGAAAACGGAAAAACGGCTTGGGACACGATGGCGTGTCTCAAGCCGTTTCTTCATGGAATGTCAGGAGCAAAGGATCAGTCGTTTGCCTTGCCGCGGACGAAGTGGAGAATCAGACCGATAACGAGTCCCAGCAGCGCGGGGCAGAGCCAGAACAGCCCGAGCTTCGCCAGCGGCAGCGTCTCCCGCAGCATCGCGAGGACGCCGTCCAGCCGGCAGGCGGCGAGCAGCGGCGCGGGCAGCGCGGCGGCGAAGTCATAGAGCGCGCCGACAAGCGTCAGCGCGGTCGTCCAGACAAAGACGGCGCGGTCGTAGGCGAAGAATTTCCCGAAAAGGGAGAGCGCGATCAGCGTGATGGCGAGGGGATAGAGGAACATCAGCACAGGGACGGAGTAGCCGATGATGGAGCTCAGACCGAAGTTGGCGAAGAGCAGGGAAACCAGACTGAAGATCACCGCCCAGACGCGGTAGGTCGGACCCTTGGGAAAGAGGCCTGTGAAGGTCTCCGCGCAGCTGGTGATGAGGCCCACGGAGGTCTTGAGGCAGGCGAGCGTCACGGTCGCGGCGAGGATCAGAAGGCCGACGGAGCCGAGGTAGTGCTGCGCGATCTGCGCGAGGGCGATGCCGCCGTTTTCCGAGGTCTCGAACAGTCCGCGGCTCTGCACGCCGACGACGGTGACGGCGACATAGATGGCGGCCATCAGAAGACAGCTGAAAATACCCGCGCGGACAGTGCTACCCGCCACGGCGTCCGGCTCGGTCACGCCGAGGTCACGGATGACCTGCACGACCACGATGCCGAAGGCAAGGCTTGCCAGCGCGTCCATGGTGTTGTAGCCCTCGAGGAAGCCGGTGAAGAAAGGCTGAGAGGCGTAAGCGCCCTCCGGTACGACCGCGCCGACGGCGGCGCCGGGGCGGAGCATCGCCACGATGACCAGAATGCCGAGGAACAGCAGGAAGCAGGGGTTGAGCACCTTGCCGACCCAGACGAGGATCTTGCCCGGGCGGAGCGAGAAGAACAGCGCCGCGGCGAAGAAGGCGGCGGAGAACGCCAGCAGGCAGAGCCGCATATTGCCGCCCTGCGGCAGCACCTGCTCCAGTCCCACGGTGAAGGAGGTGGTGGCGCAGCGGGGGATGGCGAAGAACGGCCCGATGGTCAGGTAGAGCAGGCAGGTGAAGAACATGGAGTAGGGCTTGCCCACGCGGCTGCCGAGCTCAAAGAGCCCGCTGGAGCGGCTGATGCCGAGCGCCGCTACGCCGAGCAGCGGCAATCCGACGCCCGTTACGCAGAAGCCTATGACTGCGGGCCATATGTTTGCGCCGGCCATCTGACCCATGTGAACGGGGAAGATGAGGTTTCCGGCGCCGAAGAACATACCGAAGAGCATACTGGCAACGTAGGTGTAGTCGCGGCCGCTGAGCTTCTGTTTCATTTTCATTTCTCCTTTTTCATTTCCACCCGCCGGGTTCGATCCGCGCGGTGCAGAATGTTTGAAAATCAGTTTACCACAGCGGCGGAGAATGGGCAATCGGCATAAGCGATAAAAAACCATGCGGGGAGCTTGCCTTTCTTCAAAAAACGAATAGACCTTCCGTGGACGGGCGGCGGAACGGCGTGAAAAAAGATTTTTCAAAAAGTGTTGACAAGTGTAATCAACTATGCTACATTGTGTTTACAACAGTAACCAAAATCCGGAAAAAGGAGGACGGCAAATGGAAAAATTTGATCTTGCGCCCGCCGAATGGAACATCATGGAATGCCTGTGGGAGCGCGCGCCGCAGACCGGCCGCGAGCTGACCGAGCAGCTGGAGGCCAGCATGGGCTGGAGCCGCAGCACGACGCTGACGCTGCTGCGGCGCATGGTCGGCAAGGGCGTTGTGACGTGCGACACGGAGGGGACGAAGAACACCTTTTCCCCCACGGTGCGCCGCGAGGACGCGGCGCTTGCCGAAACAGAGACCTTTTTAGACCGCGTCTATCAGGGAAGCCTGAGCATGATGGTCAGCGCCATGACGCGCAGGCAGGCCATCTCCAAGGAAGAGATCGACGAGCTTTATGAGCTGCTGCGGCAGATGGAGGAGGGAACAAAATGATGCAGTGGATCGTTTCATCCAGCGTTTTGATCCTGGTGGTCATCGCGCTGCGCTATGTGCTGCGCGGGAAGCTCAGCCTGCGGATGCAGTACGCCCTGTGGCTGCTGGTGCTTGTGCGCCTGCTCGTTCCGGTGAGCTTCGGCGCGAGCGATCTGAGCGTGATGAACGCCGTGCCCGAGCGTGCGCCGACCGTGCAGCAGGGGACCGATCGGCAGGACATCGTCGGCGAGCGGAACGACGCGCCCGCGAACGCCGGTACCGTCGGCGTTCCGGCGCAGAGCATGAACGAGGCGGCTCCGCCGGACCTCGTGCAGAACGTCACGACCGCGACGGTGACCGCGCCGACGGTCGAAAAGACCGACTGGGCTCGGATCGCAAAAACCGTCTGGCTCGCCGGCGCGGCGGCGCTGGGACTGGTGTTCCTTGCCGTGAACCTGCGCTTCGGCAAGAAGCTGCGCCGCTCGCGTGAGCGCGTGGAGGAGACCGACGCCTGCCTGCCGGTCTACGAGAGCGGTGAGACGGATACGCCGTGCCTGTTCGGCGTGGCGAAGCCGAGCATTTACGTCACACCCGACACGCGCACGGAGGCGGAGATGCTGCGCTACGCGCTCGCCCACGAGCAGACGCACTACCGCCACGGTGACAACCTTTGGGCGGTGCTGCGCGGCGTGTGTCTGGCGCTGCATTGGTACAACCCGCTCGTGTGGTGGGCGGCGGAGCTTTCCCACCGCGACGCGGAGCTGGCCTGCGACGAGGCGACCATCCGCCGCATCGGCGAGAGCGAGCGCGCCGCCTACGGCCGCACGCTGATCCGCATGACCTGTGAAAAGCGCCCCGCGCTGCTCGTCACCGCCACGATGATGACCGACAGCGGCAAGGGGCTCAAGGAGCGCATTTCCCTGTTGGTGAAGAAGCCGAAAACAGCGGCGTATACGGCGGTCGCCGTGCTGCTCATCGCCTGTCTTTCCATCGCCTGCACCTTCACCGGCGGCAGGGAAGAGCTTGCCGATCCCTTCGGCAAGAACTACGAGGCGGCGGAGGTCGTGTATCAACCGTCTGTATACAGCTTTGCTCTGACGACCGACACCGCGCCCTACTTCCGCATCGCGGCGAACGGCGAGAGCCTTACGGTCGTTGACCTCAGCAACGACGGCGCGAGCGCGGAGAGCGCCTACGGCGCACTGGAGGTCTACACGCTCACGAAGGAGAATTTCGACGAGCGCTTCCTCGACGATCAGCTCGGCTGGGAGAGCGGGAGCTCACAGGCCGCGTCGCTGCGCCGCGAAAACGCGAGGGCGTGGCACTGCACGGCGGCGGAGGACCCCTCGTGGCCGGAGGAGATCTATCTTCTTCAGCAAAAGGACGGCTCACTTTACCTCGTCATGGGCTATGATTGGGAGAGCTCGGAGAAATTCCCCGACGGGATGCGCTCCTTCCGCTGGCTGTTCCGCCTGACCGAAAAGCCCGTGCCGACCTATGAGAGCATGGAGGCCTACGCCCTCTCCGTCATCAACGCGCTCAAGCAGCCGAACGGCTACACCTACTACATTCTCCCCGATGGCGCGCAGAGCAGCGCGGACGGTACGCCGATCGAGGTCACCGAGGCGGCAGCCGATGTGCGCGTGACCAAGCTGGAGAAGCGCGGCGACTGCACGGATCTCGCGCCGGACGGCGTGCTGGAGCTGTGGAGCTTCAACTATGAGGTCAAGCCCGAGGACAAGGCGGGGGCGCTGCCCGACCGCTTCTTCTGGGTCGGCGGCAACAACATCACCGACGACGGCTACATCTCCGACGGCTTCTATTACTACCTCACCGTGCTCCGCACAAACGGCGAGCCGGGCGTCTACCGGCTGCTCGACAGCCGCATGGCAAACGACGGACTGTGGTACAACGGCTGCAGCTACACGAGCGCCTATGAATACCTCTACGACTTCTACGCGGACTACGCGAGCCTTGACGTGCCGCGCTGCCTGATCACCGACTTCCTGAACGCGGACGACCTGATCCGCGAGAACACGGTGACGAGCAGCGACGACTGCACAGCGCGGCGCTACAACGGCAATGGCTGGTATCTCTACGTTCCGACCGTGGCGGTGGAGAAAACGATCGGTCAGGACAGCTGGTACTCCGCTTACTGCGACGGCAGCACGCTGTGCGTGGACAAGAGCTACGACAGCGTGGAAACGATGGAGACGTTCTACCGCGATAATGGCTTCACGCTTGAGCAGTACCGCGAGGGCGCGGCGCTCAGCGGCCCGTGGCTGCGCTACGACGCGGAGAGCGGCACGCAGTTTGCCAACTACCTCGCGCCGGACCCCGATTACGGCGGCTGCTACATCATCTCGGCCTACTGGAAGCCGACCGACGATACCTCGGTGAACGAATGGGGCTACAGCACACGAAACCGTATTCTGAACGAGGCGGTCAAGCTGCGCGCAATGGCGCAGAGCTTTGTCGTCAGCGGAAACGTCGGCTCCATGGCCTCAACCTTCCAAAACGACCTCGACCTCGCCACTGAGGGCAAAGCCGCATGGCTATATCTCGTTGAGAACGGCGAGACCGTCGGCAGCTATAGTGTGCGCGGCGCGTGGAATGTCCCTACGCTCAACGCCTATCATTACAGTACATGCGATGCACCGGAAAATACCGACAGACAGCTTATTCTCTGGCTCTCGGACAACGACAACTCGTATTTTAGTCTCAACAAGAATACGGACACGCAGCACCCCGGTTTTACTCCGCACAATAAAACCTCGTATTTGGGGTTCTACGAGGGAACAAACATCGTGGCGTATCACCGCAGCATGACCGATCCGGTGTACTACTACGAGGCGCAGGACAATTTCAGCATCGTCGACAACGATGGGCGCACACTTTATGATGTGATACGCACATGGTATGACGAGGCGGAACTCAGCGCGCTGCGTGAAGAGATAGGACCGCTTGATAAAAGTCTCTCCTGGCAGGAAGCTGCGCAGCAGTGGGCCGACCTCTACGAGGGCGTGCATCTGAATGTGACCACCGGCAGCGAATATAAGTACACATGGGTGAAAACGTCTGTCAAACCCTCGGAGGAGACGACCGCAGCGTTTCGTGAGAACGGCAGGATCGACGAAAATACCTATTGCTTCTCTATAACGACCGAATTTGTGGCGGAGAGCGAGTGGGCGCTTTCCCGTTCGATGGCGGGCAACACCGGAAACTGCGACGACCCCGACGCGCCGGAGGGCGCGTATGAATACTATTGCTGTTGTACCATCACGCTTGAAGAAAACGGTTGGCACGGCGAAATGTGCGGCACGAGCTGGTAAGCCGCCCCAAAAACTGAACCACGCGGGAGCCGCGGGCAGAAATGCCCGCGGCTCTCTTTCCGCGCCGAAAAAAGAAAAGTTTTCAATTTACCCCCTATGCAAACCGGAAAAAATACGCTACAATGTAGCTGTTAAAATATGAACCGTTCGCAGGGAGGAACAGACAAACATGGAGAAACCGAAATATCGGCGCGTCCTGCTCAAGATCAGCGGCGAGGCGCTCGCGGGCGACAAGCACTTTGGCTTGGACTTCAGCGTCATCGGTCAGGTGACGGACGTCATCAAGGAGTGCGTGGAGGCCGGCGTACAGATGGGCATCGTCATCGGCGGCGGCAACTTCTGGCGCGGCGTGAAGAACGGCGAGGGCTACATCGAGCGCACCCGCGCCGACCACATGGGTATGCTCGCCACGGCGATGAACTGCATGGCGGTCGCCGACGTGCTGGAGCAGAAGGGCGTGGACGTGCGCATCCAGACCGCGCTGGAAATTAAGGAGGTCGCGGAGCCTTATATCCGCGCCCGCGCCATCCGGCACCTTGAGAAGGGCCGCGTGGTCATCTTCGGCTGCGGCATCGGTTCGCCGTTTTTCTCCACGGATACCGCGGCGGTGCTCCGCGCGGCGGAGATCAACGCGGACGTTATCCTGCTGGCGAAGAACATCGACGGCGTGTACAACGCCGACCCCGCGAAGGTCGCGGACGCGGTGAAGTACGACGCCATCTCCTACGAGGACGTGCTGGCCCAGCACCTTGCGGTGATGGATTCCACGGCGACCTCGCTTTCGATGGACAATCACATTCCCGTGCTCGTGTTTGCGCTCAAGGACCCCAAGAACATCCTGCGCGCCGTGATGGGCGAAAAGATCGGTACGATCGTCGGCGAATGAGCCGGCGTCGCAAGATAAAATGCAAAAATCAAAATTTGAGGAGGCTTTCCCCATGTTGAAGGATGAATACAAGGTTTACGAGGAAAAAATGAGAAAGAGCATCGACTCCGTCGCCGCCGACTTCGCCGCCGTGCGCGCGGGCCGCGCCAACGCCGCCGTGCTCGACCGCATCAGCGTGGACTATTACGGCACGCCGACGCCCATCCAGCAGATCGCGTCCATCGGCTCGCCCGACCCGCGCCAGCTGCTCATTCAGCCGTGGGACGCGAGCGCCGTGAAGCTCATTGAGAAGGCGATCCTGAACTCCGACCTCGGCATCAATCCGCAGAACGACGGCAAGGCCATTCGCCTGACCTTCCCGCAGCTGACGGAGGAGCGCCGTAAGGAGCTCGTCAAGCAGATCCGCAAGTACGCCGAGGGCGGCAAGGTTGCCATCCGCAACATCCGCCGCGATGCGATGGAGACCTTCAAGAAGAAGCAGAAGGCCAGCGAGCTGACCGAGGACGATCTGAAGATCGCCGAGAAGGACCTGCAGAAGCTCACCGACGATATGTGCAAGGAGCTGGACGCCCTGCTCGAGAAGAAGGAAAAGGAACTGATGGAGGTCTGATGGGACTTTTCACCAAAAGACAGCTCACGGGGCAGGTTGACAAAAACAGCCTGCCTCGTCATGTTGCCGTCATCATGGACGGCAACGGACGCTGGGCGCAGAAGCGCGGGCTTCCGCGCTCGGCGGGCCACAAGGCGGGCGCGGAGAGCTTCCGCCGTCTCGGTACCTACTGCAAAGAGCTTGGCATCGACTACCTGACGGTCTATGCCTTTTCCACGGAAAACTGGAAGCGCCCGCCCGAGGAGATCGACGGCATCATGCAGCTTCTGCGCCGTTATCTCCACGAGTGCATCGACACGATGGAGCGCGACGGCAACCGTCTGCGCTTTCTCGGCGACCTGAGCGTGCTGGACGACGACCTCAAGGAGTTGATCCGCGAGACGAACGAGATCTCCGCGCGCATCGAGGGCTTTCAGGCGAACGTCTGCCTGAACTACGGCGGGCGGGACGAGATCATTCACGCCGCCCGCGCCTTCGCGCGTGACTGCGCGTCGGGGGAGAAGCGGAGCGACGCGCTGACGGAGGAGATGTTCTCGCAGTATCTCTATTCCAATGGCCTGCCCGACCCCGAGCTGCTCATTCGTCCGGGCGGAGAGAAGCGCATCAGCAACTATCTTCTCTGGCAGTGCGCGTACAGCGAGTTCTACTTCTGCGATACGCTCTGGCCCGACTTTGACGAGCGGGAGTTTGACAAGGCGCTTATCGCCTATCAGCACCGGGAGCGGCGCTTCGGCGGCGTGAAGCCGTAAGAGAAAAACAGCCCGAAAGGGGAAACACTATGAAACAAAGATGGCTTGTGGTGGCAATCGGATTGCCTTTACTGCTGCTGGTATTGCTGGCGTGTCCCGCGTGGGCGACCATGCTGCTCGTGTGCGTCATCGCCGGCATTGCGGCCTATGAGCTGCTGCACACGGCGGGGAAGAATGTGCCGACGAGCATATATCTGCTCACGGTCGCAGTGGCCGCGGCGTATGAGGTGCTTCTGTATTACAGCGAGTGGACATTTTTCGGCGCGATCCAGACCGTGACGGTACTGCGTTGGGCGTTTTTGATGCTGCTGTTTTTCACCGCCGTGCATCGCTTCGGCGGAGAGAGGCCGTTTGCGTTTTCCACGCTCTGCGCCGCTGTTGTCGGCGGCATGGTGTTTCCGGCGATGTACAGCTGCATCTTTCTGCTGCGGAGCTATGCGGACTTCGGCAGAGTTTATGTCCTCGCGCCGTTCTTCATCGCCTTCGCGGGTGATGCGCTGTCCATGTACTTCGGTATGTGGTTCGGCAAGCGTAAGATGGCGCCGCACGTCAGTCCGCACAAGACCTGGGCGGGCGGCTTCGGCGGTCCCATTGGCAGTGCACTTGCGATGCTGCTGCTCGGCTTGATCGCTCAGAAGTGGCTCGGCTATGCGCCGGACTATGCGCGGCTCGCGCTCGTCGGCGCGGTCGCCAATGTATTCGGTCAGCTCGGCGACCTCTCCATGTCGCTCATTAAGCGCGAGGCGGGCATCAAGGATTATAGCCATCTCTTCCTCACACACGGCGGGATGCTCGACCGCTTTGACTCCACCATGTTCATCGCGCCGGTCGTGTACTTCTTTGTGGCGGGTGGCATACTATGACAAGGAGTATTGCTTTACTCGGCTCGACCGGCTCCATCGGCCGCCAGACGCTGGAGGTCGCGCGGGAGCTGGGACTGACCGTCGCGGCGCTGACCGCCAATTCGAGCGTTGATCTCATCGAACAGCAGGCGCGGGAGTTTTGCCCGCGTCTTGCCGTGCTTTATGACGAAGCGGCGGCTGCCGAGCTGCGCGAGCGCCTGCGGGACACGAAAACGCAGGTGCTCTCCGGCATGGAGGGGCTTCTTGCCGCCGCGACCGCGGAGGACGCCGATACGGTGGTGACCGCCGTGGTCGGCATGATCGGTCTGAAGCCCACGCTTGCCGCCATCGAACAGGGCAAGCGCATCGCGCTGGCCAACAAGGAGACGCTGGTGTGCGCGGGCACGCTCGTGATGGACGCGGCGGAGAAGTTCGGCGCGGAGATCGTGCCGGTGGACAGCGAGCACAGCGCGATTTTTCAGTGTGTGCAGGGCTGCCGTGACCGCGGCGAGATCAAGCGATTGATTCTCACCTGCTCGGGCGGACCGTTCTACGGTCTTACCCGCGAACAGCTTGCGGGCAAGACGCGCGCCGACGCGCTTCGTCACCCCAACTGGACGATGGGCGCGAAGATCACCGTCGATTCCGCGACGCTGATGAACAAGGGCCTTGAGATCATCGAGGCCATGCGGCTCTACCGTCTGCCGCTGCGGCAGGTGGATGCCATCATCCACCGCCAGAGCATCGTTCATTCGCTCGTCGAGTACCGCGACGGCGCAATGCTCGCGCAGCTCGGTACGCCCGACATGAAGCTGCCCATCCGCTACGCGATGACCTATCCCTATCGTGCGGAAACGCCGGACCGGACGCTCGACCTGCTTTCCTGTCCGCCGCTGACCTTTGCCGCGCCGGATGAGGAGACCTTCCGCTGCCTGAAGCTCGCGCGTCAATGCGCCGCGGTCGGCGGCACAGCCTGCGCCATCCTCAACGGTGCAAATGAGGAGGCAGTCGGTGCGTTTTTGCGGGACGCGGTGGGCTTCAACGATATTCCCGCGCTGGTGGAAGCGGCGCTGGAAACGGTGGAGCAGGTCTCCGCGCCGACGCTGGAGGAGATCCTCACGGCGGATCACGCGGCGCGCGAAGCGGTCCGCGCGCACATCCAATAAGCAAGTTCCATAAGGAGTTATTTCATGTATATCATCGCTGCCATTTTGATCTTCGGCGTGCTCATTGCCATGCATGAGCTCGGACATTTTCTTGCCGCAAAGGCCTGCGGCGTGCGCGTGAACGAGTTTTCCATCGGTATGGGCCCGGCCATCTTCCACACGACAAAGGGCGAAACGGAATATTCGCTGCGCCTTCTGCCCATCGGCGGCTTTTGCGCGATGGAGGGCGAGGACGAGGAAAGCGACGACCCGCGTGCGCTGGAGAGGCAGGGCTTTTGGAAGAAGCTGCTGATCTTCGTCGCAGGCGCGGCGATGAATTTTCTGACCGGCTTTGTCATCATGCTCTGCCTGTACGCTGGCGCCCAGGGCTTCTATACGGCGGAGATCGTCGAGCTTGACCCGGCATTTCCCCAGCAGGGCGAAAACGGCATCATGGTCGGCGACGTGATCTGGGCCATCAACGGCGAGCGCATCTATCTCAAAAGCGACGTTTCCACGGTGCTCGGCGTGGTCGATCTGGATGAAAACGGCACCATCGAAATGACGGTCAAGCGCGGCGGCGAGAAGCTCAAGCGTACGCTGACGCTGCAGACCTATACGGACGAAAACGGCGCGGAGGTGCGCCGCTACGGCTTCACCTATGGGGGCATCGTGGAAGCCACGCCGCTCGTGCGGCTGCAATACAGCTGGTACAATACGCTCGATTTTGTGCGCCTTGTACGCATGAGCCTGATGATGCTGGTGAGCGGCTCGGCAGGACTGGACGATCTCAGCGGGCCGGTCGGCATTGTCTCGACCATCAAGGACGTGGGCGAGGAGGCGCAGGAGGAGGCCGAGAAGAACAATCAGAACGGCTTTGCCGCGGCGGCGGAGAGCATTCTCTACTTCGGCGCGCTTATTGCGGTCAACCTTGCCGTGATGAACCTGCTGCCTCTGCCGGCGCTCGACGGCGGCAAGGTGTTCTTCCTCGTGATCAACACGCTGGCGCTGGCGATCTTCAAGCGCCAGATCCCGCCGAAATATGAGAACTATATCCACATGGCAGGCTTTGCCCTGCTGATGGCGCTGATGCTCTTCATCACGTTCCACGATGTGATGAAGCTGCTGTGAGGAGGGAAGAAGCATGACGAAGCAGATCATGGTCGGCGGCGTGGCCGTCGGCGGCGGCGCGCCGGTCACCATCCAGTCGATGTGCAACACAAAGACCGAGGACGCGCGGGCGACCGTTGAGCAAATTTTACGGCTGGAACAGGCGGGCTGCGAGATCGTGCGCGTGACCGTGCCGACGCCCGAGGCAGCGGAGGCGGTCGAGACCATCAAGAACCGCATTCATATCCCGCTCGTGGTGGACATTCACTTTGACTACCGCCTTGCCATCGCCGCGGCGGAGCACGGCGCGGACAAGATCCGCATCAACCCCGGCAACATCGGCGGGGAGGACCGCGTGAAGGCGGTCGTGGACTGCTGCCGCGCGCACAAGGTGCCCATCCGCATCGGCGTGAACGGCGGCTCGTTGGAGAAAGAGCTGCTGGCAAAGTACGGCCGCGTGACGCCGGAGGCGCTTGTGGAAAGTGCGCTGGGCCATGTCGCGCTGCTGGAGAAGTATGACTTCACGGACATCTGCATCTCCGTCAAAAGCTCCGACGTACCGCTCAACATGGCGGCCTACCGGCTGCTGCATGAAAGGGTGGACTATCCGCTGCACCTCGGTGTGACCGAGGCGGGCACGCCGTCGATGGGAGTGCTGAAGTCTGCCATTGGCATCGGCGGACTTCTCTGCGAGGGCATCGGCGACACGATGCGCGTTTCGCTGACCGCCGACCCGGTGGAGGAGGTCTATGCCGCCAAGCGCATTCTGCGCGCCTGCGGGCTGCGAAGAAGCGGTGTGAATCTGATCTCCTGCCCGACCTGCGGGCGCACGGCTTACGATATGATCCCGCTGGCGGAGGAGCTGGAGCGCCGCCTTGATGACTGCGACAAGCCCATCACCGTCGCGGTCATGGGCTGCGTTGTAAACGGCCCCGGCGAGGCGAGCGCGGCGGACATCGGCGTCGCGGGCGGCAAGGGCGAGGGCCTTATTTTCCGTCATGGCGAGGTATTGTACAAGGTCGCGCAGGAAAAGCTGCTGGACGCCCTGCTTGAAGAGATCGAGAAACTGTAAGAGAGAAGCGAAAGAATGGCACAAAGGATACCGTTTTTTGAATTATTTGAGGGCTTTGCGCCGCCCATCGGACTGCGTGTGCTGCTCACCGACGCCCGCGTGACCGACGTCACCGTGGAGCAGGAGAGCCGCACGATGGCGCTTGCGCTGACGGTGCTGCAGGAGATCACGGATTCCGAGCGCACCCTGCTCGAGCAGCTTTTGGCGGACCGCTTCGCGCTCAACGGCGTGCGGATCTCGCTGACGCAGGGCGGTTTTCCCAAGCAGGAGCCGCGCCCCTCGAACGCGGGCGGCGGCGCGAGGAAGGAGTCAAGCGCCGGCAAGATCATCATGGGCCGCGAGATCAAGGGACATCCCATGCCAATGAGCGAGCTGAACCCCAAGGCGGGAAACGTCGTGGTCGAGGGCAAGGTCTTCAAGTGCGAGTTCCGTGAGCTGCGCCAGCCGGGTATGTGGTTGGCGCTCATTGAGATGACCGACTACGAGGGCTCGGTCATCGTGCGCAAGCGGATGCTGGAAAAGGACGTCGCGCCGTTGCGCGACCGCGTTTCGACCGGTATGTGGCTGCGCGTCGCGGGTACGATGGAGTTGACCTACGACGGTCACGATATGCAGCTCAACCCGCGCGACGTGACCGAGATCACGCACGAGCCGCGCATGGACACTGCCGAGGTCAAGCGCGTGGAGCTGCACCTGCATACGCGAATGTCCAACATGGACGCGCTGACCGACACCGGCAGCGTCGTCAAGCTCGCCGCCAAGTGGGGGATGCCCGCCATCGCCATCACCGACCACGGTGTGGCGCAGTCCTTTCCGGATGCCTGGCACGCCGGTGAGGGTAAAATAAAAATACTTTACGGCTGCGAGGGCTATTTTGTCAACAACATTGACGACCGCATCGCCATTCACGGGCATCAGGACATCGGTTTTTCCGATGAGATCGTCTGCTTCGACATTGAAACGACCGGCCTCAAGGTCACGCAGGAGGCCATCACGGAGATCGGCGCGGTGCGGCTCAGGAACGGCGAGATCGTTGAGACCTTCCAGACCTTTGTGGACCCCGAGCGCCGGCTGACGCCGGAGATCATCGGTCTGACCGGTATCACGGACGAGATGCTGCGCGGTGCGCCAAAGCTCAAGGACGCGCTGACGGCGTTCCTCGCCTTCGCGGGTGACGCGCCGCTTGCGGCACACAATGCGGAATTTGATATCAGCTTTATCCGCGCGGGCTGCCGGAAGTGCAGCATTCCGTTCGAGCCGACCTATATCGACACGCTCATTCTGGCGCAGAATCTGCTGCCGGGCTTGGGCAAGTATAAGCTCGATATCGTGGCGGAGCATTTGCAGCTGCCGCAGTTCAACCACCACCGCGCGTCGGACGACGCCGTGCCGGTCGCGCAGATGCTGACGAAATTCTTTCCCATGCTCGCCGAGCGCGGCGTGACGCGCCTGCAGCAGATCAACAACGAAATGCTCAAGCTGCGCCCGCTGGGAAGCAAATCCAACCGCTTCCCGAAGCACATCATTCTGCTGGCAAAGAACAAGGCGGGCCTGAAGAATCTTTACCAGCTCATTTCGCTCTCCAACCTCAAGTATTTCAAGCGCGTGCCCATCATCCCGAAGAGCGAGCTGATCGCGCACCGCGAGGGACTTATCATCGGCTCGGCCTGCGAGGCGGGCGAGCTGTTCCGCGCGGTCGCGGATCACAAGGACTGGGAGGAGCTCAAGCGCATCGCGTCCTTCTACGATTATCTCGAGATCCAGCCCATCTGCAACAATCGCTTCATGCTGCGCGAGGGTGCGGCCAGGAGCGAGGAGGAGCTGCGCGACTTCAATCGCACCATCGTCCGGCTTGGCGAGGAGCTGGGCAAGCGGGTCGTCGCCACCGGCGATGTGCATTTTCAGGAGCCGGAGGATGAGGTCTACCGCCATATCCTGCTGGCCTCCAAGAAATTCCCCGACGCGAACGCGCCGCTGCCCATCTACTTCCGCACGACGGACGAGATGCTCCGTGAATTTGAGTATCTCGGCAAGGAAAAGGCCTACGAGGTGGTCGTGTCCAACACGCGCGCCATTGCGGATCAGATCGAGAACATTGAGCTGCTGCCCAAGGGCAAGCTCTTCCCGCCGCGCCTGGAAAATTCCAGAGAGGATCTGAACCGCCTCGTCTGGGACAAGGTGCACGAACTTTATGGCGACGAGCCGCCGAAGCTCATCAAGGAGCGTTTGGACATCGAGCTGGGCGGCATCCTCGGCAAGTACGACGTGGTGTATATGTCGGCGCAGAAGCTCGTCCAGCGCTCGCTGGAATGCGGCTATCTGGTCGGCTCGCGAGGGTCGGTCGGCTCGTCGCTCGTCGCCTATATGTCGGGCATCACCGAGGTCAACTCGCTCCCGCCGCACTACCGCTGCCCGAAGTGCAGACACAGCGAGTTCATCACCGACGGCAGCTACGGCTGCGGCGCGGATATGCCGGATAAGAACTGCCCGGAATGCGGCACGAAGTACGTCAAGGACGGCTTTGACATTCCGTTTGAGACCTTCCTCGGCTTCGGCGGCGGCAAGGTGCCGGATATTGACCTGAACTTCTCGGGTGAGTATCAGGCGCGGGCGCACCGCCACGCCATCGAGATGTTCGGCGAAACGCAGGTTTTCCGCGCGGGCACCATCGGCACGCTGGCGGAAAAGACCGCCTTCGGCTTTGTCAAGAAATATCTGGAGGAAAACGGCATCCAGTCGGGCGCGGCGGAGATCGACCGCCTGACGGCGGGCTGTGTCGGCGTGCGCCGCACGACGGGCCAGCACCCCGGCGGCTTGGTCGTCGTGCCGGACGATCTGGAGATCGAGGATTTCTGCCCCGTGCAGCACCCGGCCGACGCGGAGGACAGCGACACCATCACCACGCACTTTGAATATCACTGCATGGAGGATAACCTCCTCAAGCTCGATATGCTCGGCCACGATGACCCGACGATGATCCGTATGCTCGAGGATCTCACCGGCGTGAACGCCCGCACGATCCCGCTCGACGATCCGGATACGATGAGCATTTTCACCTCGTCGAAGGTGCTGGGCTTTGAGAATGACGACCTGCTCGGCCCGACCGGCGCGGTCGCCATTCCCGAGTTCAACACGCGCTTCACGCGCCAGATGCTCATTGACACGCAGCCGAAGGACTTCAACACCCTCGTGCGTCTTTCCGGCTTCTCGCACGGCACGGACGTGTGGCTCGGCAACGCGCGCGAGCTGATCGTCAGCGGCACGGCGAGCGTTCTGGAGACGGTCGGCTGCCGCGACGACATCATGCTCTACCTCATTTCCATGGGGCTTGACCCGAAGATGAGCTTCAAGATCATGGAGGCCGTGCGGAAGGGCAAGGTCAAAAAGGGCGGCTTTCAGGACGGCTGGGTAGAGGCGATGCAGGAGCACGATGTGCCGGAATGGTACATCGAGTCGCTCGCCAAGATCGGCTATCTGTTTCCGAAGGCGCACGCGGTCGCATATGTTATGATGGCGTTCCGCATCGCGTGGTTCAAGGTGCATGAGCCGCTGGCGTTCTACGCGACCTTCTTCACCGTACGCGCGAAGGCGTTCGACGCGGAATACTGCTGCGCGGGACTGGACGCGGTCAAGCGGAAGATCCGCGAGATCGAGAACAACAAGGACGCGTCGGCGGTCGAGCAGGATCTGATGACCACGCTCGAGGTCTGCTACGAGTTCTATCGCCGCGGCTTCCACTTTGACACCATCGACATCTACCGCTCCGATGCGACAAAGTTCACCGTCACCGAAGGCGGCCTCCTGCCGCCGTTCATCTCCGTCCACGGACTCGGCGAGGCCGCGGCGCTGGACACGGTGGAAAAGCGCAGGGGCAAGGAGTTCATCTCGGTCGAGGAGTTCTCCATGTGCTGCAATAAGCTCTCCAAGACGCACATCGAGCAGCTGCGCGCCCTCGGCGCGTTTGCCGGCATGGCGGACACCAGCCAGCTCACACTGTTCGGATAAATAGGGGGAGGGGAAGATGGAGAAGTATCCCTGCCCATGCTGCGGATATTTGACCTATCCGGTGCCGCGGGAGGATGCGATTGCCTATATCTGCCCTGTCTGCTTTTGGGAGAACGATGTGTTTGTTACATCGGACGATGAACCGAGCGACGAAAATCACGGCATCTCACTCCGCACGGCGCAGGAAAATTACCGCAGCTTCGGCGCCTGTGCGCGCACGATGCTCCGCTATGTCAGAGAGCCGAAGCCGGAGGAAATTCCACAATAGAAAAACGCAGGACCTGCACTTGGCAGGCCCTGCGTTTTTTCATGCAGCAATGCAAAAGATGTGTTACAGCCCCAGCTCTACGGCGCGGCGCAGGCGCACCTTGCCGTCCAGCGCGGCGTCGATGGTTTGGATCAGCGCCTCGCGGTCGCGGTTGAGCGTACCGCCGAGGGGAAGGTAGTTTGAGGCGTGGTTCGAACGGAACACGCTGCCCTCGGAGTCGATGTGTTCCAGGAAGAGCCGCGTCTCGCGCATCAGATCGGCGGGCCCCATCATCTGAAACTCGCCCGCCTCGATCCAATCGTGCAGGGGAGTGCCGGAGTAGACGCGCAGCGTCAGGAAAGCGATAAATTCCGGCTTCATCGCGCTCACGGCCTTCGCCGTGTCGATGGCGTGGGCCTGCCAGTCGCCATTGAGACCAGCCATGCCGTTGATGGCGGTGACGGAGATGGCGATGCCCGCCGCCTTGCAGCGCAGCGCATTTTTCATGGTCTCCGCCGCGGTGACGCCCTTGTTGAATTTCAAGAGCAGTTCCTCATTGCCGCTTTCCAGACCGATGTAGACGAGCGCCAGCCCGTGCTCACACAGCTTGCGCAGCTCCTCGTCCGTTTTGCGTTCGATGGCCTTGGTGGTAGCATAGGCGGCGACGCGCGTACACTCGGGGAAGTATTCGCGGATGAAGTCCAGCACCTGCAGCAGATAGTCCATCGGCAGGATCAGCGCGTCGCCGTCGGCGAGAAAGATGCGCTCGATGCGCCGCTCGTAGCTGCGCGCCTCGGCGAGGTCGCGCAGGACCTCCTCCACCGGACGGATGGAGAACTTCTTATCCTTGTACATATTGCAGAACGCACATTTGTTGTGGCTGCACCCAAGTGTGCATTGCACGATCAGGCTGTACGCCTCGCTCGGCGGACGGTAAACGGCTCCGTAATAGTGCATGGGCTTCCTCCTTGCTTGTTCAGTCTTCCAGCTTGGCCAGGCACTTCTTCATGAAGCGCTCGCAGTCGATGATGGCGCGCTCGTGCGTGCCCTCGCCGATGAGGCCCTTGTTATCGTATGCCTCGACCTTGAAGGTATACATCTTGCCGTTCTCGGAAATGGCGATCAGCTCGGCCTTGGCGGTGATCTCCGCGCCGATGGGGGAGGGGGAAACGTGGCGGACATTGGCCATCGTGCCGACGCTGCTCTTGCCCTCGGGAAGCTGCTCCTTCATGTAGTAGTAGGCCGCGGCCTCCATCCAGCAAATGAGGAAGGGCGTGGCGAAGATGTCCAGTCCGCCCGAGCCGAGCGCGCCGGCGGTGATCTCCTTGGTGACGACATTTTTGTATTCGTAAGTGTCTCCGATCTGCATGGGTTTGATTCCTTTCTTTCGTGCGATGTTTTTACTTGGCTGCCTTGACCTTGATCCAGAGCTTGCTCAGCTCGCGCATGAGCGTCTGGTTGTCGTGGAACATCTCGTCCTTCTCGTAGCCGGAGCGGGGAAGGTAGGCGGCATTCTCTGCGTAAAGGTCCTCGGAGGAGGTCATCTCCTCAAAGACCTCTGCGTTGGGAGAAGTATACCCCACCGTCTCCGTATTGTCAAATGCGGCCTCATAGGTGAGCATATAGTTGATGAACTCGTGGGCGAGCAGGGGATTTTCCGCGTTCGCGGGAATGACCATCGCGTCACACCAGATGTTCGTGCCCTGCTCCGGCATATAGAAGCTCATGTCCTCGTTCTCATCGAGAATGACGGTGGCGTCGCCGGAGTAGACGACCGCGAGATCCTTGTAGCCATTCATCATGCCGTCGATGACCTCGTCGGTGACGTAGACGGGCGACATGGTGTCGTTCATTTGCAGCAGCCATTCGTAGGCGGCGTTGATCTCGTCGGGGTCGGAGGTGTTCATCGAGTAGCCGAGCGCCTTGAACGCCATCATGAACGAGTCGCGCTCGGAGTCGTAGATGTAGAGGTGACCGGCGTAGTCGGTGTTGCGCAGCACCTCCCAGCCCTGTTCCTCCACCACGGCGGGATCGACGTTCTCGTGGTTGTAGACGATGCCGACGCTGCCCCAGAAGTAGGGAACGGACCACTCGTTATCGGGGTCATAGCTCATGCCGCGCACCGCGTCGTCCATATTCTCAAGGTTTGGAAGCAGGCTGTGATCGAGCGGCTGGAGATAATTCTCCTTCATCAGGCGTTCGATCATGTAGTCCGAGGGAATGACCACGTCGTACTTGTCGCCCGCCATGAGCTTGGTGTACATCATCTCATTGGAGTCGAAATTCTCCACGATGACGCGCACGCCGAACTGCTTTTCAAAGTCGCCGATGACGTTCTCACCGAGGTACTCGCCGGGGAGATAGAGCTTGAGGACGTTGCTGCCGTACTTTTCGACGGCGGCAGCGTTCTTGTGCTGCTGAGAAAGGCTGACGCCGACCGTTCCGCCGAGAATGGCGAGCACCAGCACGCCGGCGACAGCGGCCATCAGCTTGCGGCTTTGTGCAAAGGATTTTCCCTTTTCACTTCCTTCTTTTTCACGCTTTTCGTGCAGGATCGGGACAAGGTTGACGATGCCGAGCACCAGTGTGATGGCGACAATGACGAGCGTGGAGAGCGCGTTGATGGAGGGATTGACGCGCTTGGACATGGTGTAGACCAGAATGGAAATGTTGTTCACGCCGTTGCCCGTGGTGAAGTAGGAGATCACGAAGTCGTCAAAGCTCATGGTGAACGCGATGAGCGCGCCGGAGACGATGCCCGGACGGATCTGCGGTACGATGACGCGGGTGAGCGCCTGGAACGGCGTAGCGCCGAGGTCCATCGCCGCGTCGATGAGGTTCGGGTCGAGCGAGCGCAGCTTCGGTGTGACGGAGAGCATGACGTAGGGGATGCAGAACATGATGTGCGCGAGCAGCAGCGTCAGAAAGCCCTTCTTCACCGCCAGCACGCTGAAGAACATCAGCAGGCTGATGCCGGTGACAATATCGGGATTCATCACGGGCAGGTCGTTCACGCGCTCGACCATCGCCTGAAGGACCTTCTTCGACTTTGACAGTCCGATGGCGGTGACGGTGCCGACGATGGTGGAAACGACGGTAGCAAGAATGGCGATGACGACCGTATAGAGCACGGCCTCCATCATCGTGGAGTCCGCGAACATCTTCTCATACCAGCGCAGGGAGAAGCCGCCGAACTTCGTGAGCGAGCGGGAATCGTTGAACGAAAAGACGATGATGTAGAGAATGGGGAGGTAGAAGAACAACAGCGTCAGCGTGAGAATGACCTTGGAGGCGGCAGAGGTTTTCTTTTTCATCGTCCATCACTCCTTTCCGCGGCTGGCGGGCTGCACGTCGACCTTGCGCGTGAGCCACATCGAAAGCATGATGATGATCGCCATGATGAGAGAGATGGCACTGCCGAAGTTCCAGTCGCCGGAGGTGAGGAACTGCGACTCGATGATGTTGCCGACGAGCACGAACTGGCCGCCGCCGAGGAGCTTTGGAATGAAGAAGCTGGAAACGGCGGGCAGGAACACGAGCGTGATGCCGGAAATGACGCCGGGGAGGGAGAGCGGCAGCGTCACGCGCAGAAACGCCTGCACGGGTGTGGCGCCGAGGTCGTTGGCGGCCTCCAGCAGGCTCCTGTCCATCTTGGCGAGCGAGGTGTGGATCTGCAGGATCATAAAGGGAATGAAGTTATACACCATGCCGAGAATGACGGCGAAGCTCGTGTGGATCATCGAGACCGGCCCAATGCCGAAAAAGCTGAGAATGGTGTTGAGGATACCCTCGTCCTGCAAAATGCCCATCCACGCATAGGTGCGCACGAGCATATTGACCCATGTCGGCATCGTGATGAGCAGGATCATGATGGTGTTCGAGCGGCTGTTCATCTGGGCGATGGCATAGGCGATGGGATAGCCGAGCGCGATGCAGATGAGCGTCGTGAGCACGGCAATGTAGAGCGAGCGGCCAAGCACCTCCATGAACACGGTGTCGGTGACAAAGCGCTTGAAGTTATCGAAGGTGAACTGAAAGGTCAGCACCTCATTGCCGGAAACGGTGAAGGCGTAGAGCACGATGAGCAGCATCGGCAGCACGATCATCACGCTGATCCAGGCGACGTAGGGGTACGTCATGGAACGGAACTGCTTCACCACTGCCCCTCCTTCTTCATGACATGAATGTCCTCGGGGCGGAAGATGAGGCCGACCTCCGCGCCCTCCTCGCAGGCGCGCGTGGTGGAGACCTTGTACTCATAGCCCTCGGTGGAGAAGGTCACGTCGTAGACGCCCGGCTCGATGGTCTCGGGGTCGAAATCGTACTTGACATCGGTGATCTCGACCTGCTCGCCGTCCTCGAGGGACCACGCGGACGCGCTCGCCCACGTTTCCAGATCGGTGTCGAGCGCCATGCTCTCCTGAATGTCCTCGACCTTCTTGAAGAAGTTCATCGCGTAGATCTCTTCCTGATAGACCTTGCTCTCCACGCGGTTCTCTGCCATGACCGCGGCCTTGACCGTGATGGACGTTCCGGCGGCGGTGGTGAAGGTGACAGAGTAGCTGCCGACCTCGGGCTTGATGTCATGCTCGACGCTCTTGATGGAGATGTAGTCCTCGGTCTCGCTGTCCCACGCCTCGGCGGAGGCGAGGGTGACGATCTTGGCCTCGTCCAGCTCGCCGACGTCCTCCACGTCAAGGAGGAAGGAGTTGGCGCTGATCTTCTCGCCCGCCTCTTCGTTGAACACGGGGCGGTCCTGCGAGACCTGCATCTTGACGGTGATGGTCGTGCCGACGCGGGTCTCGACCACGGTATCGTAGTGCATCCCCTTGAAAAGCTGAGACTTCACCACGCCCTTGAGCATACCCTCGGAGCGGGGGACAATGTCAAGATGCTCGGGACGGATGACGACGTCCACCTTTTCATTTTTGTTGAACCCGCGGGCGCGGCAGGGGAACTTCTTGTCCTCAAAGACCACGAGGTCATCGCCCTGCATCACGCCGTCGATGATGTTCGTCTCGCCGATGAAGTTGGCAACGAACTCGTTGACAGGGTAGCGGTAGATTTCGGTCGGCGTGCCGATCTGCTGGATCTCGCCTGCGTTCATGACCACGATCTTATCGGACATGGTCAGAGCCTCCTCCTGGTCGTGGGTGACGAAGATGAAGGTGATGCCGACCTCCTGCTGAATGTACTTGAGCTCCTGCTGCATCTCCTTACGCAGCTTCAGGTCGAGCGCGCCGAGCGGCTCGTCGAGCAGCAGCACGCTCGGCTCGTTGACGAGCGCGCGGGCGATGGCGATGCGCTGCTGCTGACCGCCGGAGAGCTCGGTCACGTTGCGGTCGGCGTAGTCCTCAAGGCTTACCAGACGCAGCATACGCATGACCTTCTGGGCGATAACGTCTTTCGGCTCCTTCTTGATGGTCAGGCCGAAGGCGATGTTGTCGTAGACGTTCATGTGCGGGAAGAGCGCGTATTTCTGGAACACGGTGTTGATCTCGCGCTTGTAGGGCGGGACGTTCACGATATCCTCGCCGTCGAAGAGGACCTTGCCCTCGGTCGGCTGTAAAAATCCGCCGAGGATGCGCAGCAGCGTCGTCTTGCCGCAGCCGGAGGGACCGAGCAGGGTGACGAACTCATTTTCGTAAATGTCCAGGCTGACGCCCTTGAGGACGACCTGCCCGTCCTCAAAGCTCTTGACGATATTCTTGAACTGGATCAGTTTTTTCTGTTCAGGCATGGTTCCAATATCCTTTCCTTATATCGATAGAAGTCAGAACAGGGGAGGGGTCGAGACCCACAGCACGCGCGCAGTGGTCTTGCGCACGTTTTTGAGCAGATGGAAGCTGCGTCCGTGGAGGTAGAAGGTCTCTCCGCGGCGCAGGGGATGCTCCTCGCCGTCGCAGACCAGCACGACGCTGCCTTCGACGACATAGCCGAATTCCTCGCCGTCATGCGGCTCGACCGTGAAGCTCTCGCCGCCCTCGGGCAGCTCGAGCAGTATCGGCTCCATCTGATTCTTCTGCGTGTTGGGAACGATCCAGTTGACCGTGCAGTCCTCGCGCTCGTCAACGAAGAAATCGTCGGCGTGGAAGATGAACTGGTCGTTTTTATCCTCCTGAAAGAACTCGGCAAGATTCGTGCCGAGCGCCTCCAGAATGTCGCTCAGAGAGTCGATGGACGGGGAGGTAAGGTCGCGCTCTAACTGGGACAAAAACCCCTTTGTCAGCTCGCTTCGGCTGGCGAGCTCCTCCAGAGTCAGTCCCTTGCGCGTTCGCAGCTCTCGGATCTTATTTCCAATGTCCATACAATGACCTCCCGATTCCTAAGCGTTCGATTTGCTAAACTTTCAGTTTATTTTTATAAAACCAAGTTTATTATACACAAAGAGAAAAAGATTGCAAGTATAAAATAAACAAAAAGTTTAATATTTTGAACGCTGACAGTTCCGCGGGCAAAAAAAGGAAGGACTCTGTGCAATCGGTACAGAGTCCTTCGCTGTTTTCAGCTTATTGATAGTCGCTCACAAGGAACAGAGGCTTGATGACCACGACCTCGTCGTGCTCCTCCTGCTCGACCTGCACGTCGGCGGTGAGCGCCCTGAGGTCGGCTTTGAGCACGTCGAGCGCTTCCTCCTTGCTCTGCGCGCGGCCCTCGCGCAGAATGCGGATCATGCGGTCGAGCACGATGGGATGCGCGTAGCGGGCGGGGAGTGGAAAGTCCTCGGGCAGAACATTCGCCATGGCGGCCTGCGCCTCGTCCCAGGCACGCTCGACCGCCCTGCGGTTATTCTTTGCCGTGGGCAGAACGTGCGCTCCCGAGAAGAAAAACACGGCGGCAAAGCCGAAGAGCGCGAAGTAGACGCCGAAATCACTGCCGCCGCGCCACGAGATGATGCCGTACACCAATGCCGCCGCACCCGCGAGGACGATCGCCAGCGCGACCCAACGGTAGGCGGGATTCGTATGCTCGTTGATGCGCTTGGCCTTGGCGGCTGCGGCAAGCTGAGCGGTCAGCTCGGGATAGCCGGAGAGAAATTTACGCGCGCGCTCCAGCTCCTCGCGCACGCTCTGCGCCTGCGGTGTGAGCTCCTCGAGGTAGCGGGATGCCTCCTGCTGCGCCTTTTTCGCCAGCCGCTGCTCGCCGCCGACGCTCAGGCGCGGAATCTCGGGATGGACCTGCCCCAGATAGGCAAGCAGCTCGTCCACATCCTCCTCACGCTTGAAGGTGCATTGCTTCTCCTGTCCGTCGTCGTACTGCACGACGAGGTAGGGGATGGATCCAAACGCACCCTTGCCGCTGAAGCCGCCCTGGCTCATCGCCACGCGCTTGAAAACGCGCCGCACGGAGCCGAAGCCGATGTAAAAGTGCCGGTCGATGAGAAGATCATTGAGATATAGTGCCTTTTCTCCCACACCGCAGGGGCCGAAGCGGCGGCAGGACTTTCGGTCTGCGGACGCGGTCTCCGCTTCCAAGACGGTGTTTCCAAGGCGTACAGGTGCAAAGCTCATAATCGCTCCTCCAGAGTGAGCAAAGCGGCGGGAGGGACGCTCTCGCCGCTTTGCGGAATAGGGTTTACTTGTGCAGGGTCTCGTAATGCGGCTGGGTGTGGCGCTTCTTGATGGTATACAGGAAGATGCCAAGGAACAACGCCGCAGCGAGGATGCCGACGGGATAAGCGACCGCCGTGTTGTACACGGTAGCGCCGTCGGCAGTCTTGGTGTTGAGGAACTGGCCGAGGCACTCATTGCCCAGCATGAAGTAGGTGATGGACACGGCGCTCATGAAAGTAGCGGGAACGGCGGTGATCCAGTAGTTCTTCTTCTCATAGAAGAGGTACATGGAAGCGGCCCACAGAACGATCATGGCGAGCGTCTGGTTGGTCCAGCTGAAGTAACGCCAGATGATGGTGTAGTCGATCTTGCCGAGGGCATTGCCGATGCCGAGAAAGGCGCCGACGCCGAGCACGGGGACGCAGAGGAGCAGACGGTTCTTCCAGCTCTTCTGGTCCATCTTGAACCAGTCGGCCAGAACCAGACGGGCGGAGCGGAACGCGGTGTCGCCGGAGGTGATGGGGCAGGCGATGACGCCGAGCATGGCAAGGGCAATGCCGATGCCGCCCATGGTCTTGGAGCAGACGTCATACACAGCGGTGGAGCCGCCGCCGCCGAGAGCCAAAAGCTCCTCGCCAGTGTAGAGAGCGCAGCCGGCAGCCGCCCAGATCAGGGCGATGATGCCTTCGGAGACCATCGCGCCGTAGAAGACGAAGTGGCCCTGCTTCTCGCTCTTCATGCAGCGGGCCATCAAGGGGCTCTGCGTGGCATGGAAGCCGGAGATCGCGCCGCAGGCGACGGTGATGAACATGAAGCTCCAAATCGGCGTGCCCTGCGGATGGAGGTTTGCGAAGTTGCTCCAAATTTCGGGGATGGTGTAGCCCTTGGTGAAGATGCCGAGCGCAACACCGAGCGCCATAACGATCAGGCAGATGCCGAACACGGGGTAGATCTTGCCGATGATCTTATCGATGGAGAGGAAGGTCGCAATGAAGTAATAAACCAGAATCAGGATCAGCCAGAACATCTTGCTGGCGAGGATGCCTTCGCTGCCGCCCTTGGAGCAGAGCAGCTGGATGAGGCCGGCGGGGCCGACCGCGAACACAGTGCCGACCATCACGAGCAGCACCACGCTGAATACGCGCATGACGTTCTTCATCGCGCCGCCGAGGTAGATGCCAGAGATCTCGGAGATGGACGCGCCTTCGTTGCGCTCGCTCATCATGCCGGAGAAATAGTCGTGGACCGCACCGGCGAAGATGGTGCCGAAGGTGATCCACAAAAAGACCACGGGACCCCACAGAGCGCCGCTCAGAGCGCCGAAGATCGGGCCGAGACCTGCGATGTTCAGAAGCTGGATCATAAAGAGCTTCCACTGCGGCAGGACCATGTAGTCCACGCCGTCGTTGATCTTGACGGCAGGGGTCTCACGGTCATCGGGGCCGAAGGTGTTCTCAACGACCTTGCCGTAGACGAAGTAGCCGCCGATCAGCAGTGCCAGACACAGGAAAAAGCTAATCATTTGTACTCTCCTCCTTAATTTGTCCCATGATGGCATGGGTATGCATCGGTTGGAAACGTTTCCACCCGACGCCAAACATCATAGCACGAAAGAAAAAAAGTTCAAGCGACAAAAAGAACAAAAATTTGATAAAAATTTTATGCGGATTTATGTATCGATTTCACATATCTCACGCAGGTATCGCGGAAAATGATGGAAGAATATTTATATATAAATTAAATATGTATTCTCCCGCATGTTCAGCCGAAGTATTTCCGCCGGAAGGGGACCTCATCGGCGATGAACTCGCGCCCGCGCAGGTAGTTGAGAATGCCTGCGTCGGTGGGGAAGTCGAAGCGCAGGCGGTAGGAGTAGAGCGCCTGCTGCGTCTCACCGTAGCGGCGGTTGACGCTGCCGACGCCGTATTTTCCGTCGCCGAGCAGGGGGTGGCCCATGTCGGCGAAGCTCGCGCGGATCTGGTGCGTGCGCCCCGTGAGCAGCTCGACTTCGACGAGGGAGAGGCGATCGCGCGTTTCCAGCGTTTCGTAGAGCGTGACGGCGCTGCGTCCGTCCGGCACGGGATGGTGATAGACGCGCACGGTGTTCGTTTTGCTGTCCTTGCGCAGGAAGCATTCGATGCGGCCCTTCGGCGGCTCGGGGCGGCCGAGGCAGATGCAGAGGTAGAATTTGGACAGCTCGCGTTCGCGGATCTTTTCGTTCAGGACGCGCAGCGCCTCGGCGTTCTTCGCCGCGATGACGATGCCGCCCGTGTTGCGGTCGATGCGGTTGCACAGCGCGGGAGTAAAGACATTTTCCTCGCGAGGCTTCCGCTCGCGCTTCTGGTAGAGATAGGCAAGCAGATGGTTGACGAGCGTATTGACCTTCTCCCCCTCGTCGGCGTGAACGACGAGCCCGGCTGGCTTGTCGAGCAGCAGAATGTTCTCATCCTCGTAAAGGATGTGCAGCTTTGGATTTGCGATGGTGAGGTAGACGTTCTCCTCGCTCGGCGCTTCAAAGAACTCGTCGTTGAGGTAAAGCTGGAGCCGGTCGCCCTCGCGCAGGCGGTAGTCGCGCTCGGCGCGGGCTCCGTTGACCTTGATGCGCTTGAGGCGGATGTACTTCTGCGCCAGCGAGGCGGGCAGCAGAGGAACGGCCTTGAGCAGAAAGCGGTCGAGCCGCTGGTCGGCGTCATTTTTATGGATGGTGAACTCTCGCATGGTGCCGCTCCTTTCACGCGCAAAAACACTTCGAGGTCATTCTACGATACCCACCGTCAAATGTAAAGAAAAGCAAAGAAAAAAGTTGTAAAAAATCCTCAAAAAATGTTTGACATTCCGGGGCGCGTCCTCTATAATACTACTCGTGTCATTGCGAGGTGTATCATGCTCTTGGATATCAAACGAATCGTTAACACCCCCGGAGGCAGAATCCCCTTTGAGTTTTCAGAGGACTTTTCTGATGTGGACTTCGGCGGCGTGTGTCCGGCCGTTCGGCCTGTCTTAGTGGTAGGGCAGGTGCGGAACATCGCGGGGATGCTTCGTTTGGAGCTGGCGCTTGATACGACCCTTGCGGCTGTGTGCGACCGCTGCGGCGAGGTCTTTGACAAGCCCTTTCATCTCGACTGCGAGTATCTGCTCGCGACTGAGCTGGAGGACGAGGAAAATGACGAGATACTGCTGCTCGAGGACGGCACGGTCGATCTGGGAGAGCTCTCCCGCGAGGTGTTCATCCTCAATATGCCCACAAAGCTGCTTTGCAGAGAGGATTGCAGGGGCCTGTGTCCCGGCTGCGGCGTGAACCTCAATTATGAGGTCTGCCGCTGCAAAAAGGAAGTGGACCCGCGGCTCGCAAAGCTGGCACAGCTGCTCGAAAAGAGCGAAAATAAGTAATTTTTACTGCGTTTGCAGTTTTCGATCAAGGAGGTGTCAACATGGCAGTCCCCAAGGGGAAAGTATCCCGCGCAAGACGCGATAAGAGACGTTCTTCTCACTGGAAGCTGGAAACTCCGGGCCTCGTCGCTTGCCCGAAGTGCGGCGCTCTGCGCCTGCCTCACAGAATGTGCAAGGAGTGCGGTACCTATAACGGCCGTCAGGTCAAGGTCATCAAGTCCAACGTTGCCGCTGAGTAAGCACATCGGAAAAGATCTACCAAAAAACGAGCGGGAAGAGCGATCTTCCCGCTTGCTTTTTACGCCCTGCGGACAATGCGTGGGCTTTGCGCAAAAAGGGCGCCGTTTTTCTTGCGAAACCGAAAAGGATACGCTATACTATATATGTTAAATTATGCGTTAAGGGAGGGCTGAGCGCGTGAGCACTGTCATTACATCCGTCGACGCAGGCTCTCCCGCCGAACGTGCCGGTATCCGCGCCGGCGAACAGCTGCTGATGATCAATCATCACGAGATCGTCGACGTGCTGGACTACCGCTTTTTCTGCTACGATCCGTCGGTGAGTCTCCGGCTGCGCGAGGCCGACGGGACCACACGCCACCTGACGATCGAAAAGGAGGAGGGCGAGGATCTCGGCCTCAATTTTGATACCTACCTGATGGACGAGCCGCGCCCCTGCTCGAACCACTGCCTGTTCTGCTTTGTCGATCAGATGCCGCCGAATATGCGCGACACGCTCTATTTTAAGGACGATGACGCGCGCTTGAGCTTCCTCATGGGCAACTACATCACGCTCACGAACCTCACCGAGCGCGAGGCGCAGCGCATCATCGACCTGCGCATCAGCCCCATCAACGTCTCCGTGCAGGCGACCGAGCCGCAGCTCCGGCGCACGCTGCTGGGCAACAAAGACGCCGATAAGAGCCTGGAGTATATGCGCGCCTTCGGCGAGGCCGGCATCGAGATGAACGGCCAGATCGTCGTCTGCCCCGGCTGGAACGACGGCGAGCATCTGCGCCGCAGCATCGAGGACCTGATGGACATCGGCTTCAACTCCTGTTCGATCGTGCCGGTTGGGCTGACGAAGTTCCGTAAGGGCCTTGCAAGGCTCGAGCCGGTGACGAAGGAAAAGGCAGGGGAGATCATCGACCTTGTGGACGAGTACGGCGCAAAGTGCCTTGAGAAGTACGGTACGCGGATGTTCTTCTGTGCCGATGAATTCTATATCAAGGCCGAGCGTCCGCTGCCCGACGAGGAGTATTACGAGGAATACCAGCAGCTCGACAACGGCGTCGGGATGCTCCGCAGCACCATGAACGAATTTCTCAGCGGACTGGAGGATGCGGAGAGCGGCGATGTGGCGAGCTTCACCGTTGCGACCGGAAAGGCCGCCGAGCCGTTCATCGCGCGGCTCGTGGCGGAGGCGAAAAAGAAATTTCCGCAGCTTCGCGGCGAAGTCGTCGGCATCGTGAACGACTTTTTCGGCCACAGCATCACCGTCTCCGGCCTTGTGACCGCGCAGGACCTCATCGCGCAGCTCAAGGACCGGCCCACGCTCGGCGAGCGGGTGCTGATCCCCGCGAATATGCTCCGCCACGGCGAGGGCGTGTTCCTCGACGATTACACCGTCGAGCAGGTCGAGCAGGCGCTCGGACGCAGGCTGACGATCTCCGAGACCGACGGCTATTCGCTCTGCGACGCCATTTTCCGGCAGGAGCCCTGATACAAAAATCTACCCCCGACAGGAGGAACCCAATATGTCCAAGCCCATCGTTGCCATCGTCGGCCGGCCCAACGTCGGCAAGTCGATGCTGTTCAATAAGCTCATCGGCCAGCGCCTTTCCATCGTGGAGGACACGCCCGGCGTGACCCGCGACCGCATTTACGGCGAATGCGAGTGGTGCGGCCGCAAATTCACGCTCGTCGACACCGGCGGCATCGAGCCGCGCACCGACAGCCAGATATTGACCTTCATGCGCGAGCAGGCACAGATCGCCATTGAGAACGCGACGGTCATCATCTTCCTGACCGATATTAAAACGGGTCTGACGGCCTCCGATCAGGAGGTCGCGAATATGCTGCTGCGCTCGCGCAAGCCGATCGTGCTGGCGGTCAACAAGATGGACTCCGTCGGCGCGCCGAATCCCGATTACTACGAGTTCTACAACCTCGGCCTCGGCGACCCTGTGGCGGTCTCCGCCGTCCACGGCCACGGCACGGGCGACCTGCTCGATGCCTGCGTCGCTTACTTCCCCGACGAAGAGGAGGCGGAGGAGGAGAGCGATGTGCTCAAGGTCGCCATCATCGGCAAGCCGAACGTCGGCAAATCCTCGCTGACGAACCGCATTCTCGGGCAGGAGCGCGTCATCGTCTCCAACGTCGCGGGCACGACGCGCGACGCCATCGACTCCTACTTTGAAAACGAGACCGGCAAATATGTCTTCATCGACACCGCCGGTATGCGTAAAAAGTCCAGGATCGAGGAGAGCATCGAAAAATACAGCGTGCTGCGCGCGACCATGGCCATCGACCGCGCGGACGTCTGCCTCATCATGATCGACGCGACCGAGGGCGTGACCGAGCAGGACACCAAGGTCGCGGGGCTTGCGCACGAGGCGGGCAAGGCCTGCATCATCGTGGTCAACAAGTGGGACCTTGTCGAGAAGGACGGCAAGACCATGGACAAGATGCGCGAGGACATCCGCCGCGATCTGAGCTATATGACCTACGCGCCCATCCTGTTTATTTCGGCGGCGACCGGCCAGCGCGTGCCGCGGCTCTTCGAGCTCATCAACTACGTTCACTCGCAGGCCTGCACCCGCATCACCACGGGAATGCTCAACAACGTTCTCGAGGACGCGCAGACGCGCGTCCAGCCGCCCACGGACAAGGGCAAGCGCCTGAAGATCTACTACATGACGCAGGTGGGCGTGTGCCCGCCGCACTTCGTCATCTTCTGCAATGACCGGCAGCTCTTCCATTTCTCGTACCAGCGCTACATTGAAAACTGCATCCGCAATGTGTTCGGACTGGAAGGCACGCCCATCATTCTCTCCATTCGTCAGAAGGGGGATAAGGAGGAGTAAAGGAAATGTACTTGCTGGTAACTGGTTTCTATGTTTTCCTTTCTCATTTGGATTACCTTTACGCGGCGGTCGCCGCCTACCTCTGCGGCTGCTTCAACGGAGCGCTCTTTACCTCAAGGCTCTTTTTCCACGACGACGTGCGCACCCACGGCAGCGGCAACGCGGGCCTGACGAATTTCTACCGCACCTACGGCGCGAGGTACGCGCTGCTCGTCATCGCCTGCGATATGCTCAAGGCGGTCGCGGCGGTGAGCCTTGCGGCATGGCTCGGTGCGCGCTTTGACCCGCGCATGCTGCCGGACCTTCCGCTGACCGCGGCGGAGCAGGCGGAGTATGTGCTGCATTTCAAATACTGGGCCGGATTCTTCTGTGTGGTCGGGCACATGTTCCCCTGTACGGCAAAATTCAGGGGCGGCAAGGGCATCCTGTGCTCCGCGACGCTCACGCTGCTGCTCGACTGGCGCATTGCGCTGGTGTGCTGGAGCCTGTTCGCTGTGTTGTGGCTGACGACGCGTTATGTGTCGCTCGGCTCGGTGAGCGCGGCGGCGGTCTTCCCGGTCATGACGCACGTTGTGTTCGGCGACGCGTTTGCGACCGCATTTTCCGTTCTGATCGCGGCGCTCGTGCTCTTTGCGCACCGTGAAAACATCAAGCGGCTTCTGAACGGGACGGAGAATAAGTTCCGCTTCCACGTCAACGCACCGAAATCGGAGGGAGAGGCATGAACATCGTTGTACTCGGCAGCGGCGGCTGGGGCACCGCCCTTGCCATGCTGCTGGAACAGAACCGGCACACGGTCACGCTCTGGTCGCATGACCCCAAAAAGGCGGAGCAGCTAAAGCTGAAAAGGGAAAATCCTTTACTTTCCGGCGTGCAGCTTCCGGTTGAATTGCAGATCACAAATGACCTGAATTGCCTAAGAAACGCCGAGCTGGTCGTGTTCGCACCGCCGTCGTTCGCGCTGCGCGCGGTGGCGAAGGAGGCAGCGCCGTTCCTGCCGGACGGCGTGCCGCTGCTCTCGGTCACAAAGGGCATCGAGCGCGGCACACATCTGCGTATGTCGCAGGTCATCGCGCAGGAGACGGGCGGGGAGCATCCTATTGCCGTGCTCTCGGGCCCCTCGCACGCGGAGGAGGTCGCGCGCGCCATGCCGACCGGCGTGGTCGCCGCGTCGAACCGCGCGGAGACCGCGGAGCTTGTCCAGCGCGTGTTTACCAATGAGCGCTTCCGCGTCTACACGCATGACGACATGGTCGGCGTGGAGCTGGCCGGCGCGCTCAAGAACGTGGCGGCGCTTTGCTGCGGCGTGAGCGACGGTCTCGGCCTCGGCGACAACACCAAGGCGCTGCTGATCACCCGCGCGATGGCGGAGACCTCGCGGCTGGCCGAACGCCTCGGCGGGCGCAAGGAAACGCTTGCGGGTCTGGCCGGCATGGGCGATCTGATCGTCACCTGCACGTCGATGCACTCGCGCAACCGCCGCGCCGGCATCGCCATCGGGGAGGGCCGGACGCCGCAGGAGGTCGTCGCCGACATGGGCGGCGTGGTCGAGGGCTACTATGCCGCCGTCAGCGCTAAGGAGCTGGCGGACTCGCTGGGCGTGGAAATGCCGATCTGCGAGGCGATGTACGACGTTCTCTACAACAGCGCGGAGGTCCGGGGCATGGTCCACCGGCTGATGAGCCGCGCGCCGAAGCGCGAAACCGACAACGGATGGGTATAAACCGAAAGGCGGTCCGCGCAGACCGCCTTTTTCAACAGGGAGAGAAAACAATGTGTCTTTTGGAGCAGCTGGAGCGGTATGAGCCGTACAACGAGCAGGAAGCGCGCGACCGCGCGCTTTTGCTCCGTGCCTTGCGCGAAGAAGCAGATGTGTTCACGCGCGAGAATGACCGGATGCACATGACGGCCTCGGCGTGGGTGACGAACGAAGCGCATGACGGCGTGCTGATGGCCTACCACAACATCTATGATTCCTGGGCGTGGCTCGGCGGGCACGCCGACGGGGAGGAGGACCTGCTCGCGGTCGCGCTGCGTGAGGTGCGGGAGGAGAGCGGTGTGAAGCACGCCCGTCCGGCGAGCGAGAATATTTTCTCACTCGAGGTCCTGACCGTGGACGGACATGAGAAGCGGGGCGCATACGTTTCCTCACATCTGCACCTGAATGTGACCTATCTTCTCATCGCGGACGACAGCGACGCGCTGACCGTCAAGCCGGACGAGAACAGCGGCGTCCGCTGGTTCACACCGGAGGGAGCGATCGAAGCCAGCAGCGAGCCGTGGTTCCGCGAGCGCATTTATAAAAAGCTCAACGCCAAGCTCGCCGCGCTGCGGTGAAGGCAAAAAAGGACAGAAAAAAGCCGCTCTGAACGAGCGGCTTTTACTGCTATCTTTTAGATCGCGCGGGTAACCTTACCGGAACGCAGACAGCGGGTACAAACATAGACATGGCGGGGCGTACCGTTGACCATCGCCTTGACGCGCTTGACATTGGGCTTCCAAGGACGATTGGAGCGTCTGTGGGAGTGGGAGACCTGAATACCAAAGGTCACACCCTTGTCGCAAAACTCGCACTTTGCCATCCGTTGCACCTCCTTGCTGTAATCAAATCAAGACTTGCGCATTGCAAGCATTGGCTATGATAGCAGATTCCAAACGAAATTGCAAGCAAAATTTTTCATTTTCTCAGATTTTTTTGCATTTTTTTCTCTGAGCGCTCCGAAGCGGACGGCGAACGAAAAAATGATGCCGCGTACCCTTGTAAAAACAGGGGAAAACCGATATAATGTATATGGAAAAATTTTGACCCGACGGGAGAGAGCTTATGAATACCGATCGAAGCGTAAAGGTAAAGGATATTGTGGAAAAATTTCAGATGGAGGTGCTCTATCCCGGTGCGGATTTCGAGACGGAAACGCTGACCATCACGGACGTCAACCGCCCGGGGCTGCAGTTCGTCGGCTTTTTCGACTACTTTGACCCGCGCAGGCTCCAGATCATCGGCAAGGCGGAGACGATGTTCCTCAAGAGCTTTTCCTCCGCCGAGCGGCGCAAATGCTTTGAGGATCTGTTCAAGTACGAGATCCCCGCGCTGGTCATCTCCCGCAAGCTCGACGTGTTCCCCGAGTGCATGGAGATGGCGCAGAAATACGGCCGCACCCTGCTGCGCACGGAGCACACCTCGGTCGAGTTTACGAGCATGACCATCGACTTCCTCAACCACGAGCTGGCGCCCATGATCACGCGCCACGGCGTGCTGATGGACGTGTACGGCGAGGGCGTGCTGATCCTCGGCGACAGCGGCATCGGCAAGAGCGAGACAGCCATCGAGCTCATCAAGCGCGGCCACCGGCTCGTTGCGGACGACGCGGTGGAGATCCGCCGCATCGGCGATACGCTCACCGGCACCGCGCCCGAGCTCATCCGCCACTACCTCGAGGTGCGCGGCATCGGCGTGGTGGACATTCAGAAGCTCTTCGGCATGAGCGGCGTAAAGTCCGCGACGCAGATCGACCTGGTCATTCAGTTCGAGCGCTGGCAGGACGAAAAGTTCTACGACCGGCTCGGCCTCGACGAGGCGCACACGCAGATCATGGGTGTGCCCATCCCGCTTTTGACCATTCCGGTCTCGGCGGGCCGCAACCTCGCCGGTATCGTGGAGCTGGCGGTGATGAACAACCGCCAGAAGAAGTACGGCATCAACTCCGCCCGCGAGTTCGTTGAGCAGATCGACAGCCACATCGACCATCAGGCGGCGCAGGAAAAGAATCGGTAAATCGGTAAGGAGCATTTATGGAGTCCATGTTTTCATCAAACCGCCCGGGCTGGGCGGCGTTACTGGATGAAAAGGTCACGGCGTATCTGCCGGACCTCAAATATGTACACGACGAGCCGCTTGCGCGGCACACCTCCTTCCGCATCGGAGGGCCGGCGACGCGCATGGCGTTCCCGACCTCCGGCGAGCAAATCGTTCTGCTCACGGGCTTCGCACAGGAGTGCGGCGTCACGCCGTTCCTGCTCGGCAACGGCACCAATCTGCTCGTTGCGGACGAGGGGCTGGATACGCTCGTCATTCAGACAGGCGAGGGGCTGAACCGTATCGCGCTCGACGGCGGCATCATCACGGCGGACGCGGGCGTATCGCTCGCGCGGCTGGGCGTCTTTGCCTGGCAGCACAGCCTCACGGGACTGGAGTTCGCGCACGGCATTCCCGGCAGTCTCGGCGGCGGCGTGGTGATGAACGCAGGCGCCTACGGCGGCGAGCTGAAGGATGTGCTCACCGAGGTCACGGCGCTTTTCCCGGACGGCGTGCGGACGCTACGCGGGGAGGAGCTGGCGCTCGGCTACCGCCGCAGCTTCTTCACCGACCACCCCGAGGCCGTCGTGCTGCGCGCAAAGCTCGCGCTTCACGGCGGGGATCAGGAGGCCATCAAGGCGCGCATGGAGGAGCTTTCGGCCAAGCGCCGCGCAAGCCAGCCGCTTGAGATGCCGAGTGCCGGCAGCACCTTCAAGCGCCCCGAGGGATACTTCGCGGGCACGCTCATCGAGCAGTGCGGCCTCAAGGGCAAGCACGTCGGCGGGGCAGAGGTCAGCCGCAAGCACGCGGGCTTTGTGGTCAACGCCGGCGGCGCGACCTGCGCGGACGTCCTCGCGCTCATCAAAAAAGTACAGGATACCGTTTTCACGGCGACGGGCGTGACACTCGAGCCGGAAGTGAAGATCATTCGATAAAGGGGGAGCGGAGCATGGAGATCCTGGTCATCTCGGGCCTGTCCGGCGCGGGCAAGTCCTGCGCCGCGTCCTGTCTGGAGGATATCGGCTATTACACGGTGGACAATATGCCCGCCGCCATCATTCCGAAATTCGCGGAGTTCTCCGCCGAGAGCGACGGCCGCTACGACCGCGTCGCGCTGGTAAACGACATCCGCGGCGGCGTGGACAGCTTTCAGGAGCTGCTGGAGGTCATCGACCGCCTGCGCGAGGGCGGCACGGTCTGCCGCCTGCTCTATCTGGAGGCGGACACGCAGAGCATCATCAAGCGCTACAAGGAAACGCGCCGCCGCCACCCGCTCATGGAGAGCGGCGCGACCATCGAGGATGCGGTGAAGCGTGAAACGGAGCTGCTGCGCCCGCTGCGCGAGCGCGCGGACTTTGTGATCGACACGACGCAGCTCTCCGCGGCGAAGCTGCGCGGCGAGCTCTACCGCCTCTTTGCGGAAAAGGGGCAGCAGAGCCGCATGAGCATCAACGTCGTCTCCTTCGGCTACAAGTACGGCGTGCCGCTCGAGGCCGATCTGGTGTTCGATGTGCGCTTCATGCCGAACCCCTACTATGTGCCGGAGCTGCGCTACCAGACCGGCATGAACGACGACGTTTACAACTATGTCTTTTCCTTCCCGCAGACGAAGGAATTTCTATCAAAGCTTGAGCAGATGCTCGCGTTCCTCCTGCCGCTCTATCAGGAGGAGGGCAAGGCCGTGCTGGTCGTGGCCGTCGGCTGCACCGGCGGACGGCACCGCTCGGTGTCCATCGCGCGGGCGGTGACGGAGTACTTAAATAAGCTCGGCTACGCCGCCTACGAGAACCACCGCGATATCACACGCGGCTGAAAGGAGAACGCCCATGTCCTTTTCCTCCGACGCCAAGGCGGAGCTGTGCCGCGTGCCGCTCACGCGGCGCTGCTGCGCGCGCGCCGAAGCCTACGGCGTGCTGCTCTACGCGGGCAGCTTTTCCCCGACCGAGGTGCGCATCGTCACCGAGAGCGAGGACTTTGCCGCGCGGCTGCCAAAGCTCTTCCAGAAGGCGTTCAGCGTTCGCTTCGACGCGCAGGAGAGCGGCGGCAAAAGCATTTTCCGCATCACGGACGGGCAGAAGCTCGCCGTCATTTTAGAAGCGCTCGGCTACGATCCCGACCAGCACTACGCGCTGCACGTCAACTTCGCGCTGCTGGAGGAGGAGTGCTGCCGCGCGTCGTTCCTGCGCGGCGCCTTTCTTGCGGGCGGCAGCGTGACCGATCCGCTCAAGCGCTACCATCTTGAGCTTGCCACGCCGCATTTGCAGGCGGGGCGCGAGGTCGAGGCGCTGCTGCGCGACATGGGCTACGAGCCGAAAAACGTGCAGCGGCAGGGCAACGGTGTGACCTATTTCAAGCAGAGCGACCACATCGAGGAGCTGCTCACGCGCATCGGCGCGCCTGCCGCGGCGATGGAGGTCATGGCCGCAAAGGTTGAAAAGGAAATGCGCAACACGGTCAACCGCCGTGTCAACTGCGACGCAGCGAATGTGGACAAGGCCGTGGCCGCCTCGCGCGAGCAGGTCGAGGCGCTCACGCGCCTGACCGACGCGGGCATCGTCGCCACGCTGCCGGTCAAGCTGCAGGAGGTCGCGGTCGCTCGGCTTTTGCAGCCGGAGCTGTCGCTCAGCGAGCTGGCGGAGACCTTCGACCCGCCGCTGACAAAATCCTGCCTCAACCACCGGATGCGCAAGCTCATGGAGCTTGCGGGCAAAGAGAAAGCATAAAGAGAGGAAAGCATCATGCCGTTTGCACATCTGCACGTTCATACGGAATACAGCCTTCTTGACGGCGCGTGCCGCATCAAGGGGCTGGCCAAGCGCGTCCGCGAGCTGGGGCAGACGGCGGTCGCCGTGACCGACCACGGCGTGATGTACGGCGCGATCGACTTCTACCGCGCGTGCAAGGCCGAGGGCGTCAAGCCCGTCATCGGCTGCGAGGTCTATGTCGCGCCCCGCACGCGCTTTGACAAGCAGCACGAGTTTGACGCCGAGGCGCGCCACCTTGTCCTTCTGTGCGAGAACGAGGAGGGCTACCGCAACCTCTCCTACATGGTCTCCAAGGCGTTTACCGAGGGCTTCTACATCAAGCCCCGCATCGACCTTGAGCTGCTGCGCGCGCACGCCAAGGGACTTATTGCGCTCTCGGCGTGTCTTGCTGGCGAGATCCCCCGCCGGCTGCGCAACGGCGAGTACGACAATGCAAAGGCGTATGCCTTGACACTCTCGGAGATATTTGGCCCCGACCGCTTCTATCTTGAGCTTCAGAACCACGGCATCCGCGAGCAGGCGGTCGTAAACAAGGGCTTGCTGCGCATCCACGAGGAGACGGACCTGCCGCTCGTGTGCACGAACGACGCGCACTACCTTACGAAGGCGGACGCCTACGCGCACGACGTGCTGCTGTGCATCCAGACGGGCAAGACTGTGGACGACGAGAACCGGATGCGCTACGAGCCGCAGAACTTCTACCTCCGCTCGACGGAGGAGATGGAGGCGCTTTTCGCCCAGTACCCCGGCGCGATCGAGAACACGGGGAAGATCGCGGAGATGTGTAATCTGGAGTTCACCTTCGGCAAGTACCACCTGCCGGAATTCAAGGTGCCGGAGGGCTACACCTCGCTGACCTATTTCAAAAAGCTCTGCGCGGACGGCTTTGCCGGGCGCTACGGCGAGGGCACGGACAAGCAGAAGGCACAGCTGGAATACGAGGAGAACATGATCGAGAAGATGGGCTTCGTCGATTATTTCCTTATCGTCTCCGACTTTGTGCGCTACGCCAAGAGCGTCGGCATCCCCGTCGGCCCGGGGCGCGGCAGCGCGGCGGGCAGCATCGTGAGCTATTGTCTGCACATCACGGACATCGAGCCGATGAAGTATGGTCTTTTCTTCGAGCGCTTTCTCAATCCCGAGCGCGTGTCCATGCCCGATATCGACATGGACTTCGGCGATACCCGCCGCGGCGAGGTCGTGGACTACGTCCGCCGCAAGTACGGCGACGACCATGTGGCGCAGATCGTGACCTTCGGCACGATGGCGGCGCGCGGCGCGATCCGCGATGTGGGACGCGCGCTCAACATGAGCTACGCCGACTGCGATGTGATCGCCAAGCTCGTACCCGGCGGGCCGGGAAATCTGCACATCACGCTCGACGACGCGCTCAAGCTCTCGCGCGAGCTGCGCGAAAAGTACGAGAACGACGAGCAGGTGAAAAAGCTCATCGACACGGCGCGCGCCCTTGAGGGGATGCCGCGCCACGCCTCGACGCACGCCGCGGGCGTGGTCATCACCAAGCGCCCCGTGGTCGATTACGTCCCGCTGGCGACGAACGACGACGCGGTGGTCTGCCAGTATGTCATGACGACGCTCGAGGAGCTGGGCCTTCTCAAAATGGACTTCCTCGGTCTGCGCAACCTGACGGTGCTCGACGACGCGGTCAAGACCGTGCAGAAAACGCAGCCCGGCTTCAAGCTGGCGGACATCCCGGAGAACGATCCCGAGACCTATGAAATGCTCGCCGCGGGCAAGACTTCGGGCGTCTTTCAGCTCGAATCGAGCGGCATGACGGGCGTGTGCGTCAGTCTCAAGCCGCAGAACATTGAGGATATCACGGCGCTTATCGCGCTCTACCGCCCCGGCCCGATGGACTCCATTCCGAAGTTCATCGCCTGCAAGCACGATCCGAGCAAGGTGACGTACCTCATTCCGCAGCTCGAGCCGATCCTGTCGATCACCTACGGCTGCATCGTCTATCAGGAGCAGGTCATTCAGATCTTCCAGCAGCTTGCCGGCTACACGCTCGGGCAGGCGGATATGCTCCGCCGCGCCATGAGCAAGAAAAAGGTCAAGGACATTGAAAAGGAGCGCGGCGCGTTCCTGCACGGCGACCCGAGCCGGGGCATCAAGGGCTGCATCGCGAACGGGATCAGCGAGAGCGCCGCGCAGGCGATCTACGACGATATCTACGCCTTCGCGAACTACGCCTTCAACAAGGCGCACGCCGCGGCCTACGCGGTCATCGCGTACCAGACGGCGTATTTCAAGTGCCATTTCCCGAAGGAATATATGGCGGCGCTGCTCACGAGCGTACTGGACAGCAGCGAGAAGATCGCGGAATACATCGGCGAGTGCCGCGAGTGCGCCATCGCGCTCCTGCCGCCGGACGTCAACCGGTCGGATGACCGCTTTACGGTCGAGCCGGAGGGCATCCGCTTCGGCCTCGTCGCCATCAAGAACATCGGCCGCGGCCTGATCGCCCGCATGATGCGCGAGCGCGAGGTCAACGGTCCCTTTGCGGATTTTCAGGATTTCTGCTATCGCATGGATGGCAATGACATGAACAAGCGCGCGGTGGAGAACCTCATCCGCGCAGGCGCGTTCGATTCGATGGGCGTGCATCGCTCGCAGCTCATCGCCGTCTACGAAAAGGTCATGGACGGCATCTCGAACGGCAACCGCGTGAACATCGAGGGGCAGATGGACTTCTTCGGCATGGGCGGCGGAAGCGCGCAGCGTGAGCCGCTGCATCTGCCGGACATTCCAGAATTTTCCGCGCAGGAGCGGATGGCGATGGAGAAGGAGACCACCGGTCTCTATCTCTCCGGTCACCCGATGGACGCTTACCGGGAGCTGGCCCGTCAGCTCGGCGCCGCGCCGATTGGCCGCATTCTGGAGGATTTTGCGCAGGAGGCCGGACCGACGAGCTTTGCTGACGGTCAGAAGCTGAGCATTGCGGGCGTCGTGACCTCGAGCAAGGTCAAAACGACGCGCAGCAATACGCTCATGGCCTACGTCACGGTCGAGGACAGCACGGGCACGATGGAGATGCTCTGCTTCGCCCGCACGCTGGAGACGAGCGGCAGCTACCTCAAGGAGGGGCAGACCATCCTTGCTTCAGGCCGCCTGAGCGTGCGCGACGAGAAGGCCCCGCAGCTCATGTGCGATTCGGCGCGACCGCTCGACGGCAGCGCAGCCGATGTGTCCGCGGGAGCGACGGGGGAGAAGCGGCAGACGCTTTATCTGCGCCTGCCGTCGATGGACAGCCATGAAATGACGCAGTTCCGCCGCATCGCCTATCTCTTTGAGGGCAAGGAGCCGGTGCGTATCCGGCTCATCGACAGCGGCAAGCTCATCGGCACGACCGCGGCGCTGCATCCCGCCTTTGTCCGCGCAATGCGCGAGCTGCTCGGCGACGAGAATGTAGTGCTGAAATAAAAAGGAGACGAAATTTCCATGCGTTTGCAAAGCGCGATCTTTACTTTTCCCGACGCCCTGCTGGACGGCGGTGCCCTGCGCCCGGGCGCGGACAAGGTGCTCTCCATTCTGAAAATGGAGAGCGTGTGGCTCTACGCCGTCACGGCGCTCGACCGAGCCGAAGCGCAGGCGTTGCTGCGTTCGGCGGGGATCGAGGGAGACTTCCGCGGTCTTTTGACCGAGCGCGAGGCAGGCTGCGCCGTTTGCAGCGGGACGATGCTGGAAAAGGCCATGCGGCGGCTGCGGTCGCAGAAAGCGGATACCGTGGTCTTTACCGGTACGCTCGCGCTCGTGGAGACGACGAAGAAGGCGGGCTTCCGCGCGGTCGCTGTCGGCGGCGCGGCAGGGGAAGACGAGTGGCGGCAGATGTGCGCTCTCGCCGACTACGAGCTGCCGCACTACGAGGACTGGCTCAGGCTGGAATAAAACGGCATACGAGAAAAGGAGGACGGCAGCGTCCTCCTTTTTTCCATCCTTATTCCTTTTTCTCCCTTGGGGCTTCAAAGAGCGCATTGATCACGCTCGCGTAAAGCTGCTCGGTGTTCTTCCGGAAGCGGTCGGCAAGGTCCTTTGCCATGACCTCCTTGGGCACCATCAGCTCCATCTTCAGAAGCGGGCTGTCCTGCTCGTCGCAGAAGGCGAGGGAGACGGTGTAGGTGCCGTTGGGGCGCGGCGTGATCTCGGATCGGATCTGTGCGCGGCGGCGCAGCTTCTGATTGAACACGGTGATGTTCTTGTCCGCCGCGAGGCGCACGGAGTAGGGAAGGCTCGATTCGCAGATCTGCCCGTTGCGCAGGCCCTTCTCCGTGATGGCATAGAGCCCGTCCTCTGAGAGCGTCAGGTGCCCGGAGGTGACGAGATCATTCATGCACTCGGAGAAATCGAAGAAGTCCACGCCGTCGTCGATCATCGCAAGCTCCTGCATGGCCTCAAACGGCACCGGCTCGATGAGCCGTGAGGCGATGTAGAGAAGAAGAAATTTGATCTCGAGCTTATCCTGAATGAAGCCCATGCGCGCCATAGGGCAGCCCTCCTGTCCGATATTTTCCTTATTATAGCGCGTTTCCTTAAATTTGTATAGTGGATTTTTCACCATTCCCGCCGCTCGGCATAGACTGGACTGAAAGAAAGCCAATCTTTCATCAGTACTTAGATCAGGAGGTATTTCCATGGCTGAAAAAGTGACCGCAGGCCCGATCACGAGCGCCAACGGCGTGCGCGAAGCGGTCTGTATCCATACGAAAAAGATCTTCTCGTCCTGCAAGGATAAGGACTGCATCGAGGACCTGACCTTTTACCCCACGGCGACGGCCCAGAGCGTCATCGACGCCTCGCAGAGCATCCGCGGCGGCCGCGTGGAGCTGCTGCACGTCGGTGTGGATGTGGAGCCGGTGAGCTTCAACCGCGGCTTCTTTACGGTCGATATGCGCTTTTACTACCGCGTGATCCTGCAGGCGGTGAACAACGGGATGCGCGCAACGGAGATCGAGGGCCTTGCGACCTTCGATAAGCGCGTGATGCTCTTCGGCGGCGAAAGCCGCGCGAAGGTATTCTCCTCGTATCCCGTGCCCGGCGGCGCGGACTATCCCATCGACCTCACGGCGAACCTGCCGACCGCCGTGGTCACGGCTGTCGACCCACTGCTGCTATGCGCGCGCATTGTCGACTGCTCCTGCGGGAACTGCTGCGACTGCACAGCGGTCACGGGCGTGCCCGCGGGCATTGCCGAGGCCTTCGACGAGCCCATTCTCTTCGAGCCGCAGACCAGGCGCGTGTGCATCTCCATCGGACAGTTCTCCATCGTGCGGCTCGAGCGCGGCACGCAGCTGCTCATTCCGGTATTCGACTACTGCATCCCGAGCGGCAGCTGCCAGCCGGTGGGCAGCATTTCGTGCAGCTCCTGCGACGATCCCTGCGAGATGTTCGAGAGCGTCTGCTTCCCGGTGGACGATTTCTTCCCCGCCGGCATCGCGGAGGGCGGCGCGGACACGCCGACGAACTGCTGCAGCTGCGGCGGCAAATAAAAGCTACGAGCGCGAAGCGGCGGGAGCTCCCGCCGCTTTTTTCTTCATCCGCATTTTTTCAGGCGAACAGGCATGACCTGTCCGCTCCTCGCATAGAGTGGGGTATCTGACGGACAAGGGGGAGAGCGCATGAACGAAGCCAAGGCCATTGCGCGCTGCGAGGAGGCGGCGGCGCTGCTGCCGCCCCGGTTCCGGCGCGCGGCGCTGCAAATGCCGGACCATCGCAAGCGATACACGGAGGAGTTCCGTCTGCGTGCCGGACAGCCCCCCGCCGCACTGCTGCCAGAGGGCGAGGTCACGCTGCCGTACTTCGGCGCGGACAGCCGCGTGACGCCGCGCGATCTCGCGCAGATGGTGGACGCGGTGACGGACTACTCGCGCTATGCCTGCGCGGAGACGCTGCGGCAGGGATTTCTGTGCCTGCACGGCGGCTTCCGGCTCGGCGTATGCGGCACGGCGGTGCTGCGGAACGGCGCGGTCGCGAGCCTGCGGGATATTTCCTCGCTCTCGCTGCGCATCGTCACCGAGCGGATCGGCCTGGCCGAGCCGACGGCAGACAGCCTGTTCTGCGCGGGAGCCTTCCGGAGCACGCTCCTGCTCTCGCCGCCGGGCGGCGGCAAGACGACGCTTCTGCGCGACCTCATCCGCACGCTCTCGCTCGGAAGCGAGAACCGCGCGGCGCTGCGCGTCGCGGTGGTGGACGAGCGCGGAGAGATCGCCGTCTGCGCCGGCGGGGAAGCGCAGATGGCATTGGGGACGCACACGGACGTGCTCACGCTCTGCCCCAAGGCGCAGGGCATCGGCATGGTGCTGCGGGCGATGAACCCGCAGGTCATCGCGGTCGATGAGATCACGGCGGCCGAGGACATTGCGGCGATGGCGCACGCCGCCAACTGCGGCGCGGCGCTGCTCGCGACGATGCACGCCTCCGGCCTTGACGAGCTGCGGCAAAAGCCGCTCTGGCCGCTGCTGCGCGACTCCGGCGTGTTCCGGCGCGCCGTCGTCATCGAGGGTATGGGCGAGGAGCGGCGGTATCGCGTGGAGGAGCTGCTGCCATGAAGCTGCTCGGAGCCGCCCTGATCCTCTGCGGCGCGGCGCTCCAATGCCATGCGCTGCTCGGCGCACGGAGGCAGGAGCGTGCCGCCCTGCGGGAGCTTTCCGCCGCATTGGAGGGCTTGGAGCGCGGGATACGCGCCTCGCTCACGCCGCTGCCGCGGCTGCTCGGACAGCGCGGCGCGGGGAAGTACGCCGACGCCTTCTTCGCCGACGTGCTCGCGCAGCTGGAGAACGGGACGCCGCTGCCGGACGGCTGGCGCGAGGCCGCCGCCCGGACGCCGCTCGGCGAGCGGGAGCAGGCTGTGCTATCCGGTCTTGCCGACGCGCTCGGCGGGGAGGAGGACGCGGTGCTCCGCGCCCTGCGCGCGGCGGCGCAGGCGCTGCGCGGCACGCTCATGGAGCGGGAGCGGCAGAGCGCGCGGGATACCCGGCTCGTGACGGCGCTCTGCTTCAGCCTGAGTCTCCTTGTCACGATACTGCTTATCTGAACAGGAAAAACACTTTACACAGGAGATCGCTATGGACATTGATCTGGTATTCAAGATCGCCGCCATCGGCATTGTGGTCGCGGTGCTCAATCAGCTGCTCGTGCGCTCGGACCGGCCCGATCAGGCGATGCTCGTGAGCCTTGCGGGGCTGGTGACGACGATGATGCTGCTCGTGCGGGAGATCAGCTCGCTCTTTGAGCTGGTCAAAACGCTCTTCGGGTTCTGAGCGATGGAGCTTTTGCTGAAGGTATTCGCGCTGTGCGTCATCACGGCGGCGGTCGCCTCGCTGCTGCGGCGAAACGAGGGAGAGCTGGCGCTGCTGCTGGCGCTGTGCGCCGCCGCCTGCGCGGCGGCTCTGCTCATCGCGGCAGGCGAACCGCTGGCCGCGCTGCTTCGCACGCTCGCGGACAAAACGGGCCTTTCGGGCGCGGTGTTCACGCCGCTTTGGAAGGTGCTCGCCATTGCGCTGACGGTGCGCGTGGGCGGTGCCTTCTGCCGCGACGCCGCGCAGGGCGCGCTTGCCTCCGTGCTCGAGACCGCCGGCGCGGTCTGTGCGCTGACCGCAGCCGCTCCGCTGCTGCTCGCCGTGGTGGAGCTGGTGGAGGGCTGGCTGTGAGAAGGACGGTATTTCTCCTGCTCACGCTCGCGCTCCTGACCGTTCCGGTCTGCGCCGTGCAGCTTCCGGGCGAGCTTCTCGACGCGCTGCCGGAGGAAGCGGCGGCGCTGGCAGAGGGTGAAGGCATCACGGAGGACGGCGTACAGCTCCTCGTGCAAAGCTTCTTCGACGCGCTGCGCGCGTCGCTGGACCGCTCGCTGCGCGGGGCGGTGCTGCTCGCGCTGACCGTCCTGCTCACGGGAGCCGCGGACGGCTTTGCGTCCTCGCTCGGCGAGAACGCCTCCCGCTTTGTACCGCTCGTCGGCGTGCTGTGCGTGACAACGCTCTCGGCGGGCGACCTTTCCTCGCTCATCGGACTGGGAACGGCGACCATGCAGGATCTCGCCGACCTCACCAAGCTCCTGCTGCCGACGATGGCGGCGGCGCTCGCGGGCTGCGGCGGCGTGTTCACGGCGAGCGCCTGGCAGGTCGGCACGCTCTTTGCCGCCGACGCGCTCACAACGCTCATCCACGAGCTGCTGCTCCCGCTGGTCTACTGCCACATCGCTCTTGCCTCGGCGGGCGCGGCGCTGCCGGAGAGCGGTCTGGACAAGCTCGCGGACGGACTCAAAAAGCTCATCTCCTGGCTGCTGTGCGGCGCGGTGACGGCCTTCACGCTCTATCTGTCGGTCAGCGGCGTGCTCACCGGAAGCGCGGACCGCGCAGCGGTCAAGGCGGCGCAGACGGCGGTCTCCGGCGCGGTGCCGGTGGTCGGGAGCATTCTCGCAGAGTCCGCCGAGATGGTGCTCAGCGCAGCCCATTCGCTGCGCGCGGCCATCGGGGCGGTCGGCGTGCTGGGCGTGCTGCTCGCCTGCCTCACGCCGCTCGTGCGGCTGGGCGTGCAGTTTTTGCTCTACCGCGCGGTGGCCTTCGTCTCGGCGGTCAGCGGCGTCAAGCCGCTTGAGCGGCTGCTCGAGCAGCTCGGCGACGCCTTCGCCCTCGTCCTCGGCATGACGGCAGCCTGCGCGGCGCTGCTGCTCGCGGCGCTGCTCGTATCCATTTCCATGGTGGTGATGTGATGGCATTTTTACGGCAATGGCTCCTCGGCGTGGTGAGCTGCGCCTTTCTCGTGAGCCTTCTCGATCAGCTCACGCCCGAGGGAAGCGTGCGGAAGCTCGCGCGCTTTTCCGGCGGACTGGTGCTCATTCTCTGTATGCTGCGCCCGCTCGGGACGGCGGAGCCGAGGGAGCTGGCGCTCGACCTCGACAGTCTCTCCGCCGACCGCGCGGCATTGGAGGAGCAATACCGCGACGTGAGCGGGCAGTCGCTCGCGGCGGTCATAGCGGAGCGGACGGGCGCATATATTGAGGACAAAGCACACGCCCTCGGCACTGAGGTCACGGCAGAGGTCACGGTGCGCGAGGAGGACGGCGCGTTCATTCCCGACCGCGCGGTGCTCTTCGGCGAGGAAAACGCGGAGCTCTCCGTGCTCCTCACGCAGGAGCTGGGGATCGCGCCGGAGAAGCAGGAATGGAGGGCGGAGAGATGAAGGATGCGCGGGCGGGGAAGTGGCTCGAGGGATTGAAAAAATACCGTCTCGCCGCGCTCGCGGCGCTCCTCGGCATCGTGTTGATGCTGCTGCCGGGAGGAAATGCGGAGGCCGAGCCAACAGCCGGCAGTCCGGACGCCGAGGCGTTCGACCGCGGCGCGGTGCAGGAGGAGATGGAGAACATCCTGCGCGCCATCGACGGCGTGGGCGAGCTGCGGCTGATGCTCACCGTGGACTCCGGCACGAAGCGCGAGCTGGCGCAGGATACGACCGCCGAGCGCAGCGGGAGCGAGGACATGAAGCGCAAGAGCGAGACGGTTGTCGTCGGTACGGGCGGCGGCACGCAGGAGGTCGTGGTGACGAACCGCGTCTATCCGCGCTACGTCGGGGCGCTCGTGGTCTGCGAGGGCGGCGGCAGCGCGGGCGTGCGCCTTGCCGTGACGCAGGCGGTCAGCGCCCTGACGGCGCTGCCGAGCGACAAGATCACCGTATTACAGGGGAAACCATGAAAATCATTATTTTTGGGAGGAAGAACATGAAAAAGCTGTGGAAACGGAACATGGTGGCGGGAGCGGTCTTACTGCTCGTGTGCGGGGCGATCTTTCTGAACGGACGCTACGCGCAGCAGGTGGAGGAGACCGACAAGATCCTCGGGCAGGCCACGCTGGTGGACGGCACGGAGGGCGACGCAGAGGAGGTCTCCGGCGAAGCGCTGCCGGGCGACTACTTTGCGACCGCGCGGCTCACGCGCCAGCAGGCCCGCGACAGCGCGCTGAGCCTTCTGCAGGAGGCAAGCGGCGCGGCGGAGGTCGATGAGGCGGCCGCAGCCGAGGCTGCGCAGAGCATCCAGACGCTCGCAGCCTACACGCTCGCCGAAGCGCAGATCGAAAACATGATCACCGCCAAGGGCTACACGGACTGCGTGGTTTTCATGGCCGACGACGGCGTGAGCGTGGTGGTCTCGGCGGGCGAGGACGGACTTCAGACCGAGGACATCGCGAAGATCACTGACATCGTCAAGCAGGAGACAGACCTCAGTGCCGACTGCATCAAAATATTAGAAGTAAATTAGCTGTTGTAATTTGCGGCAAAAGATGGTAGAATACTAATAATTGAGCATAGCGTATGCTGAGTATCACTACCATACAGCAAGGAGAGACAGCAATGGGCGAAAACCGCGAATATCTGACGCAGTCCGCGAGCGACGGCAGCATCAACATTTCCGAGGATGTTGTGGTCGCGATCGCGTCCGAGGCCATCGGCGAGATCGAGGGCGTCGGCGCCATGATGACCACCATGACCGAACAGCTCACCGAGCAGTTCATGGGCAAGAAGCCCGCACGCGGCATCCGCATGGACATTCAGGACGGCGAGATCACGCTGGACGTTTACCTGACGGTGAAATACGGCTTCGCCATTCCCGAGACCGCCGCCAAGGTGCAGGACGCCGTGATGAGCGCGGTCGAGACGATGACGGGATTCTCCGTCCGGGCGGTCAACGTCCATGTGGGCGGCATCAGCTTCAACTAACAAGAAAGAGAAAAGGACGAAACGTCTATGGTTCGCAATACTGCAAGAGAGATTGCCGTGCATCTGGCGTATGAGCTGAGCTTCACCGACAAAACGGCGGAGGATCTGGTCGCCGAGCGGCTGAGCCGCGACGGCTTTGCCGAGCTGGCAGGTGAGGATGAGCTTTACAGCGAAGCGCCCAACGCCAAGCAGGCGGAGTATATCCGCGCGCTCGTGTGCGGCGTGGCCGATCACGCGCCGGAGCTGGACGAATTCATCGCCAGGTACGCCAAGGGCTGGAGCTTTGACCGCATCCCGCTCGTGGCCTCCGCCATCATGCGCGTGGCGATGTACGAAATTCTCTATTTCCGCGACGTGCCGAACTCCGTCGCCATCAACGAGGCGGTGGAGATCGCCAAGAAGTACGAAACGCCCGAGACCGTGAAGTTCATCAACGGCATCCTCGGCTCGTTCGTGCGCGCGGAGATCAGCGCAGAATAAGCGAAGAAGCAGAGCACCGCGCACGGCGGCGCTCTGCTTTGTATATCCGGCATCTGCAAAGGAAAAACGCTTCACAGGAGAACGCATGGAACAGCAAATGATCTTCTCGGTCAGCGAGGCCAACAACTTCATCAAAGCTCTGCTCGACCGCGTGCCGCAGCTGCAGGAGATCTTCGTGCGCGGCGAGATCTCAAACTACAAGCTCTACCCCTCGGGCCACCACTACTTCACGCTCAAGGACGCCGAGGGCGCGATGCGCTGCGTGCTGTTCAAGGGAAACGCCCTGCGTCTGCGCTTCCGTCCCGAGAACGGCATGAAGGTCATCGCCTTCGGGCGCATCAGCGTGTTCCCGCGCGACGGGGCCTATCAGCTTTATGTCTCCGAGCTATCGCCGGAGGGCGCGGGCGACCTGCACGTCGCCTTCGAGCAGCTCAAGGCGCAGTTGGAGCGCGAGGGGCTTTTCGATCCCGCGCATAAGAAGCCGCTGCCGAGGTACCCGAAGACCATCGCCATCATCACCTCGCCCGCCGGCGCGGCGGTGCATGATATGCTCCGCATCCTCCGCGCCCGCTGGCCGCTGACGGAGGTCAAGCTCCTCGGCGTGCGCGTGCAGGGAACCGAGGCCCCGCCGGAGATCGTCGGCGCGCTGCGCTACGCGAACAGATACAAGGTCGCGGACCTCATCATCACGGGCCGCGGCGGCGGCTCCATCGAGGACCTCTGGGCGTTCAACGACGAGCGCGTGGCGCGCGCCATCTACGAATCGGAGATCCCCGTCATCTCCGCCGTCGGCCACGAGCCGGACGTCACCATCGCCGACTATGTCGCCGACGCGCGGGCGTCCACGCCGTCGAACGCCGCGGAGATCGCCGTGCCCGACCGGAATGACGTCCGCGCCCGGCTCATGGCGCTGGAGCGAAGCATGACCAAAACGGAGGAAAGCCGCCTTTCCGCGCTGCGCGAACGGCTGACCGCCTTGGAGCGGAAGCGCGTGCTGCGCGACCCGATGGCCTTCATCGCGGACAAGCGTCTGCTGCTCGACTACACACAGAAGAATCTCGCCTCGCTTGCGGAAAAGCAGGTGGGGGAGCGGCGGCAGCGCTTCGCGGCGTTGTGCGCGTCGCTCCACGCGATGAGCCCGCTCGCGGTGCTCGCGCGCGGCTATGCCGTAGCGCGGACGGCGAACGGTACGGTGCTCCGCAGCGCGGACGAGGTGACCGTCGGCGAGACGATCGACGTGACGCTCGGACGGGGCAGTCTGGCCTGTACGGTCAACGAAACGAGAGGAGAAAACAACCATGGCAAAAAGCTTTGAGGATAACATCACGCGGCTCGAGGAGATCGTGTCGCAGCTTGAGCGCGGCGACGCGAAGTTAGCCGATTCGCTCAAGCTCTTTGAGGAGGGGACGAAGCTCGTCACCTCCTGCGGAAAAATGCTCGACGAGGCGGAGCAGAAGGTCGTGCGCCTGACCAAAGGCGCGGACGGCGCGCCGGTCGAAGCCCCCTTTGCTGCGGAGGAATAATACATGGAACGAGAACTGTTTGCCCTCCGCATGGAGGAATACCGCACGATGGTCGAGGACTTTCTCGATGCACAATGCGTCGCTGCGGACGAGCCCTACGCGCAGCTGCTCGACGCCATGCGCTACAGTCTCACCGCGGGCGGCAAGCGCCTGCGGCCGATCCTGACGCTGGAATTCTGCCGTCTTTGCGGCGGCGACGTTCACGCCGCGCTTCCCGCCGCCTGCGGCGTGGAGCTGCTGCATACCTATTCGCTCATCCACGACGATCTGCCGTGCATGGACGACGACGATCTGCGCCGCGGCAAGCCGTCGAACCACAAGGTGTTCGGCGAGGCCACCGCCGTGCTGGCGGGCGACGCGCTGCAGGCTCTCGCCTTTGAAACGGTGCTCTCCGCGCCGCTTGCGCCGGAGCGCGCGCTGCGCTGTGGGCAGATCCTGACGCACGCCGCGGGTCACGCCGGCATCTGCGGCGGCCAGCAGCTCGACCTCGAATGGGAGGGCCGCTCCCTCGACCGCGGCGAGCTGATGGCGATCCATCTGCGCAAAACGAGCGCGCTCATCCGCGCGGCCTGTCTGATGGGCGTCGCCGCCGCGGGCGGCACGGCGGAGCAGGCGGATGCGGCGCAGCGCTATGCCGACGCGCTCGGCCTTGCTTTCCAGATCCGCGACGATATGCTCGACGTGATCGGCGACGAGGCGACCTTCGGCAAGCCCATCGGCTCGGACAAGGCGGAGAAAAAGACCACCTTCGTCGATCTCCTCAGCCTTGCGGCGTGCGAGCGTGAGGTCGTGCGCCTGACCGACGAGGCGATCTCCGCGCTCGGTCTGTTCGGCGGAGAAGCGGACTTCCTCGCCGCGCTCTCGCGCAGCATGGAAACACGGAACAAGTAACGCCCGGCAGGGCGGAGACCTTCGGGTCTCCGCCCTGTTTTGCGTCGTTCACAAAAATTTTGCGGTGAATATCGCGCTGTATATCTTGTATATTTCCGCACGATGGTCTATAATGACCATGATTTGACATGACGGCGGTATCCCGCGCTCCTGCCGGGCCGCCCGAAAACAACTGCAAGGGGATACTACGTTGATCTTGGACCGAATTCATTCGCCGGAAGACCTCCGGGCGCTCGACGGCTCGGAGCTTCCGCTTCTCTGTGACGAGCTGCGCGGCTTTCTTGTCACGCAGGTCTCGCACACCGGCGGGCACCTCGCCTCGAACCTCGGTGTGGTGGAGCTGACCGTCGCCATCCACCGCGTGTTCGACACGGCGCGCGACCGCCTCGTTTTTGACGTGGGGCATCAGTGCTACGTTCATAAAATACTCACCGGACGCGCGGACCGCTTTCCGACGCTGCGGCAGCTCGGCGGCATCTCGGGCTTTCCCAAGCCCTGCGAGAGCGCACACGACGCCTTCATCGCCGGTCACGCCTCCAACTCCGTCTCCGTGGCGCTCGGCATGGCGCGCGCCCGCACGATGCTGCACGAGGATTACAGCGTGCTTGCCCTCATCGGCGACGGCGCGCTCACCGGCGGCCTTGCCTATGAGGGACTCAACAACGCGGGCGCTTCCGGCGAGCCGCTGATCGTTATCCTCAACGACAACGGTATGTCCATCGACCGCAACGTCGGCGCGATGAGCGAGCATCTCTCGCGCCTGCGCACGAAGCCGGAATACTTCGCCTTCAAGAAGGCGTACCACAACGTGCTGAGCGGCTCGGCCGCCGGACGCGCGCTCTACCGCTTCAACCACTCGCTCAAAACAGGGCTCAAAAAGGCCATGCTGCCCAACGCCACGATGTTCGAGGACATGGGCTTCGCCTACCTCGGCCCTGTGGACGGGCACGACCTCGCGCAGCTCACCACCACGCTCGAATGGGCGCGGGAGATGAAGCGCCCGGTGCTCGTCCATGTCCGCACGCAGAAGGGGCACGGCTACGCGCCTGCCGAGCGTGAGCCGTGGAAATTCCACGGCGTCGGTCCCTTCGACGCTGCGACCGGCGCGGTTCCGCCGGCGAAGGAAAGCTTTTCCTCCGTCTTCGGCGCGGCGCTCACGGAGCTGGCCGAGGAGGACCCGCGCGTGTGCGCGATCACCGCGGCGATGGAGGACGGCACGGGTCTCACGCCCTTTGCCGGGCGTTTCCCCGACCGCTTTTTTGACGTCGGCATCGCCGAGGGACACGCCGCCGCGATGGCGGCGGGCCTTGCCAAGCAGGGCGCGCTCCCGGTGTTCGCCGTGTATTCGAGCTTTCTCCAGCGCGCCTACGACCAGCTGCTGCACGATGTGGCGCTGAGCGGACTGCACGTCGTCTTTGCGGTCGACCGCGCGGGCCTGGTCGGTGCGGACGGCGCGACGCATCACGGCGTGATGGACACGGTATTTTTATCCGGCATCCCGAATATGAAGGTGCTCTGCCCCGCGAGCTTCGCGGAGCTGTGCGCCATGCTGCGCCGCGCGCTTTTTGAAATGACCGGCCCGGTCGCCATCCGCTATCCGCGCGGCGGCGAGGGCGCCTTCACCGCCGATACGAGCGCCGGGGATTTTGCCGAGCTGCGCACAGGGAAGGACATCACGCTCTGCGCCTACGGCACGCTCATCAACAACGTGCTGGGCGCGGCGGAGCTGCTGCACGAGGACGGCATCGAGGCGCGGGTGGTCAAGCTCAACCGCATTTCGCCCTTCCGCGGCGGCGAGCTTTCCAGAATCTTCGGCACAACGAAGCGGCTGCTGGTCGCGGAGGAATGCTCGGGCGTGGGCTGCATCGGTCAGCGCATCGCGGCGATCCTCGCCGAGGAGGGGCACGAACCGCAGAGGCTCATGCTCTGCAACCTCGGGCGCAGATTCATCGAGCAGGGGAGCGTCGGCGAGCTGTACCGCCAATGCGGACTGGACGCGGAGAGCCTTGCTCGCACGGCAAAGGAGGTCTGCCAATGAGTACAAAGGAACGATTGGACGTCGCGCTCGTTGCGCGCGGCCTTGCCGAAACGCGCGCCAAGGCGCAGGCGAGCATCATGAGCGGCATCGTCTATGTGAACGGGCAAAAGGTCGATAAGGCCGGCACGCCGGTCGCCGCCGACGCGGTGCTTGAGGTGCGCGGCCACACGCTGCGCTACGTCAGCCGCGGCGGACTCAAGCTCGAAAAGGCGATGGCGGCGTTTCCCATCACGCTCACGGACTGCATCTGCGCCGACATCGGCGCGTCTACCGGCGGCTTTACCGACTGTATGCTGCAAAACGGCGCGAAAAAGGTCTACGCCGTGGACGTCGGCTACGGTCAGCTCGACTGGAAGCTCCGCAGCGACGAGCGCGTGGTGTGCATGGAGCGCACGAACGCGCGCTATCTCACGCACGAGCAGATCCCCGATGAGCTGGATTTTGCATCTGTGGACGTGTCGTTCATCTCGCTCAAGCTCATTCTGCCCGCGCTCGCGGGGCTTCTGAAGCCGGACGGCCACGCCGTCTGCCTCGTCAAGCCACAGTTCGAGGCAGGACGGGAAAAGGTCGGCAAAAAGGGCGTCGTGCGCGATCCCGCCGTGCATCTGGAGGTGCTCGAGCACTTTCTGGAGCACGCAAAGGAAAGTCGCTTTACCGTCCTTGGCCTGACGTACTCTCCCATTCGCGGCCCCGAGGGGAACATTGAATATCTCGGCTATCTCTCCCGCGCGGAGGAGGAGCCGCCGGTCCATGACCTGAAGGCTCTGGTCGAGGCGTCCCACGCGGCGCTGGAGGAAAAGAAAGGCGAAAACGATGCTTAAAAAGGTAATACTTTGTCCAAACCCCTACCGCGACCATGAGCTGACCGTCGCCAAGGAGGCCAAGCGCATTCTCGACAGCGTTCACTGTCCGAACGTCGTGTGCGTGCCGTTCCGCAACGAGGAGAAGCCCGAGGGCTTCGGGCTGGACATCCGCCCTCTCGCGCAGGAACTGCGCGGCGCGGACGTGATCATCGCCTTCGGCGGCGACGGCACGATCCTGCACCTTTCCAAGACCGCGGCGCACCGCGACATTCCGGTGCTCGGCGTGAACCTCGGCTCGCTCGGCTTCATGGCGGAGCTGGAGCAGAAGGAGCTTGGCCGCCTCGGCGAGCTGATGGACGAAAAATACACGGTCGAGAGCCGCATGATGCTCGACGTCAGCGTGGTGCGCGAGGGGCGCGTCATCTACTCCAACCTTGCGCTCAATGAGGCGGTCGTGACCCGCGGAGCGGTGTCCCGCGTGATCCGGCTCCACATTCGGACCGAGCAGGGACGGCTGCTCGATGTGACGGGCGACGGCGTGATCGTCGCAAGCCCGACCGGCTCCACGGCCTATTCGCTCTCTGCGGGCGGGCCGGTCGTCGAGCCGACGGCGCGCAACCTCATCGTCAGTCCGATCTGCGCGCACAGCGTGCACGCCAACTCCTATGTGCTCTCGCCGGAGCGCACCGTCACCGTGCAGACGGAAAAAACCGGCTACAAGCCGATCTTTCTCTCCGCCGACGGCGGGCGGGCGTTCTCGCTGCGCAACGGCGACGCCGTGGAGATCCGGCGCTCAAAATATGAAACAAAGCTCGTAAGGCTTTCCAATAAGAGCTTTTGCGATATCCTGCAAAAAAAGATGTTGATGGGAGTGTTGGGACATGAAGAATAACCGACAGGAGAAAATTCTGGCCATCATTGAGGCCGAGCCGATCGAAACACAGGAGCAGCTTCTCTCGAAGCTGCATGAGCAGGGCATTGAGAGCACGCAGGCGACCATCTCGCGCGACATCAAGCAGCTCCATCTCATCAAGGAGCCGGTCGGCGGCGGGCGCTACCGCTACGCCGTGAGCGCGCAGAAGATCAAGCTCAACTTTGCCGGCAGATTGCAGGTCATCCTGCGCGAGAGCATCCTCAGCGCCGACCGTGCGCAGAACCTCGTCGTGGTGAAGATGATGCCGGGCCTCGGCCCCGCGGCAGGCTCCGCCTTCGACGGCATGGAGATCCCCGCCATCGTCGGCACGGTCAGCGGTGACGACACGGTGCTCGTCGTGCTGCGCGACGAGCAGAGCGCGGCGGAATTCTGCACCGAGCTGACCGCCATGATCAAGTAAGAAGGGGAGAAGGCCGCAATGCTTCAGCTTCTCCACATTGAAAACATCGCCGTCATCGAGCGCGCGGACATCTCGTTCCGCGCGGGCTTCAACGCGCTCACTGGTGAGACCGGCGCGGGCAAGTCCATCGTCATCGACTCGCTCGGCGCGGTGCTCGGCGCGCGCACCTCACGCGACCTGATCCGCACGGGCGCGGCCAAGGCCTTCGTCAGCGCGGAATTTGACGGCGTGGACGCCTCGCTTCCTGTGCTCGCCGCGCTCGGCGTCGAGCCGGAGGACGGCGTGCTGCTGCTCCAGCGCGACATCTATGCCGACGGCAAGAACATCTGCCGCGCGAACGGACGGCCCATCACGGTCGCGCAGCTGCGCGCGTTGGGGACGAGCCTTTTGAATATCCACGGCCAGCACGAGGGCACGCAGCTGCTCGACGAGGAGCAGCACGGCGCGTACCTCGACTGCTTCGCCCGGCTCGACGGCCTGCCGGAAGCCTATACCGAGCGTTATCAGGCGGCGCGTGAGACCCGGCGGCAGATCGAGGCGATTGAAATGGACGAGGCGGAAAAGGCCCGCCGCGTCGACACGCTGCGCCATCAGATCGCCGAGCTGGAGCGCGCGGAGCTGCGCGACGGCGAGGAAGAAGAGCTTCTTGCGCGGCGCGAGCTGCTGCGCAACGCCGAAAAGTTCATGGACGCCTTCGCCGCGGCGGACTACGCCCTCTCCGGCGGGGACGACGGCCTCGGCGCGGCGAGCCAGCTCAAGAACGCGGAGAACGCGCTCCACAGTGTGCGCGCTCTCGGCGCTCGCTTCTCCGAGCTGTGCGAGCGGCTGGAGAGCCTGTATTCCGACGTTTACGATCTCGCCGAAACGGTGCGCGACCTGAGAAGTGAGATGGACTTTTCCCCGCAGGAGCTCGACGCGGTGGAGAGCCGCGCCGACCAGCTCTACCGCCTCAAGAAAAAGTACGGCGCGACGGTCGGCGAGATGCTCGATTACCTCGAACGCAGTAAAAAGGAGCTTGACGAGATCGAATACGCGGACGATCGCATCGTGCAGCTTCAGGGGACGCTTGCCAAGCAGGAAAAGGAAATGCTCGCCGCGGCGCGCACGCTTTCCGACGCGCGCAAGGCTGCGGCAAAAGCGCTCGAGGAGCGCATTCTGCGGGAGCTGCGCGAGCTGGACATGAACAAGGTCCGCTTTTCCATCGACTTTACAGAGCATGAGCCGGACGCGACGGGCATCGACACGGTGCGCTTCCTCATGAGCGCGAACGCGGGCGAGGACCTCAAGCCCATCCACAAGATCGCCTCGGGCGGCGAGCTCGCGCGCATCATGCTCGCGCTCAAAAACGTGCTCGCCGAGCAGGATCATGTGATGACGATGGTCTTCGACGAGGTGGATACCGGCGTCTCGGGCCGCGCGGCCCAGCGCGTGGCGGAGAAGATGGCGAAGCTCTCGCGCAGGCGTCAGGTACTCTGCGTGACGCATCTGCCGCAGCTCGCCGCGATGGCGGACACGCACTTTTCCGTCGAGAAGGGCGAGGAGAACGGACGCACCTTCACGCGCGTCGTGGAGCTTGACCGCGCACAGCGCTGCGCGGAGCTTGCGCGGCTGACCGGCGGCGCGGCGGCGACCGAAACGCAGCTGCGCGGCGCGGAGGAGCTGCTGAGCGCGGCGGACGCGTTCCGCAGCGCGCTGTGAATTCTTCGTTTTAATTCGCTTTAACGTAAATCCCTTTTACCTTTTGTGTTGATATAAGCCTATCCGCCAAATCCTTCGTCGATTTAACGGAACTCTAAGCACATGAAAAGGAGCAAGGTATATTTCAACCTTGCTCCTCCTATGGGATATATACTATTCAGTTCGACAAACATAAATTGGCTAATCTATTTACTCAACATTGTTATAGACTTCAATGCCAAGGATTTTTACTATCATTCCCTCAAGGTAATCATTTTCGGACGTGGCTTCTGGGTCTATTCTATGCACATTCTCAACTTGATACAGGATAGCATTATATACAACTGTGCCGCCGTCTTTTAGACGCATAGGAATGGGTATCAAAAGAACGATAGCCAACAAAATGCAAATACCTGTAACTACTTTTTTTCTCATATTATCACACTCCTTTGTCAAATTTGATTTATCTAGCTGCTTCATTATTTGTATAGACGGAAAAGCCAGCAAATTGTTCCGACTTTTCTATATTATACAATATTTTTGTGTTACTTTCAAGGTATGAAAAGATGCCAAAGTTGCCTTCGGCTCTTTTCGGTATCCAGTACCGGTTAAGTGCGTGATTTAGTGAAATCACCGGAGTTCTACCCTATCCACACAAAAGGTAAAAGGGAAACCGCTGCCGATGGACCAGTACGCGCAGCGCATCACGCGGGACTATCCCGTGCGGCGCAAGGCACAGGAAAAAGAAAATATGCGCACCTACCTCATGGGGCAGCTGCGCGCGCTCGGCTACGACGCAAAGCTCAACGACTGCGGCAGGGCGGTGAACGTCATCGCGGGCGATCCCGAGCGGGCGAGCATCCTCTATGCCGCGCACTACGATACGCCGCTGCGCGAGCCGCTGCCGGCGATCCTCTGCCCGACGCGGCCGGTGACCTATATGCTCTATCAGGCGCTCACGCCCGTGCTGGCGCTGGTGCTCTGCTTCGCGGTCTCCCTCGGCGTGACCTTCGCGCTGAGCCTTCCGAACCTGACGCTGCCGCTCTTTCTCGTGCTGCTGATCGGCGCGCTGGCGTATCTCAAATACGGCCCGTCGGAGAAGAACAATGTCAACGCCAACACCTCCGGCGTGGCGGCGCTGCTCCGCACCGCCGAGCAGCTCACGCCGCGCTACCGCAACGACGTCTGCTTCCTCTTTCTGGACGGCGGCAGCGACAATATGCAGGGCGCCAAGGGCTTCCGCAAGCGCTATCCGAGCGCCAAGGAGAAGCCCGTCCTCTGCCTCGACTGCGTGGGCAGCGGAGACGAGCTGCTGATCCTGCCGGGCAAGGGCGCCCGCTGGAACGGCGAGCTGCTCGACGCGATCAATTCGAGCTTTGAAAACTCCGAGCGCAAGACCTGCTACGACAAGGTGGACGGTCTCGTGCATTTCCCCGGCGACCAGCGCGCCTTCAAGCAGGGCGTCGCGGTCTGCGCGGTGCGCCGCGTCCCCGGCTTCGGGCGTTTCATCTGCCCGACGGGGAAGGATAACCGCATCGACGATGAAAATTTAGAGCTTCTCAGCCGCGGTCTCGTGAAATTGGCGGCGGCTTACCAAATCAAAAAGTGACAGGGAGAATATACAATGGGTATTTATGAAGAGCTGCAGGTGCGCGGCCTGATCGCGCAGGTCACGAACGAGCCGGAGATCCGCGAAATGGTCAACAACGGCAAGGCGACCTTCTACATCGGCTTTGACCCGACGGCGGACAGCCTGCACGTCGGTCACTTCATGGCGCTGTGCCTGATGAAGCGCCTGCAGATGGCGGGCAACCGCCCCGTCGTCCTCGTCGGCGGCGGCACGGGCTACATCGGCGACCCCTCCGGACGCAGCGATATGCGAAGCATGATGACGCCGGAGACCATTCAGCACAACTGCGACTGCTTCAAAAAGCAGATGGAGCGCTTCATCGACTTCGGCGAAGGCAAGGCCATCATGGTCAACAACGCCGACTGGCTCTTAAAGCTCAATTACATCGAGCTGCTGCGCGAGGTGGGCGCGTGCTTCAGCGTCAACAATATGCTCCGCGCCGAGTGCTACAAGCAGCGTATGGAAAAGGGCCTGAGCTTCCTTGAGTTCAACTACATGATCATGCAGTCCTACGACTTCTATTACCTCTTCCAGCACTGCGGCTGCAATATGCAGTTCGGCGGCGACGACCAGTGGAGCAATATGCTCGGCGGCACGGAGCTGATCCGCAGGAAGCTCGGCAAGGACGCGCACGCCATGACCATCACGCTGCTGATGAACAGCGAGGGCAAGAAGATGGGCAAGACCGCCAGCGGCGCGGTGTGGCTCGACCCGAACAAGACAAGCCCCTACGACTTCTACCAGTATTGGCGCAATGTCGGCGACGCGGACGTTTTGAAGTGCATCCGTATGCTGACCTTCCTGCCGCTCGAGCAGATCGACGAGATGGACAAGTGGGAGGGCAGCCAGCTCAACCGCGCCAAGGAGATCCTTGCCTACGAGCTCACCGCGCTCGTCCACGGCGAGGAGAAGGCGAAGAAGGCGGAGGACGCGGCCAAGGCGCTCTTCGGCGCCGGCGGCGACAGCGCCAATATGCCGACCACCGTGCTCGCGGACGCCGACTTTGAAAACGGCGGCATCAACATCCTCTCGCTGCTTGTCGCCACGGGGCTGTGCCCGAGCCGCGGCGAGGCCCGCCGCCTCGTTCAGCAGGGCGGCATCGTTGTGGACGAGAAGAAGGTCGAGAGCATCGACGAGAGCATCCCGCAGGAGAAGTTCGCCGGCGACGGCGTCATCATCCGCAAGGGCAAGAAGGTCTTCCACAAGGCTGTGACCAAGTAAGCACCATGCACGAAAGCCTCCGCAGCGCGGTCTGCGGAGGTTTTTTTGCCGCCGCGCCGCAAGGGCTTGCGTTTTGAACGCCTGTTTGATATAATATACCATACTGCGCAGATCGCGGATCGCTGCACGCCGCCGTGCATCGCTCCGCGCCGAGGGAGGGGAGCGCCATGCGGATACTCGGCATCGACCCGGGGCTTGCCATCGTCGGCTTCGGCCTGATCGAGGCGGAGACCGGGAAAACGCAGATGCTGCAATACGGCGCGGTCACCACGCCGGCAGGGCTTCCGCTCGCCGCGCGGCTCGTGCAGCTCGAGCGCGATATGGAGGAGCTGATCGCGCAGCTCCGGCCGGAGGCCATCGCGGTCGAGGAGCTGTTTTTCTCCAACAACATCACCACCGGCATCGCCGTCGCGCACGCGCGCGGCATCATCCTCTGCACCGCGGCGAAGAGCGGCGTGCCGCTCTTTGAGTACACGCCCATGCAGGTCAAGCAGGCGGTCGTCGGCTATGGCCTTGCCGAAAAGCGGCAGGTGATGGACATGGTCAGGCGGCTTTTGAAGCTCAAGGCCGTTCCGCGTCCCGACGACGCGGCGGACGCGCTCGCCCTGGCGATCTGCCACGCGCGCAGCGCGACCTCGCTGCTCGCGCGCGCACAAAATCCGGTCAAGCAAACCGTCTAAGGAGGACGCTCCATGTTCTATTATCTCGAGGGCAAGGTCGCGCACGTCGAGCCCTACCTCGCGGTCATCGACTGCGGCGGCGTGGGCTACGCCTGCCGCACAACGAACCACACCATCCGTCAGCTCAAGAAGGGTGAAGTCAAACGGCTTTACACCTACTTGAACGTGGGCGACGGCATTTTTGAGCTCTACGGCTTCGCCACCGAGCAGGAGCTCAATAGCTTCAAGCTGCTCATCGGCGTTTCCGGCGTGGGGCCGAAGGCGGCGCTTGCCATCCTCTCCGTCGGCACACCGGAGCATCTGACGATGGCGGTCATCACCGGCGACGAAAAGGCGCTGACCGCCGCGCCCGGCGTCGGGAAAAAGCTCGCCCAGCGCATCCTTCTGGAATTGAAGGACAAGATCGCCAAGGAAACGCAGGAGATCGGCCTGCCGGCCTCGGCCGGCGGTGCGGCGCTCGGCAGCGGGAGCAAGGCGGCGGAGGCCGCCGCGGCGCTCGCGGTGCTCGGCTACACGCAGCAGGACATTTCCGCGGCGCTCAAGGGCGTGGACGTGGAGACTCTGCCGCTCGAGGAGATCGTGCGCCAGAGCCTGAAAAAAATGGTGAAGTAAAGAAGGTGAACGCGGAATGAACGAAAACACAAAAAAAGCTGCTAAGAGCGGCATTACCTTTGGAACCTGTCTTGCTATGGTTATTTCCTATACGTCATGGCACAGCGTTGGATGGGCGATTTTTCACGGATTGCTGAGCTGGCTGTATGTGATTTATTTTGTTGTCACGTACTGATGATTCTTCTGCAAAGCGTGAAAAGGAGTGTGAGCACTTGAGCATTGATTTCGGGACCGACATTTATGAAGAGCCCATCGTGGCCAAGACCTTCCTGAGCGAGGACGCGCAGGAGGGCTCGCTGCGCCCGAAAACGCTCCGCGAATACATCGGGCAGGAGAAGGCCAAGGGCAACCTTGCCGTCTTCATCGAGGCGGCAAAGCGGCGCAATGAGTCGCTCGACCACGTTCTGCTCCACGGCCCTCCGGGCCTCGGCAAAACGACGCTCGCGGGCATCATCGCCGCCGAGATGGGCGTCAACATTCGCATCACCTCCGGCCCCGCCATCGAAAAGGCGGGCGACCTCGCGGCGCTGCTCACAAATCTGAGCGAGAATGACATTCTTTTTGTCGATGAGATCCACCGCCTCAACCGCGCGGTGGAGGAGATCCTCTATCCCGCGATGGAGGACTACGCCATCGACATCATCATCGGCAAGGGCCCCAGCGCGAACTCCATCCGGCTCGACCTGCCGCACTTCACGCTCATCGGCGCGACGACCCGCGCCGGTCAGCTCTCCGCGCCGCTGCGCGACCGCTTCGGCGTCACGCTGCGTCTGGAGCTTTATACGCCCGAGGAGCTTGCGAAGATCGTCACGCGCTCGGCGGGAATCCTGAACGTTTCCATCGCCCCCGAGGGCGCGATGGAGATCGCGCGCCGCTCGCGCGGCACGCCGCGCATCGCCAACCGGATGCTCCGCCGCGTGCGCGATTTTGCCGAGGTCAGGGCCGACGGCGTCATCACGCGCGAGGTGGCGGACGAGGCGCTGCGCGCGTTGGAGATCGACCGGCTCGGCCTCGACCCCATCGACTACCGGATGCTGCGCGCCATCATCGAGAACTACGGCGGCGGCCCGGTCGGCATCGACACGCTCGCCGCGACCATCGGCGAGGAATCCGTCACGCTCTGGGACGTGTACGAGCCGTACCTCATGCAGCTCGGCTTCCTCACGCGCACGCCGCGCGGCCGCTGCGTGACGCGCAAGGCGTATGAGCATCTCGGCCTGAGCGTTCCCGCGTCCCTTGCGGACGAGACGGAGCAGCTCAGCTTAAACTGAATCAATAAGGAGACTTTCATCTATGGGCAAGCTATTTGGCACCGACGGCATCCGCGGAATCGTGGGCGAGAATCTGACCGTCGAGCTGGCATTCCACACCGGTCAGGCCATCGCCGCCGTTTTGAAGGAGGAGAAGGGGAGAGCGCCCCTCATCACCATCGGCAAGGACACGCGCATTTCCTCCGATATGCTCGAATCCGCGCTCATCTGCGGCATCTGCTCCGTCGGCGGCGACGTGATGCCCTTCGGCGTGCTGCCGACTCCGGCGGTCGCGTACCTGACCGTTCTCAAGGGCGCGGACGCGGGCATCGTCATCTCCGCGAGCCACAACCCCTTCGAGCACAACGGCATCAAGGTCTTTAATGAAAAGGGCTACAAGCTGCCCGACGCGACGGAGGCAAAGATCGAGGAAAAGATCCTCTCCGGCGAGACCATTCCCGTCGCCACGCGCGGCGAGATCGGCGTGCTGCACCACGGTCTCAAGCAGTCGAAGCTCGAGTACATCCACCATCTCACCACCACCATCGACTCTGACCTCTCCGGTCTGCGCGTGCTGGTGGACTGCGCCAACGGCGCGGCGAGCGCCACCGCGCCCGAGCTGTTCGGACGCTTCAAGTGCTATGCCGATTTCATCCACCGCGAGCCGAACGGCACGAACATCAACGACCGCTGCGGCTCCACGCACCTCGAAAGCCTCGGCCAGCGCGTCGTGGCGGGGAAGTACGACGTGGGCGTGGCCTTCGACGGCGACGCCGACCGCTGCCTGATGGTCGACGAGCTGGGCCATGAGATCGACGGCGACAAGATCATGGCGGTCTGCGGAGCCTATATGAAGCGCAACGGCAGGCTCACCGGCAACACCATCGTAGCCACCGTCATGTCGAACCTCGGACTGCACGAGTTCTGCCGGAAGAACGGCATCGACCTCGTCTGCACCAACGTGGGCGACCGCAATGTGCTCGAAAAGATGGTGGAGTGCGGCTACAAGCTCGGCGGCGAGCAGTCGGGCCACATGATCTTCACCGACTACGCCACCACCGGCGACGGTCAGCTCTCCGCGCTCCAGTTCCTGCAGATCCTCGCGCTCTCCGGCAAGAGCGCGTCCGTGCTCACCGCCGACTGCCCGCAGTACCCGCAGGTGCTGCTGAACGTCGTCGTCAGCCACGACCGCGGCGTGAAGGAGGCCATCATGGCGAGCGATGCGCTCAAGACCGCCGTCGCGGACGAGGAGAAGTTCCTGCGCGGCGAGGGCCGCATCCTCGTGCGCCCCTCCGGCACCGAGGCGCTCATCCGCGTGATGGTCGAGGCCAAGACCGAAAGCGTCGCGCAGCTGGTCGCCGAGCGGCTGGTGAAGGTCATTCGATCGGTCTGATTCGTCGATTTGTCGGCGAGCGGGCGACAAATGAAACAGGAATTGTATCTTGTTGCCCGAATTTTATCTTTTTTTCAGATTATTTTCGTAAATACTTGACAAAACCGTGCAAGTACAGGTATAATGCAGTATGGTAAATGTGGCAGAGGATAGAAATACCCCGATGGAGCCCTCGGACGAGGCGCTCTGCCGCCGCGCTGCCGACGGCAGCCGCGAGGCGGAGGAAGCGCTTGTCCGGCGCTATTCCGGTCTTGTGCGCTCGTGCGCGCGCCCGCTCTTTCTGGCGGGCGGCGACAGCGAGGACCTGATCCAGGAGGGGATGTTCGGGCTCATCCGGGCCATTCGCGAGTACGACGGCGCAAAGGCCGCGTCCTTCCGGACCTTTGCCGAGGTGTGCATCCGCAACCGCCTCATTTCCGCGCTTCGCGCGGCCTCGCGCGACAAGCATTCACCGCTCAACCAGTCCGTTCCCTTGGATACCCCTTTCTTTGATGGCAATTCCTATCCGTTCGGCGCTCTGCGCGCCTCCTCCGCCGATCCGGAGGAGCTTATCATCGACCGCGACCGCGTGGCCGAGGCGCTTGAGAGCACCCGAAAGCAGTTGTCCGAGTTCGAGGCGAAGATCTTAGGGTTGTATTTAGACGGTCTTTCCTGCCAGGAGATCGCAAAGGCGGTAGGGAAGTCCCCCAAGTCTGTGGACAACGCTGTGCAGCGCGTCCGGCGCAAGGCGGCACGGCAGCTTTCATCCGGCGATATCAGCAAACGCTGAACGCATATATTTTTTTCTAAAAGCAAAGAGAGGGTAAAATCATGTACGAAGACAAGACTTTAGTTTGCAAAGAGTGCGGCAACGAGTTCGTGTTCACCGCCGGTGAGCAGGAGTTCTACGCGGAGCGCGGCTTCCAGAACGAGCCCCAGCGCTGCAAGGCCTGCCGCGACGCTCGCAAGAACGCCGCCCGTGGTCCCCGCGAGTACTTCACCGCTGTCTGCGCTGCCTGCGGCGGCGAGGCGAAGGTTCCCTTCGAGCCCAAGTCCGATCGTCCCGTCTATTGCAGCGACTGCTTCGCCAAGATGAAGGAGCAGGGCTAAGTCATTGCTTTGACTTTTCCGAAAGCGACCGTCTCCGGACGGTCGCTTTTCTGCGTTCTGTTCCGGTCGTCCGCGTCCGTATCGAACGAATGCGGCACGTTTGCATTTTTTCCTATTGAAAAAACGCGGAAAATGGGGTAAACTATCTCCGACATTCTTTTCCGGAGGTATTTTCAAAATGGTTGAGATCACGAAAGACACCATCATCGGTGATATTCTTGACGTCGCTCCGCAGACCGCGCCGATCTTCTTCGGCATCGGGATGCACTGCCTCGGCTGCCCCGCGTCCCGCGGCGAGACCGTAGAGGAGGCCTGCGCCGTGCACGGCGTGGACGTGGACAAGCTCCTTGCGCTCGTGAACGAGGAAGCGAACAAGCCCGCCGAGGAATAACCGGACAGGCCGGAAGGCGCATACGCTCGTATGCGCCTTTTTCTGCTGCAAAGGAGGTCGCGCCGTGACAAGAGAACTATCGCTTCAGCCGCGGCTCGCGCTGCTCGCGTCGCTCGTGCCGCAGGGCGCTGTGCTCGCCGACGTCGGCACCGACCACGGCTACATACCGGTCTGCCTGCGGCAGAGAGGCGTGATCGACCGCGCCATCGCGTCCGACATCGGGCGGGAGCCGCTGGAGCACGCGCGGCGCACCGCGGAGGAATACGGCGTCGGCGGCATCGACCTCCGTCTCTGCGCGGGGCTTGACGCCATCGCGCCGGAGGAGTGCGACACCGTCCTCATCGCCGGCATGGGCGGCGAGACCATTTGGGGCATCCTCGCCGCGGCGCCGTGGACGCGCGACGGGCGGCACACGCTGCTGCTCCAGCCGCAGACGAAGATCGAGGAGCTGCGGCTCCGGCTCTGCGAGAACGGCTACGCCGTCACGCGCGAGCACCTTGTGCGCGACAAGGGAAAGCTCTACGTCGTGATGACCGTCACGGCAGGGGAGCGATACACCCCCGGCGCGGAGCAGCTCTACGGCGGCCTTGCGCTCGAGCGCGAGGCGCTCTACGGGGACTATCTCGCCCATCAGATCGCGCGTCTGCGCCGCCGGGCCGAGGGCCTGCGGCAGTCGGGCAGCGGCGAAGCGGACGGCTTTGCCGCGCTGGCGGACGCGCTGGAAGCAAAGAAAGGGAAGTGGGAACATGACAACGGCACATGACATTGAACGCAGTCTCTACGACTGGGCGCCGCGCGAGCTGGCGATGGCCTGGGACAACGTCGGCCTGCTCGTCGGCGATCCGGCGCAGGAGGTCCGAAGGATCCTCGTGGCGCTGGACATCACGCAGGGCGTTGCAGAGGAGGCGGTCTCCCTCGCCGCGCAGATGATCGTCTCGCACCATCCGGTGATGAACTGCGCGTGGCACGAGGTGCAGACGCTCCGCGCGGACGACGCGCAGGGAAGGCTGCTGCGCTATCTCGTGCGGCACGGCCTCGCGGCGTGCTGTATGCACACCAATCTGGACGCGGCGGACGGCGGCGTGAACGACTGTCTGGCGCACGCGTTGGGTCTTTCGGGCCTTTCCATGCTCAATGAGGAAAAAATCGGGCGCATCGGCACACTTTCCTGTGAAATTCCTCTTGAAGAGTTCCTGCCTGCTGTGGTAAAATCATTAGGATGCAGCGGTCTGCGGTACCGCGACGGCGGAAAGCCGGTCCATCGCGTAGCCGTCGGCGGCGGCGCCTGCCGCGACTACATCCCGCAGGCCATCGCGCAGGGCTGCGATACCTTCGTCACCGCCGACCTGCGCTACAACGACTTCCTCGATACCCACGGTCTCAACCTCATCGACGCCGGCCACTATCCGACCGAGAACGTCGTGTGCGAGGCGGTCCGCGCGTATCTCGCGAAGTCCTTCCCTCTGCTTGAGGTCGTACGCTCCGCGTCGCATCACGACGCCATTCAATACTATCTGTAAGGAGAAGATCAACTATGTCCGGACATTCCAAATGGCACAATATCCAAAAGACCAAGGGCGCGGCGGACGCCAAGCGCAGCGCGGCGTTCACCAAGATCGCCAAGGAGATCATCGTCGCCGTCAAGCAGGGCGGCAGCGGCGACCCGGCGAATAACTCCCGCCTCGCCACCGTCATCGCCAAGGCCAAGGCGAACAATATGCCCAACGACAACATCAAGCGCACCATCGACAAGGCGCTCGGCTCCGGCAACACGGACAACTACGAGTCCGTCACCTACGAGGGCTACGGCCCCGGCGGCGTCGCCGTCATCGTCGAGGCGCTGACCGATAACCGCCAGCGCACCGCGCCCGAGGTTCGCCATTACTTCGACAAGTTCGGCAAGGGCATGGGCGCGCAGGGCTGCGTGAGCTGGTCGTTCGACCGCAAGGGCGTCATCATCATCGACAACGAGGACGGCGACTACGATGAGGACACCGTCATGATGGACGCGCTCGAGGCCGGCGCAGCCGACTTCACCGCCGACGGTCCCGTGTTTGAGATCACCACCGATCCCGACGCCTTCAACGACGTCATCGCCGCGCTCGAAGCCAAGGGCTACACCTTTGCCAGCGCCGACATCAGCCTCGTCCCGCAGACCTACGTCAAGCTCACGAGCGAGGAGGACGTCAAGAACATGGAAAAGCTGCTTGATATGCTCGAGGACAACGAGGACGTGCAGAACACCTACCACAACTGGGAGACCGAGGACTAAACCTTGCGTATCAGGGATTTCCGCTGTTTTGAAACCGCTCAGCTGTGACATACAGGGCTCCAGCTGCGATATGCATAACAACCTCTGCTGCGATATACAGCGGGGGTTGTTTTTTCTTTTCTGCGCCGCACGGCGCACCGCGCCGGAAGCGCCATCACTCTTACTATAGCAATAACTTTTACTCTTACTATCCCTGTTACTATCACTATAACGGCAATCCTGTTCATGCTTTCAAAGCATCGAGTCCTTTGTAAATTTAGAAAATTCTGAGAGCTTTTCCGCTTTTGTTGCACCAAAACCGGCATCAGAACGCGGTTTTTCCCTTACCGGCAAGGAGGAAAACCACATGACCGAGAAAAAAGGCTTTGTTCTTTACTTTGATGCCGCGTCCAGCCTTGCCGCGCTCTGTGCGGAGCAGCGCGGCGAGCTGCTCCTGGCGCTGTTCGACTATGCCGAACGGACGGCAAAGCAGTCTCTCACACCGGAGACTGCGCTCGACTCCTACCCGGCGCTGGACGGGCAGACGCGCATGGCGTTCCGCTTCATGGCAAACAGCATCGAGCGTGACACAAAGAAGTGGGAGCGCCAGCGCGAGCGCCGCAGTCAGGGCGCGGCGCAGCGCTACGCCCGCGCACGGGGCGAGGCGGAAGCCCCCGCGCCGTCCGCCGCGGGGCGAAACGACTGGATGAAGGACTACACCCTGTGAGCAAGGCGAAGGGGACGGCAGCGTGCCGTCCCCTTCCATATTTCGTGCGAGCAAGACTGTAAGCCGGGTTCTGTATCTGGCAGTCATCTATCTACGCGCCGCGTTGCCGCGGCGCTCCAGCCACCCCGGGAGCGGTCGGGCCGACCCTGGGGCGCGAAGCCCCTGCTCCCATACCGGTGTTGCTCCGGATAGAGTTTACAGCGTCGGACACTCTCGAGCCGACGGGTGCGCTCTTACCGCACCTTTCCACCTTTTCCCATATTGCTACGGGTAGTCTATTTCTGTTGCACTTTTCCTCAGATCGCTCTGGGCGGGCGTTACCCGTTATCCTTGCCCTGTGGAGCCCGGACTTTCCTCACAGCAAGCCTTTCGGCTTTGCCGCGCGACCGCCTGTCTTACTCGCGCTCCTTATTGTAAAGGACGAAGCGGGCAAAGTCAAGAAACAAAAATTTGTGCAGGGAAATCGTTGATAAAATACGGCAGGCGCGGTATAATTTTATATAATGTGAATGTTCAGAGGGGAGTATTTGTGTATGACGCTGCACGAATATCTGCAAGGCATGAAGGGAAAGACCGCCGCGGTCATCGGACTCGGCGTGAGCAACCGTCCGCTCGTGGAGCTGCTGGCGCGGAACGGTGTGAAGGTCATCGCCTGCGACAGGAAGGAGCGCGCGGCGCTCGGCAGCGCGGCGGCGCACTACGAAGCGCTCGGCGCGGTGCTGCACCTCGGCGAGGGTTATCTGCGCGATCTGGACGCGGACGTCGTCTTCCGCACGCCCGGGATGCGGCCCGACGTGCCGGAGCTGCTGGAGGCGAAGGCGCACGGCGCGGTCATCACGAGCGAGATGGAGGCATTCTTCGCCGTCTGTCCGTGTCCCATTCTCGGCGTGACCGGCAGCGACGGCAAGACCACCACCGCGAGCGTCATTGCCGAGCTTCTCAAGGCCGAGGGACGGCGCGTGTGGCTCGGCGGCAACATCGGCCGTCCGCTGCTCGCGGACGCGGAGCAGATGACGCCGGACGATCTTGCGGTGCTGGAGCTTTCGTCGTTCCAGCTGATGGATATGCCGTACTCGCCGCAGGTCGCGGTGCTGACGAACCTCGCCCCGAACCATCTGGACGTGCACCGCGACATAGCGGAGTACATCGCGTCCAAGGAAAATATTTACCTGCATCAGAGCGCGCGGGACACCGCCATCTTCAACGCCGACAACGCCATCACGCGCGATCTGAGCGGCAAGGCGGTCGGACGCGCGCGTCTGTTCTCGCGGCAGGAGGAGGTCGCCGACGGCGCGTTCGTGCGCGGCGGCGCGATCTGGCTGCGCGATGCGGCAGGGGAGCGCGAGGTCCTGCCGCTGGCGGACATCCGCCTTCCCGGCTGGCACAATGTGGAAAACTATATGGCGGCGCTCCTCGCCGTGGACGGACTTGTGCGCGATGAGACCGTCCGCCGCGTCGCGCGGGAGTTTGCCGGTGTGGAGCACCGCATCGAGTTCGTGCGCGAGCTGCACGGCGTCCGCTATTACAACGATTCCATCGCCACCAGTCCCACGCGCACCATCGCAGGGCTGCGCGCCTTCCCGCACAAGGTCGTGCTGATCGCTGGAGGGTATGACAAGCACATTCCCTTTGCACCCCTTGCGCCCGAGGTGGTCGAGCACGTCAAGACGCTCATCCTCTGCGGCGCGACCGCCGACGCCATCGAGCGCGCGGTGGTGGAGAGCGAAGCCTATGAGACCGCGGCCGAGCGGCCGCGGATCCTCCGCTGCAAGGACCTGCAGGAGGCGGTGGACGCCGCCTACTCCTGCGCCGAGAGCGGCGATGTGGTGACGCTCTCGCCCGCCTGCGCCGCCTTCGACTGCTACGCGAACTTTATGGAGCGCGGCAAGGCCTACAAGGAAATGGTGAAAAAGCTCGGCGAATAGGGAAAAGCCGTGGTCGCATAGATTCTCCCGAAAGGGGGAACGCCCATGCGCCGCTATATGCGCCGCGGCATGACGGGGCGGGAGAAACGCCGGCTGCTGCTTTTCCTTGTCTGCGCCGCGCTCATCGCGCTCGCCGTCACCGCGATGACGCAGCTTCGGCCCATTCTCACGAGCCTTGCCACCGCGCGCGTCTCGAACGCCGTCACGCGCGTCGTGAACACCTCGGTGAACGAAACGCTCTACGACGCCGGTGTGGACTACGACCGCCTGATCTCGCTGGAAAAGGACAACGAGGGACACATCACGGCGGTCAAGAGCAACATGGCGGAGTTCAACCGATTGCAGTCCGCCGTGCTCGCGGACGTGCTGCAAAGGCTCTCGGAGGTCTCCACGCGCGAGCTGGCCATCCCGCTCGGGAGCCTGACCGGCTCGCCGCTGCTCGCGGGCCGCGGGCCGCTCCTGCACATCAAAATGCAGTCGGTCGGCTCGTCCTCGGCGCACTTTGAGAATGCCTTCACCTCCGCGGGCATCAACCAGACGCGCCACGAGATCCGGCTGGTGGTGGACGTGTATGTGAGCGTCCTGCTGCCGGGCTTTTCGACCGTCACCAAGGTCACCAACCGCTGCGCCGTCGCCGAGACGGTCATCGTCGGCTCCGTGCCGGATACCTACACCTACTTCGACACACGCGAGGATATGTCCTCCACCGCCGAGGACTTCATTATGAACAACGCCGGATAAAAGGGGAGAACGCCATGGACTACAAGGAACGCATAAAGGAGCTGCGCGACACGCTCAACGCACACTCGTACCGCTACTATGTGCTCGACGAGCCGAGCATCAGCGACTATGAATACGATATGCTCCAGCGCGAGCTGGCAAATCTGGAGAAGGAGCACCCCGAGGAGATCACGCCGGACTCGCCCACGCAGCGCGTGGGCGGCATGGCGCTGACAAAGTTCGAGCCGGTGACGCACGCCGTCCCGCTCGAGAGCCTGCAGGACTCCTTCTCCGACGCCGAGGTCGTGGACTTCGATGAGAAGGTGCGCGAGCAGCTCGAGCACGTCGAATACAGCGTGGAGCCGAAGGTGGACGGTCTGTCCGTTGCGCTCGAGTACCGCGACGGCGTGTTCGTCCGCGGCGCCACGCGCGGCGACGGGCGCGTGGGCGAGGACGTGACGGAGAATCTGCGCACGATCCAGTCCATTCCCATGGTGCTGCCGGAGAAACTGCCGCGCCTCATCGTACGCGGCGAGGTCTACATGGCGAAGAAGGTCTTTGCCGCGCTCAACGCCGAGCGCGAGGAGAACGGGGAGCAGACCTTTGCCAATCCCCGCAACGCCGCCGCCGGCTCGCTGCGCCAGCTTGACCCGAGGATCGCGGCGAAGCGCCGGCTGGATATTGCCGTTTTCAACCTCCAGCTTGCCGAGGGACGGACTTTCACGACCCACGCCGAGACGCTTGCTTATCTGCGCACGCAGAAATTCAAGGTCATCGGCAACAAGGTGGTCGACAACGTGCAGGACGCGCTCGCGGAGATCCGCCGTCTCGGCGAGGAGCGCGCGGAGCTGCCCTACGATATGGACGGCGCAGTTGTAAAGCTGAATAGCCTTACAGACCGAGAAATTCTCGGCTCAACGAGCAAGGTGCCGCGCTGGGCCATCGCCTACAAGTACCCTCCCGAGGAGAAGGAGACCCGCGTGACGGACATCGTCGTGCAGGTGGGCCGTACGGGCGTGCTGACGCCGAAGGCGGTCTTTGAGCCGGTGCATCTGGCCGGAACGACCGTCACGAACGCGACGCTCCACAACCAGGACTTCATCGACGAGAAGGACATCCGCGTCGGCGACGCCATCGTGGTGCGCAAGGCGGGCGAGATCATTCCTGAGGTCGTGCGCGTGCTGAAGGACAAGCGTCCCGACGGCACGCAGCCCTACCGTCTGCCGGACCGCTGTCCGGTCTGCGGCGCGCCGGTCTACCGCGCCGAGGGCGAGAGCGCCACGCGCTGCACGGGCGCGGAGTGTCCCGCGCAGCTGCTGCGCAACCTCACACACTTCACCTCGCGCGAGGCGATGGACATTGACGGCGTCGGCCCCGCGCTGCTCGAGCAGCTGGTGAACGCCGGACTTGTCCGCAAGGCGTCCGACCTTTACAGTCTCGATGTGCAAACGCTTGCGCAGCTCGACCGCATGGGCCTCAAGAGCGCGCAGAACGCCGTCGCCGCCATTGATCGCTCCAAGCAGAACGATCTTTCCAAGCTGCTCTGCGCCCTCGGCATCCGCCAGATCGGCACAAAGGCCGCGCGTGTGCTCGCGCAGCGCTTCGGCTCGATGGACGCGCTGATGAACGCCACGGTCGAGGAGCTGACTGCCGTGGATGACATCGGCGAGATCACCGCGCAGTTCCTGCAGCGCTGGTTCGCGGACGGGCAGTCCCGCGACCTCATCGAAAGCCTGAAAAACGCAGGCGTCAACATGACCAGCACGGAAGCCCCGCAGGACCTGCGCTTTGCGGGCAAGACCTTTGTGCTCACCGGCTCGCTCACGCGCTTCACGCGCGACGAGGCCGAGGCGCTTATCGCCGACCACGGCGGCAAGGCCGCCGGCTCCGTCTCCAAAAAGACGAGCTATGTGGTCGCCGGAGAGTCCTCCGGAAGCAAGCTGCGCAAGGCGCAGGAGCTGGGCGTTCCGGTGCTCACGGAGGACGAATTTCTGGCGCTGCTCGGCGGCAAGGCCGAAGATGATCCGGAAAACGGCGAAAGCGGCGGACAGCTCGGCCTGTTTTCCTGAAAAGGAGAGCATTTGATGAACATTCGCATGGCAGAGCGCCGCGATCTTTCCGCGATGCTCGACATTTACAACTACGAGGTGAAAAACGGCACGGCGACCTTCGACGTAGAGCCCCGCGCGGGCGCGGCGGGGGAGGCGTGGTTCGCCGCGCACAACACCGGCAACCATCCGCTGCTCGTGGCGGAGGAGGACGGTAAGGTCCTCGGCTACGCCTCGCTCTCGCCCTACCGAGACTTCGACGCCTATCTGCAAACCGTTGAGCTTTCCGTTTACGTCGCGCCCGAGAGCCGCAGCCGCGGCATTGCGAGCGCGTTGATGGAGGCCGTTCTCCGTCTGGCGCGCGAGGACGCGGACACGCACACGGTCGTTTCCGTCATCGCGGGCGGCAACGCGGCGAGCGTCCGCCTGCATGAGAAATTCGGCTTTACCTGCTCCGGCACCCTGCATGAGGTGGGGCTGAAATTCGGCCGCTACCTCGATATCGTCAACTACGAGCTGCGCGTGGGCTGAGCAAAACGCGCCCGAAAAAAACATCGAAAAATCCGGAACTTTTTTCTGCTTTCCTCCGTCTATTCATGCAGGACCGCGGCACGCGGTCAAAAGAACGATCTATCAAGGAGAACCATTCGCATGAAACGAACGCTTTCCCTCATTCTCATCCTCACGATGCTGCTGTCTCTCGCCGCCTGCGGCAGCAAGGACGCCGCGCCGACCGACGACGGCAACGCGCCTCCGCAGGAGCAGGGCGGCGGAGAGGAGCAGTCCGGCGGAACGACCGGGACGCCCGACGAGCCGGAGCAGCCCGAGCAAACGCAGCCGGCAGAGCAGGAGCCGGCGGACAGCAAGCCGGAGCAGACGCAGCCGACGGAGCAGAAGCCTGCCAAGGAGCCTGAAAAGCAGCCTGAGCAGAAGCCCGAGCCCAAGCCGGCTGAAAAGCCTGCGGAGGAAAAGCCCACAGAGCCGCCGACCGAGACGCCCGAGCCCGAGACCCCGGCAGAGGACAAGCCCGCCGCGGCTGTCGACGACGCGCTGACGATCCTCAACGCGATCTGGAATACATACAGCGATGAAGAAAAGTTCCCTGCCGCCGGTGGGGATTCCGAGCACGCCGTAGACGGCGCGCCCGGCAGCTTCGACGTGAGCAATGCCGACAGCCTCAGCTATCAGCTCACCTTCCCGGCGGACGACGCTTCGCTCATCGACAGCGCCGCCTCGCTCGTTCACATGATGAATCTGAACACCTTCACCTGCGGCGCGTTCCATGTCGCCGACGCGAACAACGTCACCAGGCTCGCGGACGACCTGCGCACGACCATTCAGGCCAAGCACTGGATGTGCGGCTTCCCGGATAAGCTGGTCATCGTCACGGTCGGGCAGAGCGTATTTTCCGTGTACGGAAACGAGGAGCTGGTCAACACCTTCCGCGATAAGCTCCTGGCGAGTTATCCTACCGCTGCCGCCGTCTATGACGAGGCCATCAACGCATAAAACAGCAGAGAAGAAAAGAGGGATGCGCGGCATTCCTCTTTTCTTTTTACCGCTTGCGAGCGGGCCGGTTTTCGTATAAAATGTGGTCAGAGCACATCGCCGCACGGAGGAAGCGCCATGTCGAAGCCAAAGTGGAAGCTGAACACCATCTATATATCCGAGCGGCTGCAGGAGAGCCTGCGGCCGATCTCCCGCTGCGCGCTGACCACCGTGGTCGCCCCGATGGGCTACGGAAAGACCACCGCGGTGAACTGGTATCTGGAGGAGCGCGCAAAGGCCGGGCCGCTGCGCGTCGTCCGCATCAGCGTGTATTCCGACAATCTTGCGATCTTCTGGCGGAGCGCGCAGGACGCCTTTGCCCGCGCGGGCATCGACCTGCTGCGGGAGTATGCCTGTCCCACGGATGCCGCCGGCGGCGGGCTGCTGGCGGACGATCTCTGCCATGAGCTGGCGGGGGGAAACGCCCTGCTATCTGTTCATCGACGATTTTCACCTGCTCACAGACCAACGCGTGACCGCCTTTCTCTGTATGCTTGCGGGCCGCCTGCCCGCCAACGTCCACCTGATCATCGCCAGCCGCGACCGCTTTCTGCCCGCCGCAGAGATCGTCCGGCTGGGGGCGAGGGTCTACCGGCTCGGCACAGAGCAGCTGCGGCTGAACCACACGGAGCTGGCCGTTTACGCGCACCGCTGCGGCACGGAGCTTTCCGACGCGCAGGCGGAATCGCTGCTCTACTCCAGCGAGGGCTGGTTCTCCGCCGTCTACCTGAACCTGCGGACGCTCTCGGAGCATGGGACGCTGCCCGAACGCGATTCCGATATTTTCACCATGTTCACCGCCGCCATGATCGAGCCGCTGCCGCAGCGGCAGCAGGAATTTCTCGCGGTGATGGGTCTTGCCGACGAATTTACCGCGGAAATGGCGCGCTTTGTCACCGGGGACGCCGACGCGGAGGAGCTGCTCGCCGTGCTGACCGCGCAGAACGCCTTTGTCAAGCGTCTGCCGGACGGCGTGACCTACCGCTTCCACCACATGATGAAGGAATGTGCGGAGCGCACCTTCTGGACGTTGGATGCGGAGACGCAGCGGCGCTGCCGGGAGCGCTACGGCGCATGGTACGAGGGGCGAGGGCAGTATCTTCACGCCATGGCGGCCTACCGGCGCTGCGGGGACTACGACGCGCTGCTGCGCGTGGTGCAGGAGGATGCGGGCATCCTGCTCGCGTCGCTGCCCCCGTCGGAGGTGCCGGCCGCTCTCGACGAATGTCCCGCCGATGCTCTGAAGGCGCACCCGTTCGCGCTTCTGGTGCTGATGCGCAGTATGTTCAACTGGCGCAATATCCCGAAAATGCTGGAGCTCAAGGCGCTCCTGCTCTCCGCACTGGAGGAGCATCCCGAGCTGCCCGCGGAGGAGCGCGGCAACCTGCTGGGCGAATGCGACCTTATCATGAGCTTCCTCTGCTATAACGACATCAGCGCCATGAGCCGTCTGCACCGCAGCGCCAGCGCGCAGATGTCCCGTCCCGCCATCAGCATCCGCTCGAGCGGCGGCTGGACCTTCGGCTCGCCGTCCGTGCTGATGATGTTCTACCGCGCCCCGGGCGAGCTTGCGGGCGAGCTTGCCGAGATGGCCGAATGTATGCCGCACTACTATAAGATCACCAACGGTCACGGTCAGGGCGCGGAGACCATCATGCACGCCGAGGCAGCCTTTGTGCAGGGGCGCTTCACCGACGCGCACATCGCGCTGGAGAGCGCCTATGCGCAGATCGAGGGCAACGGGCAGGAGAATATGGCGCTCTGCTGCGACTTCCTCGCGCAGCGCCTCTCCCGGTACGCGGAGGTCGGGCCGCACCGCAGCTTTGCCGAGCGCCGCACGGAACTGCTGCGGCACCACAACGCCTCGTGGCTCAACCTCTGGAACGCCGTCAGCGCCTACTGCCACGCTCTGCGGGGCGAGATGGAACAAATTCCGGAGGTCTTTGCCGAGCACCGCCTCGCCTCGGTCAGCATCCTCGCGCCGGGCCGGCCGATGATCGAGATGATCGAAAATCAGGTGTATCTTGCCCAGGGCGCTTACGCCAAGGTGATCGGCCGCAGCGAAGGTCTGCTCGCCCTGTGCGAGGGGATGCACTACGCGCTCGTCGCACTGCACGTTCGCCTTCAGACCGCGTCGGCCTATGAGCGGCTGGGCAAGCGCGGGGAAGCCGAGACGCTGCTGGCGCAGGCGCTTGCCGACGCCGCGCCGGACGGCATCGTGATGCCGTTTGCGGAGAACTACCGCTATCTCAAGCCGCTGCTTGCCGCAGGCACGCAGACCGCGCTCACGGCGCGGGTGCTCGCGCTGGGCGTGGCAGGGGAGCGGCGGCAGAGCGGGACGGTCCGCCCCGCAGCGTTCGCCGCGCTGACGGAGCGGGAATATGCGCTGGTCGGCCTGATAGCACAGCGGCTGACGAACCGAGAGATCGCGGAAAAGCTGTTTCTCTCCGAGGGCAGCGTCAAGCAATATGTAAACCAGATCTATTCCAAGCTCCACATTGAGGGCGACCAGCGCACAAAGCGCAGGCGGCTCGCGGAGCTGCTCACGCAAAAGGCATGACATTGGGAGGACGTCCGCAGGGACGCCCTCCCGTTCCTTTATCGGTCGAAGCTGGGGTTGACGAAGTAGACGTTCTTCTCGTCGAGCTTTTCCTTGGCAAGCCGCAGCCCCTCGCCGAAGCGCTGGAAGTGCACGATCTCGCGCGCACGCAGGAACTTGATGACGTCGTTGACGTCGGGATCGTCGGAAAGGCGCAGGATGTTATCGTAGGTCACGCGCGCCTTCTGCTCGGCGGCGAGGTCCTCGGTGAGGTCGGCGATGGTATCGCCCGTGACCTGCATCGTCGCCGCCGACCACGGATAGCCGGAGGCGAACTGCGGGAACACGCCGGTCGTGTGGTCGACGAAATAGGTATCGAAGCCGGCCTCCTTGATCTGATCTACCGTGAGGTTCCGCGTGAGCTGGTGGACGATGGTGCCGACCATCTCAAGATGCCCCAGCTCCTCGGTGCCGACCGTGGAAGCCCAAGGGTCACAAGTACGAAAAAGCCTTGCGCTGCAAGGGTTACAGGCCGAAAAAGAGAGGGAAAACGCGAATGTGCAAAAT
>QWCH01000419.1_pt1 | contig 103197 bp, 85 predicted proteins | sample 1972671 | NCBI WGS metagenome assembly QWCH01 (sample SAMN09866713, study PRJNA288562) | Human gut metagenome isolate term3_stool, whole genome shotgun sequencing... | isolation source: gut | host: Homo sapiens | place: USA: California
ATTTTTTATCCTTATAAAATTGAAATTTCGCTATTATAGCAATAAATTATAGATTTTTAAATAAAAAATCAACAAAATTTTAAAAAATTTGGGGAAAATAAATTAAATTATTCGGCAGTTAATTTTATAAATTTATTCTTTTGTTTTAAAATTTTCTGCAATTAGTACTGCAAATGTATATAAAAAATAAATAAAATATTGAATTAAATAAACGTGAAAATAAATTTTTTATAGATTTTATTTTTACAGCAAATTTTGCATTTTATAATTTTATTTAAATTTTTATATTTCTTTTGTTATAAATTTGTTTTCAAAAAATATTATAATTTTATGAAAATTGTAGAATTACAATTTTTTCGTGTCATTTAGCCATAGTTTAAACTATGGCTTTTTGTTTTTACAATAAGTTTGAAGAGCTAATGGCCTTTAAAGATAAAATCATATAATCACAAAAATTTAAAATTGATGTTAAACTTTATGAACTGTCAGCGTTTGCACTTATTGCTATTAATTACAATAAACACACAATTATTATAAATATGTTGTTACATTATTATTTAAAAAGCCCTAAATCGGAGTATCTAAAAAATATAATGGTGGAGGTGTGCGGGATTGAACCGCAGTCCAAAAACAAATGACCAAAGCCTCTACATGTTTAGTGAAAGCGAAAAATCTCGCTTACAAATTACTTGCTTTCCAAAGTAAAATTTGCAAGCAAAGGCAAAAATTTCAGTTTGCACTTAGCCAAAGCGCAAAAACCAAGCTGTTTAAATTACTCGCACGCTACCTAAACAGCATCAGCAGCAGCAAGGCTCAACTGAACTTACGCTATTTTAGCGTAAGCAGGAGCGAATTTCGCGTTATTTGCGTTTAAATTTAGTTTGGAATTTTTACGCTGATTCCGCAGCGACATGCCACCGTGACCTATCTGCTCCTGTCGAAACCAAGTCACCCCCATTGAAAAGTTTGCGATTTTACTTAAAATACAAAAAATTGTCAAATTTTTAAGACTTTTTTAGCTAAAATCTCCTAATAAATTTAGGAGTAAAAATGAAAACAATAACACCCAATGCAATTATTGCTAAAAAGAATATGGAAAAAATAGTTATGATAACAGCTTATGATGCGTTGTTTGCGAAACTTTTTGATGAATATGTGGATATTATTTTAGTAGGTGACAGTTTAAATATGAGTTTTAACGGTCAAAAAGATACTATAAATATCGGTATGCGTGAGATGATTTATCATACAAGAGCCGTTAAAAATGGTGCAAAACATGCTATGGTTATTTTAGATATGCCTTTTGGCGCCGTTTCGGATAAAAAAACTGCATTGAAAAATTCTATAAAAGCATATAAAAAAAGCGGTTGCGATGCTATAAAAATAGAAGGTGGAGCAGATAAGGCTGATTTGATTTCTCATTTAACAAAAAATGCTATCGCAGTTTGCGGACATATCGGTTTAAAACCGCAAATGGTAAGATTTGAGGGCGGATACAAAGTAAAAGGTCGTGGCGGTGAGGCTGAAATTTCGGCTTTAATTACGGATGCAAAAGCACTTGAAAAAGCGGGAGTTTTTGCTATTGTTGTTGAAGGCACTTTAAGTAGTGTTGCCGAAAAAATTGCTAAATCTGTGCAAGTACCGGTAATAGGCATAGGAAGCGGTGTAAATGTCGATGGGCAAGTGCTTGTATGGTCCGATATGCTTGGATTTTTTGAAGAATTTCATCCAAAATTCGCCAAAACTTATTTAGATGGCGCCTCTATTGTAAAAAAAGCAGTTCAAAACTATGCTGATGAAGTGCGAAACAGCATTTTTCCTAGCAAGGAATTTGAATATAAAGAGTAATTATTTTTAATCAATAATTGATTTGTTTTTGCAAATAGTGGCGAAGTTTAATAAAATTTCAGGTAATATAGTATTCTAAAATTTAAAAAAGGAAAAAGATGAAAAAAATTTTTATAATTTTAGCAATATGCGTGCTGAAATTATGTGCTTTGACAGATAATACTTCTAAAAATTTTACAGATTTTCTTACACAAAAAGACTCTTATACACATAACGACGAAAAAAATATAATGACGGTTTTGTTAAATATAGTGAAAAAAAATATGATGAAGCTGTTAAAATTTGGGGCGATCTTTGCGATGATAAAGATATGAGAAGTTGTGTAAATATAGGTTTTTTATATGATAACGGACTTGGTGTAAAAGCCGATAAAAACAAAGCAAAAAAATTCTATGAAAAGGCTTGTTTCGGTGAAGATTGGCTAGGTTGTAAAAATTTAGCTATCACTTATTTTAAAAATCAAAATTTTAGTAAAGCGGCTGAAATTTTTGCTAAAGGTTGCGAGCTGAAAGATGGTTTTTCGTGTGCAAATCTTGGGTATCAATATGAAAACGGCGATGGAGTCGCCAAAGATGAATTAAAAGCGATTGAATTTTACAAAAAAGGCTGTATTTATGAAGATGGTTTCGCGTGTCTGAATTTGGGTGTCAGTGAGGCGAATGGAAATAATTTCAATGAAGCGCAAAAACTTTTTAAAAAAGCTTGCGAGCTTGGTAATAAAAATGCTTGCGATTACTATAAACAAATAACAGACGATGAATTTAAGAAAGTGCATAAATAGTCAAAATGGATAGAATTGTAGAAATAGAAAAAGCCGATTTTGAAGAAGAGATAGAAACTTCGCTTCGCCCGTCAAGTTTCGATGATTATATCGGTCAAAGTAAAATCAAAGAAAATTTAAAAGTTTTTATCGCCGCTGCAAAAAAGCGCGCAGAATGCCTTGATCATGTTCTTTTTTACGGTCCTCCAGGACTTGGAAAAACTACTCTTGCTCACATAATCGCAAATGAAATGGGAGTCAGTATAAAAATTACGGCCGCGCCGATGATAGAAAAAAGCGGTGATTTGGCTGCGATTTTAACAAATCTTGAAGAAAACGACGTTCTTTTTATCGATGAAATTCATCGTTTAAGTTCGGCTATAGAAGAGGTGCTTTATTCGGCTATGGAAGATTTCAGACTTGATATTATTATAGGTTCGGGTCCTGCGGCGCAAACGATTAAAATCGACATACCGAAATTTACATTAATCGGTGCAACAACGCGTGCCGGAATGATTTCTGCGCCTTTAAGAGATCGCTTCGGAATGCAATTCCGTTTAAATTTTTATACATCGGATGAACTTGCCAAAATAGTTCAGATCGCAGCTGTAAAACTTAATAAGGAGTGCGAAAAAAACGCAGCTTTACAGATTGCCAAAAGAAGTCGCGGAACACCTCGCATAGCTCTTAGATTATTAAAAAGAATAAGAGATTTCGCTGAAGTGAATAATGAAAATATCATAAATGAAAATCGCGCAAAATCAAGTCTTGACGCGCTTGGCGTGAATGATTTAGGTTTTGATGAGATGGATTTGAAATATTTGGAAATTTTAGGTTCTACTAAAAATCGCGCACTCGGTCTTTCTACGATTTCCGCAGCTTTAAGTGAAGATGAAGGCACGATTGAAGATGTCATAGAGCCATATTTACTTGCAAACGGTTATATAGAAAGAACTGCAAAAGGTCGTATAATAACTGCAAAAAGTTGCGAAATTTTAGGAATAAAATACAAAATGACACAAAAAGGACTATTTGATGAAGACCAGTAAAATTTTTTTAAGCGGCGTGATTTTGATTATGCTCGGTTGGGTAATCTATCTTTTTCAAAGTTTTTTGCTGGCGATTTCAATCGGTGTGCTTATAGCGGTTTCCACTGCCGGATTAAATGAAAAAATTTTAAAATTTACCAAAAATCGTCAAATCGTTTCGGCTGTGCTTACAACGCTTATTTTATGCGCATTATTTTTTGTGCCTTTTATTTATGCGATTGCGGAAATTGCAAAAAGTCTTGCAAATATAGATGTAGCTTTGCTTGACAAGACTTTAAGCTATATTAAAAATTATGAATTTTCATTACCGAATTTTGCTAAAAACTTTGAACCTGATATAAAAAGTTTCATTGCAAACTTGAATTTTGAAGGAATTATAAAACAAATTTTAAGCTATGCTTCAGGTATAGCAAAAAGCAGTGCGAATTTTGCTTTGCAGATGTTTTTGATAATTATTTTTTACTTTTTTACCAATCTTTATGGAAGAGATATTTTAAATTTTTTCAAAAAAAGTATTCCTATCGCCGAAAATGAACTTGACTATATGTTTAAACAAACTTCAAATACAATGAGCGTTGTGTTTTACTCTACTATTTTAAATGCCGTTTTGCAAGGTTTTTTATTCTCAGTCATTGCCGCAATTTACGGATTTGATATGATATTTTTTGCGATTTTATATGCGTTCTGTTCGCTTATACCTATTATCGGCGGTGCTTTGTGCTGGGCCCCGCTTGGACTTTATGAGCTTGCAAACGGCAATTTTAGTGCGGCTGTGATTATTTCACTTTATAGCATTATAGTTATTTCCACTATTGCGGATAATTTTATAAAGCCTGTAATTATTCGTTTTATAAATTCAAAACTTGTAGATAATCCGGCAAATATTAATGAAATTCTGATTTTTTTCGCGATGTTGGCAGGAATCGGCACTTTCGGTTTTTGGGGCATGATACTTGGACCTGCTATTTTGACTCTTTTTGTTTCGGTATTAAATTTATATGTTGATTTTTCGAACAAAACGGAGCATAGAAAAACGAAACACTAAAATCATAATTATTAAAATTTCGGCTATTTAATAAAAATTTACAATTTCACATAAGATTATTGAATTCAAAGTAAAATTATAGTAAAATTATAGAAAAAATTTGTAAATATATAAGTATTTGCAACTATAAGGGGTTTTAAATGAAATTTCTTAAAATTATTTTACTAGGTTTATTTCTTTGTGGAAGTATGGCATATGGCGCTTGTGTAAGTTGGTCGTATAATATGCAAAACGAAAAGATAGCTAAAGGTACTGCTGTAGCAACTAATATATCGTTTTTTACTTACAAAGCGGAAAATACAGGCAGGATTGCATTGCAAATTACTAATAATCCTTATCCTGTTCCTGTTGATTGGAAGATAGGTATCAGCCAAACAAAGGGCACTAAAGGTAATAAATGTGATGATATGCAAAGTAAAGCAAAAGATCTTTTGCTTTCTGAACCGAAATTTGATGTCGAAAAGGACAAGACTTACTATATTTATCTGGTACCTGGACAAGGAAGTGCAAATTTTGATTTTAATGCAAAGATTAAATTTATACCGAATACTGCAGGATATATCACATGCAAACAAGGCAGCAGCAACGGCGGTGAGTTAAAACCGGGACAGGAAAATATAATCAATGCGGATTCAAATAATCTCACTTTTTATCATTATAGACCAAATCAAAACGGAGCAATGTATTTTCCGAAATTTGACAATATAGAAGTGGCTATACTTAAAAATTATGCTTCAAATTGCGATATGGCAAACTCTATGTCATATTATAAATTGGATGTAGGAAGAACTATAGATCTTGAAAACGGAGAGGATTATTATATATATTTCAAGAAAATTGCCGGTAAAAATGATGTAAATAATGGAAGAATAATTCCGGAATTCCCTTATAGTAATAGTGGCAATATTATTGTGCCTGATGAAGATAAACAATGTGATTTATTGAGAGAATTTACAAATTTCAAGTCAGATCGTAATTGGCCTAATTGTAATGACGGACCTCACGCATTTTGTATGAATTTTGAATCGTGGTTATCTGCAAATCAATATTTATCAAACGGTTACATTAAATTAAAACCTGTTTCCGATGGAAAACTTGTAGCAAAAAATCTGGATCAGGCCACAAAAAATACGAGATTTGAAATAACGCAAATTGCTCCTACGGGCAATCGTTGTCCTATCAGACATGAAGTTACGGAATATGAAGTAAAGCAAGGCGAGACATATTATGTACTTATAAATTATGCTGATAACGGAAGATATCACTATGCTTTGGACTTGATTCCAAAAGGCTCACCTGGCGGTAATCCAGGAGTTTCAAGTTGTAAAGATATGATAGGAATACCTTCTACCGTATCTACAGACAACGCGCCAAATTGTGATCACGGATTTTGTAAAGAAGTAAAAACTACAAATACAATGAACGGATACTTTAGAATAATTCCTGATTCCAACGGTAATTTAAGTGTAGGCACTGATAATCCGAATGTAAAAGTATCTATAAGTAAAACAGGACCTGTCGTAGGCGCCGTATGCCCTGTAGAACCTGTAAAAAACAGTGATTCTTTGGATAATGCAAAAAAAGGTGAAACTTATTATGTATATGTAAGCGGTGCTACAAGTGAATATAATATTTATGCCGATATAAAAAATCTATGCGCAATAAAACCTTATATAATTAAAGATAGAATTACAAATGATATAACAAAATATGTTGAATTGGTATCGGATGATAACAAAACAATCAATTTTGATGCAAACTATTTGAAAATTTCTATTCCGAATATGATAGCTAAAGATTTCAGTATGACGGTATCAAGCCCTACAAATGTTATAAAATTTGGAGACATAAGCACAAAAAATGAAGACAATTGTAAAAATGCTTCACAAAAGAGTGTTTCATATACGTTTTCACAAAATTTCAAAGGCGATTTATATATTCCTTTCGGCGGAAGTATCAGCAAAACGGATAAACATATTCAAATAAAATTTAAATCGCCGAATTCTTCTGCAAATACTGATGAAGCGAATTGGAATGATACCGATTTATGTTCAAATGCGCTCTCAGCAGCTTTAATCAGCAATGATACAAAAATTTTATCACTGAATAGAATTATAGATGGCGTAGAGTATAAAAAAGTAAATTATAAATTGTCTTATATAACGCTTGATTTATCTCAAGTTAAAAATGATAGTTCCGTTATAGAAATAACATCGCCGAATGGTCAAATAAAATTCGGTGATTTTAAATTGAATGATACCGAATGTTCACCCGCTTCATTAAAAAGTTTAAAATTTAGTATGAACTCAATAAAGAATTATGATAAAAAAATCTACATACCTATATCAGGCAGTTCTACCGGCGGAGATGATATCAAAATCACAGTTAATTCAAATGTAGATAACAACAAAAAATGTTTTGAAACTTTCAGAAGAGCAGGCATATCTACTTCAGGAGTTGTTGCAAACTATGATAAAACACGAAATGCATATATTTTTAGTGGAGTATATGATTTTCAAATAGACAAAAACGGTCCGTTTAAATTTGAAAGAGAGCATTTTTTTAAATATCGTGCAGATAGTAACGGAACCATCGAAGTTAAGGCTTTTAAATTTAAAGATGGAAGACAAGGCGATGAGGCAAATGATGTTAATCTATATATAACAACTAAAAATCCTGGTTTAAATGATTATGAAAGTTGCCCGGCTACAAGTAATCTTAAGAATTTAAGGGTAACAGAGGGCGAGGATTATTATATATATTTTGACAATACAAATAATGACGTAGATATGCGACTTATAGAGCTTAAATTTACTCCTGATAAAACACCCGATCATAATAGTGGTGGAACAGATGTAAATGGAGGTACCGATCAGACGGGTTTGATAAAGCCTGAAGATGTTGAAGTCAAAGAAAAGAGTGAACCTTTTGGCAATGCGTATCCTGCCAGATTTAAATATATCACAAATGTTGATTTTCAAGTGGATGATAAAGGTGATAATGACCCGAGCAATGATACTATACAATATGTAACTATGAAAGACGATACAGGCGGATATTTTGATAGAGCCAGTATAAATGGAAACTATGTAATAATAGGAAATCGTGTAAATAGCTCTAACGGCGTAAATTTCGATAGAGCAAATATGGGAAATTTAAGAGAAGATACCGGATTTAGAACAAATAGCAGTCGTGCCAAAATAAAACTTCCACCGAATATCAAAGCAAAAGATATAAAATATGCAAAATTGTTTTGGAGCGGATTATTACAAGAAGGAAGAAACAGAAGTAATAGTTGGACGAATTGCGGTAGCAATCCGTCTGATAGATATTTAGATTTTAAAAATTATCTTTTAGGTGAAATAAAAGGTTATGACAGTGCAAAATTTAGAATAGCTAACGAAAATATCAAAAGCACGGATTTTGTGTCAAGACCGAATAAACAGACATATTATTTCGGTTCTACGGATGACTGCGGTGGTTGGAATTTTTCATATACGGCTTCTGTGGATATAGTAAACGAAATCAGAGAATATGTAAAAGCTAAAATAGAAAATTCAGCAACAAATAAAGAAGCTGAATTTGATTTTACAGCAGGAGATATATTATTTTCAACAGGTCCTACTTCAGGAATGAGTTTGCTGACAGGTGATGCCGTGTCGCCTGGTGGTAATATCATAAGAGGTAAATATGGCAACTGGGCTTTGGTAATTGTATATGATAAAGGTAATGATGCCCCATCAAAAGGTGAAGATTATTATGCTTATTATAAACCTAGAAGCGTTGTAATATATAAAGGCTTGGGTCTACAATCGGCACCGAGCGGTGGTAATTTACTTAGTTTTACTTCGGGTAATGGCAATCAGTATGCTACCAATGATATAAATAAAGTTACCGCAAAAAGTACTTTGACTATGACTTTTGACGGTTTCTTCACTCCTTTTGCAGATAAATATAATACAAAATTAAGTATATACGGATCAAGTGGAAGTAAAGAAAATACCGGTGAAATGGTTGCCGCCAAATCAATGGATGAAAATGAATACAGCTATAAAAATTTGTATAATGAAGCAAATCCTTCTATGTTTAATAACGATAATACACTAGTTAATTATTTTGACGGTAAAGGACAACTTAACGGAACAGCAAACGATTTGATAGTAGATTGTGCAGGAGGGGCTTCAACAGATTCCTGCGATTATAAATTCAGTGAGATAGTAGGGCAAAAAGGGGAGCTTGGTTTTGATATAGATACATACAATCTGAACGGACTTGGCATAATGAAAAGAAATAATACAGGAATAAATTTAAAAGTAATGACATATTGGGTTAGTAGCGGTAATTGGTCTGCAGCTGATGTATTTATACCTAGTGTCGTTGCTTTTTCAACAGATATATATGTTCCTGAACTTTGTTATATAGATAGAGTTTATGATGCCAAGGGCTGGTTTAACTGGTATAAGTATAAATATGATGGCGATAAAGATGAGGTAACTGAAGAAGAAGCAGCTGAGGCTTCTATTAAAGATATAGTTAAAAAGCCGGATCCTGTAGAAAAGATAAAAGATATAAGACAGGAAAGAAAAACTGTTATAGCCGGTCAAGAGCTTTACTACAGAACAATATTTTTAAATCAGGCCAAAAATGAAACAGCAGCGCAAAGTGTCGTTATAACTGTAGATACTAAGGATAATACCTATACAAAGAATTCAGTAGGTATAGATAATATGCATAATTCTACAGATATATATGAAAATAAAAATACGGTATATTTGCGTGATAATGAAACGGGGTATTATGATAATATTCTAAGAACAGGCGGAGCTATAAAAGCGGATCAGGTACAATATATGGATTATAGAGATCGTTCGCCTAGATTGTATCTTGGAAAAGGTGCAGGAGATATTATAGGCGGTATACCTAACGGCGGAGATTTCACAAGGTTTGATAAAACAAACTATGCAGCTTTTGCCGAGTTTAATGCTACAGTTGGAAATTCATTTAAATTAAGTGCTATAGAATACAAAGTCGGATATGTAGTAAAAAATGATGGTGGTGAAATTATAGCCGATTTGAGAAAGCACCCTGTAAAGATAAAGAGATGTGATGTAGATAGTGATTATGAAAAAGAAACTAGAAAAAATGTAAATACTATTTTGCCGCTGGACGGTTTAAAAATAGTTAATCAAAATGTATCAGAAGCATTGCGCCCTAAAGATGGCAATATAGCTTTAGAGCAGGACGAGAGACTTTATACTCAAGTCGCTGAGTTGCCTTTTAGAGTAAATCTTGTATTTTCACCGAATTTATATGCAAGCAGAAATTTCGATGAATTATGTTCTTTATTTGATGGAGTAACTGGAAATTGTTTAATTTACGATGCAGAAAAGATTAAAACTGAAGCTGATAAAGGAGTAGATTTCGGAGACTTCTTTGAAAAAGATGCTAACGGCAATTTTACAGGACTTACAAATCAATTTACAAAAATGCCTTTTGACGGCGATGTATATGTGTCTGTAGTCACACTCGATGCGGCTAAATCATATGCTGATAAGAATGGCGTTTATTGTAAAAATCTTAAAGATAAAGATAAAGTAAAATTTTGTGTAAGCAAAAATCTTACAGATGATAAATGTGATAAGTATGATACTATAGATTATCGCATAGGCACCATAGATAAAAATAAGGTATTGTTTGAGCCGTTTTCGGTAAGTTTGCCTGATGCTTTTGACAGAGTTACTTTCATGGTGTCATACAAACCGTCTAAAGAATTCGGTATCGGTAGTGGAGTCGGATCTATTTTTACGACTATACAGGACTTACAAAAAAAGAAAGCTGACAAAACTATAACAGACGCTGAAAAAACTGAGCTTGAAAATGCATTGAATAAAATAGATAAGATTCAACAAATCCAGGATGCACTTGGTGTTCCTGTTAGTGATGACGGCGTGTTCAGAGTTTGCAAATCTACATTTTTTACCGTTCGACCTGCAAGTTTCACGATAGTAAAACCTACAGGAAAAAAAGTTACAGACGAAATGTATAAAACAGCTTTGAACGGCTTCGACAAATTCGCCAAGTTGGTAAATTTCAGCGGAACAGGCGATATAACAAGAGGAAATAATGCCATAAGCAATGATAAAATTTTAAGAATAGCAGGAGATTATAAGGAAAACAAAGATGTGATGTATAAAATTTATCCGCAAAGTTATCTTAATAATCCTGTTGTAAATTATTATCATATATTCGGCGGTGATTTCAACAATAGAATCAGTTTGCGCGGCGGTTTGGATTTAAGTGATTTTGGTAAGTATAAAAAAATCATAAATACACAAAAAGGAGTTCTTGAAACAGTCGAGATTACAAAAGATGTCGTTAATGATGATGTCATTATAGAAGATAAAAATGCTCTTGTGCCTTTTATCTCAAACGAATGTGTAAATCATATGAAATATACGGCATTTTATGGTGAATCTCAAAGTGGAAAAGTAAAAGTCGTAGGTAATAGAAATGGTTGCAATAAAGATATACAATATAGGAATTTTAAATTTAACGGTAGAAAATATGAATACGAAGGCAGCGGAATAGATTTCGGTGTAAAAAAATATAGTAACAGCGGTAATGTAAAATATCATATAGATAGTTTTGGTTGCAATGACGCTATTCAAGTCGGTAAAGATCATAAAATTGGTTCAAGAATTTGGGACATAAACGGTGTTCCTTTAAAAATTCAATTTGACCTTAGAAATTTACAAAGTTCAATCGATGATGACGGACAGGTATCTGTCCATGAAAAAAATAAAGCCCGAATAAATAAAAGTTGGAGATATCTACTTGATCAAATAAACGGCGGAGTATCATCAAGAGACAGCAGACCGGGATTTATCAGTATTCCAAGTGCAAGTAGAAACGGAAAAAGTAAAGGCACCGATGCGAAAAAACTTGAAGACGAAATGTTTAATTACTTCAATGTCGGCGATGTAAAAGTAAATATAGTGGATAATACATTTACAAGGCAGGATCAACAATGGATAAAATCTATAAGTACTAATAAAAGACGCCCTGATAGAGGACCGCTTTGTGTATTGAATTCTACAAGCAATGCTCACACGAAAGCAAGCGACGAAAATGGTTACATAAAACCTGGTATGGTAGGTTGTGATACTACTATGGCAGACAATAAATTTCTTGTGCTTAGATATCAACCGAAGAAAATTGATGTTTCTATAAGTGATTTACAAAATAAAATTAATATTGCTGATAATAATATTACTGATACTAATACTACTAGATATACATATTATAATGAACCTTTTCCGGAACGAAAGACATTTGATTACGACAGAAAAGATATTTCATCTGTTAATAATGCCGTCGTTGACGCAGAAAATACACAACTTGCAAATTTAAATATATTTGCTATGGCACTTATAGATGACAATGTTTTTGACAGTATAGATGCAAACGGAGTTACGCTTGCTTCGTTATATGACGGAACAGTCATTCGAGGACATGTATTGAGCGGTTCTACAGCCGATATTCCTTATGATGTTCCAAGATGCGGTTTTTCAAATAATATAAATTTCAGCTTATTATTTGATCCTTTTGCGGATATAAACGATGATAGACATACGGCTAATGTCGGTTTAACTACACAAGTGTCTAGAAATCAAACTATTTGTTACGGTTATGACGGCAGAGGAAATTGCTTAAATATAACAACACCGAATTTTACACAAATGAGTAAAGAAGAGTGCGAAAAAACAGGAAATTTCGATATTCGTTGTATGATGAGTGTAAGCAGAGTAAATAAATCAAATATTTTACAAAAAGATTTTCCTGCGGAGTCTAAACCTTTCGCATATCCTATTCAAAATGCTATAAGTTATTATTCGGATTCTTTGACAAATAATTTTGAGATTAATTCTTTCAGAACCGCAAATGCCAATGGTATTTATAGTAATAAAAGCAGTGATTATACCATTTTAGCTCGCGCTTTTGATAATGGTGTCATAAGCAATAAACCTGTTGTTTATATGAATTTTGATAGACCGCAAAAAGTAGAAAAAAATAACTTTGACGGGCAATTCCCTGTATTTTTGACTATTGAAGATTTCGGTTTGGAAAATTTACACATCGTGGATAGATTAAAAACGCCAAGTTTTGATACTGACTATGATTTAGTAAGTATAGATAAAAGCAAACTAATCAGCGGTCCGGGTACTTTTACAGGTGCGCCTTTTGATGAAAGCAACGGTTACGAAAGCATAAAGATAGGCAAAGGAGCCAAAATATCATCTATGTCACTCGGTGCATATGCACGACAATATTTCAGAACAGCATGCCCTACAAGTCCTGTAGTTTGCGAAAAAGCTGCAAACCCGGATATTGCAAAAACTGAATTTTTAAGACAAAATCAACCTTATGCGTTGTTTGTATATGGAGCTTTACATTTGGATGATGCCATAAAACCGGGTAGAGTTGATTTGTCAGATCATAGAGTAAAAATTTATCCGTATGATAGAGTCACATATGAAATTGATACAAAAATAGTTCCTAACGGCTTGCAAAAAAATTTATATTCTGTCATATTCTGCAATAAAATTAACAACTGCACCAACATACCGAATAAAATTGCCGGCTATGGAGTAACAAAAACTCTATTTACTAACTTGGTGGCTGATAGAAATTTTCCAACAAGTGGAAAAATAGGAAACAGATATATGGTAAATATTTTTGATAACGATAATGTTGATGTTTTTGAAAAGTATCCTTGGGCAGGTCGTACTATAAATAATCCTAAAACCGATCAAAATCCAAGAATTGCCGAGTCTAGAATATCTGTTAATTCAATTATGAATAGAGGTGTAGAAAGTATATATATAGGATATGAAGGACAAAGCATCACCGATGCCAATGCAAGAAATGATCTTGATGAAAAAGAAATAAGATTTATGGTACATCCTTGGTTTGAATTCGCCAATGAAAATGATAGATATCTGTTTATAAATTCAGGTGATTTTCTAGGTAACGATGATGGTAGACCTCAATATTTTAATGCGTTTAACATAAAAGTACTTCCTAAAACTGGAAATTGGGGCGGTGAAGGTTCTATAAAAGGCATAAATCCTGAAGGAAGTAAAAATAACGGTTATGTCGGAAGTTTCAGCGGAGCCGATAAAGAAAATAAATTCAACTCTGCAGGAGAACTTGGTGGTGTTAATACAAAAAAAAGACGAATAGATTGGTAATGTTTGCCGCTATTGTTTATTTAAAGCCACGATTTTTATCGTGGCTTTTTTAAATTTAGGAAGTTATATATTTTTTTTAAAAATCTTTTTCACTATTTTTATACTTAAAAGATTAATTTTTTGTATTTTGTAATTTTTCACTATTTATTACGTAAAATAAGTTTTAATTTAAATTATTAAAAATTAAAAACTAAAGATAAAAAAAAATAAATATAGTTAGTTTGAAAATTTTACAGTTTAAAATTAAAAATTTTTTGTTTTTATAAAAATAGTAAAAATTTCTAAAATATTTACAGAAACAGAACAGATATGAAATTTTAATGTTAAAGAAATTAGCGACAAAATGTATAAATGCAATCAGATTAAATAAATTTAAATGTATAAAAAGTTGCAGTTTTAATTTAAAAAGAGCAAATTTAACAAATGCTTTTATCAAGTTTATATTAAAAATTTTACTAAGTTGTTGAAGCAGAATTTTAATAAATAAATATAATAAACAGCTTTTTTATATCATGCCATTTTTAAATTTTTAAAATAAGTAATTTAATAATTATCAATTGTTAAATTACTTATGAAATGCCTAAATTTTGCTTATTTTATAATTCATATGGAAATTTAAATAATTTAAATTTCAATTTTTGGCCAAAAAAATTTAATTTCGGCATTGCTGAAATTTCTATATTTTTAAATTTTTCGTAGCTGCTTTTTATAAATTTAATTAAATTTTTGCCTGAAACATAATGTGTTTTTTACAAAATGCTATTAAATTATTGTTTTAAATAATTTTTATAAAATTCCCAAATCTTGCCGTTTTTTAAAGCTTTCATTATTACAGGTTTGGCCAATACCGGACTTGAAATTTTATCCGCACAATACATCGCAAACATTGCGTTTAATAAAACTATGTCAAATTTCGGACCCGTCAGTTCTCCGCGCAAAGTCGCTTCCAAAATTTCGGCATTTTCTTTACTGCTTCCGCCCATAATTTCGCTGTGAAATGCTCTTTTAAAACCGAACTGCTCCGGTGTAATTCTATATTCTATTATTTTTCCGTCTTTAAGCTCGTGAATTAATGTCTCGTCGCAAGTCGTAATCTCATCCATTCCATCCATTCCATGAACTACAAGAGCGTGTTTTCTGCCAAGTCTTAGCAATGTTTGAGCCATCAGTTTATTGACTTCTTCCAAATAATTTCCCATTATTTGATTTGTGAGTGCTGAATTCGGATTTAAAAGAGGTCCTATAGCGTTAAATACGGTTCCTATTTTAAGACGTTCTCTACACTCTTTGACTTCTTTTGTAATAGAATGAAAATGTGCCGCGTGAAAAAATGCAAGTCCTTTTTTGTGAAAAATTTTGCGAATTTCATCCAAATCACTTATAAGCGGCACGCCGATAGCACCTAATGTATCGCTGCTTCCGGCAAGACTTGTAATTGCTTTATTTCCGTGCTTTGCTACTTTTACTCCAAGAGCAGCCACTATAAAAGCGACTGTGGTTGAGATATTTATTGTTTTTAGATGATCTCCACCGGTGCCTACTATATCAAACATCGGCGTAGGATCTTTATATGTTTTCGAATATTTAAGAATATTTTGAATAAATGCCGCAAGAGAATCAGGGTAGAGTGATTTTTCGCTTATTAAAACCAAAAGTCCTGCAAGTTGAACTATATCATAATCTTTTTCGTGCAAAGCTTTGCAAATAACACTGTAATCGTCACTATCAAGCGGAAAGTTCTCTTGAAGTTTTATCATAAACGGTGCAAAATCAGTCATTTTATCTCTTTTTATCTAAATTTCATTTCTTATAATTAAACTTTTAGGAAGTTTAAAATTTTCAATTATTTCGCGCTCTTTTTCACGCATTTCTCCATTATCAGTTTCGTGATCAAAACCAAGTATATGCAAAAATCCGTGCGTAAAAAGCAGTGCTATTTCATCATTTACATTGTGTCCAAGCTCGTTTGCTTTCCGCTTTGCCAAATCTAAATTTATAACAACCGAACCTATCGGAAAATCGCCGTAATTATCAATTTTTGAAAATAGCGGAAAACTAAGCACATCGGTTGTTTTATCTATTCCTCGTTCAGTTAGATTAAGTTCTTTCATTTCATCGCTGTTTACAAAAACCAATTCAACATTATAAGAGCCTAAAAATTTATTTATATCATTTAAAATTTGTGGAAATTCCGTTTCGCAAATAACCATTTTATACCCTTTTTAAATAAAATTTCATATAATTTTATCAAAAATTTTACGAAAAAAGGATAAAAAATGAAAGCGGTTTGTGTAATTAGCGGCGGAATGGACAGTTCAACGGCTGCATTCATTGCAAAAGAGCAGGGCTATGAAATTTTGGCTTTGCATTTTGATTACAATCAACGAACAATGAAAAAGGAAAGAGAGTGTTTTAATTTAATTTGTGATGATTTGGGTGTAAAAAGTCGTGAAATTTTAGATGTAAGTTTTATAGCGCAAATCGGAGCGAACTCTTTAACCGATAAAAATTTAACTATACAAAAAACAGGCGTAAAAAGTGGAGAAATTCCAAATACTTATGTTCCTTTCAGAAACGGAATTTTTTTATCAGTAGCGGCGGCTTTTGCTGAAAAAGAGGGCGCCGATGCACTTTTTATCGGCGTTGTGGAAGAAGACAGCAGCGGATATCCTGATTGCTCGGAAAATTTTATAAAAAAAATAGAAAGTGCGATAAATGCAGGAACTTCGCCAAATTTTAAACTTGAAATAAAAATTCCGCTTGTTCATTTAAGTAAAACTCAAATTGTAAAAAAGGCTCTTGAAATCGGTGTGCCGCTAGAGCATACATGGAGTTGTTATGAAAGAGAAGATAAAGCGTGCGGACTTTGCGACAGTTGCCGTTTAAGACTTAAAGGCTTGAAAGGCGCAGACACGAAAGACACAATACCTTATATTTAAAAATTTTTATATTTTATTTATTAAATTTTTATTAAAAAAATTTGAAATTATGCTTAAATTATGATACAATCACGCCAAAATTTTTACACAAGGAATTACAATGAGAATTTTAATCGTTGAAGATGAAATTACATTAAATAAAACCATTGCTGAGGGTTTAACTGAATACGGATACCAAACCGACACATCAGAAAGTTTTAAAGACGCTGAGTATTATGTAGGTATTAGAAATTACGATTTGGTATTGAGTGATTTGATGTTACCTGATGGCAACGGAATAGAACTTATAGAAGCTATAAAGGCTAAATCACCGCGCACATCTGTTGTGATAATATCTGCCAAAGATGATAAAGAAACAGAAATAAAAGCGCTTCGTGCTGGAGCCGATGATTATATTAAAAAGCCGTTTGATTTTGATATTCTGGTTGCGCGTTTGGAAGCTCGTTTAAGATTTGGCGGCACAAATGTTATAAAAATAGATGATTTGGTTATTGACCCGGATGAAGAAAAAATAATATACAAAGACCAAGAAATCGAGTTAAAAGGTAAACCTTTTGAAGTTTTGACACATTTGGCGCGCCACAGCGATCAAATCGTAAGCAAAGAACAACTTTTGGATGCGATTTGGGAAGAACCCGAGCTTGTTACACCGAATGTTATTGAAGTTGCAATAAATCAAATTCGTCAAAAAATGGATAAACCGTTAAATATTTCTACAATCGAAACTGTTCGCCGAAGAGGCTATAGATTTTGCTTTCCAAAAAAAGCTTAAGATTTAAATTTATCACGCAATTAATCGTAGCTTCTGCTATGTTAATTGCTGTATTTTCGACCATGCTTTATCATTATATAAAGATTACCACTTATGAAAGCGTGGTCAGACAAATGCTGATTTCAGCTGATAAAATTTCAGAAAAAAATCTATCAAATGGAGATTTAAGCGAATTTTTAGTTAAATTAAATCTTAAAAATTTCACCGCTTCCGTTCAGGATGGACAAAAATTGGAAAGACCCGAATTTACAAAAGAAAAAGTTGCGGATAAAATATTTTTGGTTTTACATTATCCTTACGGTGCAAACCGAAATTTAATCTTAAAAACCGATATTACTATTTATTATGAAATTGTAAAACAAATTTTAACCGATATAATAATGGTAAATACCGTGATGATTTTTCTTGTTCTGTTTTATGCGTTTTTCTTATCTAAAATGCTTTTGATGCCTATAAAAACAATAAATACAAAGCTTGCCGGCATAGATGAAAAATTTTTACGTCCTGTAGAAAAAGATGAGTGTCCACTTGAATACAGGTCTTTATTGGAAAATATAAATCGTTTAATAGAAAGAATTAAAACTTTTGTTCTCTATCAAAAAGAGCTTTTTATCGGTATAGCGCACGAACTTAAAACGCCGCTTGCCGTGATGAAATCAAAAAACGATGTTACGCTTATAAAAGAGCGGGATAATGCGCGCTATATTGAAGCTCTTAAAGTAAATAACGCTACAATCGACAGTATGAATAAAATGATAAGTCAAATTTTACAAATCGGTCGTCAGGAAGGCGCTCAATTTGAAGAATTAAAAGAGATTGACATTATTGAATTTCTGCGTGAATCGGCAAATAATTTTAAAATTTTAGCAAGGATGGATGATAAAGATATTATCACCGATTTTAAGCCGGATAGTCTTAAAATTTCAGCGCAATCAAATCTTTTAACGCACATAATGCAAAATTTCGTTCAAAATGCTATAAAATTTTCACCCGCTGGAGGCGATATTGTTATAACTTCCTGTTTAAAAAATTCACATTTTAAAATTTGTATTATAAATGACGGCGATAGCATAGACGAAAGCGTAGATTATTTCGCACCGTTTAAGCGCTTCGGCAAAAAAGAAGGCGCTGGACTTGGACTTTTTTTGGCTAAAGGAGCCGCACAAGCTATGGGCGGAAGTGTAAGTTTAAAAAATAGAGATGATCAAAAAGGCGCAATTGCTACGTTTGAGATGGATATAAAAAAATAAATTTTTATATAAAAAATAAATACTCTAAAAATAATTTTCAACAATTAACTTTTTAAAATTCAAGCAATTTTATATTTTAATAAAATTTGACAAGTTTTATTGCGTTTTGTATCCAAACTTTTACTGTTTCATATTCGGACTTAAAATTAATAAAAATTAAGTCAAAATTTTAATAAATTTTAAGCTTTTAAACTGCAAAATTCAATAAGTTGAAAAACTTATATTTAAAATAAAATTATTTACTATTTAAAACAAAATTAAAAATGTCTACGTGGCTTTGTTTTTATGGTTAAATCCTTAATATTCAAAAAAAATACAAAATTTTGATGAATTTCAAATAAAATAAAGCTAATTTGTAGTATAAGCTAACTTTATTTTTACAAAAGGCGGAAAAATGTCGTTAATGATCACAAAAGATTGTATTTGTTGCGATGCATGCAAAGATGAATGCCCTGTCGGGGCTATTTATGAGGATGAACCAATTTATGTCATAGATCCTGATTTATGCTGTGAGTGCGTGAATGATTATTCTGAACCTGCTTGTATTGTAGAGTGCCCGGTAGAGTGCATCGTGCCGGATCCGGATAATGTAGAAACGCTTGAAGAGCTGAAATATAAATACGACCATTTTGCGGAAAAATAATGCCTAAAAGAGTTGCTGTAATCGATCTTGGTTCTAATTCCATGAGGCTTGCGATTTTCGAGCGCACAAGCAGGTTCGGATTCTACATTCTTGCCGAGCATAAACTTAAAATTCGTCTTGCAAACGGTGCTTATGAAAACGGTGGAATGCTTCAAATGCCTGCTATGAAAAACGCTTTGGAAGCATTTTTGGAGTTTAAAAGTCTTATAAAAAACTACCGCGCAAATCGTGTGCTTTGTGTCGGAACTTCCGCGTTAAGAGACGCGCCGAATAAAAACGATTTTATAAAAATGGTAAAAAAAGCCGCAAATATCTCCATAAGAGTGATTGATGGCACCAGTGAAGCAAATTTCGGAGCTATTGCAGCGTTAAATTTGCTTGCAAATTTTACAGATGCCACTACGCTTGACATAGGCGGAGGTTCCAGCGAACTTGCTTGCATAAAAAATAAAAAAATAGTGGATAAAATTTCATTAAATATAGGAACTGTCCGCTTAAAAGAACTGTTTTTTGATAAAAGAGATTTAAGCGGACTTGAAGATTTTGTTAAAGAGCTTATCGATAAAATTCCAACTGACTTTAAAAATGAAAATCTTATAGCAATCGGCGGAAGCGGACGTGCACTAAGTAATGCCATTATGAATTTACAGGAATATCCGCTAAAAATCGTGCATAATTTTATTTATGATTATAATACCTATAGAAATTTTATGAGTCAGATTATAAGATCAAAAGCGATTGATTTAAACAGATTTCCTATTAAAAAAGATCGATATGATACTATTCGTGAGGGTGTATTTATTTTTAGGCAAATAGCTGATTTTTTGGGCGCTAAAAAAATTATTACAAGCGGAGCAGGTGTTCGCGAAGGAGTGTTTTTAAGTTCTATTTTAGGACGTGGTACGCGTTTGCCGGAGAATTTTAACCCAAGTCTTAAAAGTCTGCAAGATAGATTTAGCGTAAAAAATAGCAATAATATCGCCAAATATACTAAAAATTTATTTGAAATTTTAAGTCCGCTACATAAACTTGAGGAAAAATACAAATATTTGCTTACAAATGCCGCTAAAATTTGCGAAATAGGGCTTAAAGTAGGATTTTATGCCAAACATCTGCATGCAAGTTATCTTGCACTGAATGCTTTAAATTATGGGTTTAAACATGACGAAAAAGTGCTTATAGCGGCAATTATAGCGCTTCACGGTAAAAAAGAGCTTGGCGTGGAATTTAATGATATAAAAAAACTTTTGCCAGGAGAGAAAATTGTAATTTGGCTTAGTTTTTTGCTTGAATTTGCGAGAATTCTTAATGAAAATAGCGATAAAATTTTTGCTCTAAACTATAATAATTTTAATTTAAAAATTGTCGGTGCAAAAGAAAATTTAAATTTAAAGGAAAGTATAAAAAAACTTCCAAAACCCGCTATTTTTGCTATAAGTTTAGTATAAAAATATTTTAAGCCAAAATTTAATTATCAAGTTGCTTGATTATATTTTAATAACAAAAATACCGTTTTTATAAAATATAACAACGTCAAAAAAATATTAAAAACTTGCCGATTTTTTAAAAATATACTTGAAATTTTAAAAATTTTGATTTAAGGCATAAATTTCGATCATTAAAAATTTGTAAATATTTAAAATTATTCTCTACGCAGTGAAAATTTTTATGTATTTTTTTATACGATTTGGCATATTATTTTATAAAATTTTTAAATTTACAACTTAAAATTTTGAGTTGATTTACAAAATTTTTCGCATAAATTTTGTATTAATCCGTGTTGGTATTTTAATAAATTTAAACAAAACTATTTTAAAATTTAAAAAGCTTTTTATTTCAGTAAAATCCGTATTTATGACACTTGCAACTATTATTTCATCTATGACAATATTATAACTTTGCATAAAATATACACAAACAGTACCACAAAACAGCAGTAAAATTGCTAAAATTTTTGTTAAAAATGGATTAAAAACAAAAAGTAAAATTGTAAAAAATACTATAAATATTATTGCTGTAAAAATAAAATTCGAATTTTGATAAATATAATTAAAAAAGTTGAAATTTAATACGGTAATTATCAAACTGAAAATAACTGTAAATTGTACAGATAAAATTTCTAACTTTTTATTCTATTTGCAGTCATAAAAATTCTCTAATTAAAAATTTCGTTATTGTATCAAAAAATATTTAAATGGTGCAAAAAGCACCATTTTTAATTAGAATAATTAGAAATTTAGGTTTTCGGCCCATTTTTCAGCACGGCTTTTCCAATCGCTGTCGCCTTTAAAATCAACAACAAGACCGATAAATTTGCCATTTATAAATGAACGGGAAAAATTAAATTCATATCCGTTTGCATCTGTCGCACCTATAATTTTTGCTTTTTTTAACACCGGTAAAAATGCGCTAATCCCGCTACAAAAGTCATTTCCGTGTCTTTCTTGATTTCCGATACCGACAAGAGCCACTTTTCTTCCGTTAAAATCGGTTTGATTTAAAAGTCCTAATTTATCGTCAAAATTTGCAAAAATTTGTCCGTCACCATGTGTAGAGGCGGCAAAAATAAATCCGTCATGTGAACTTAAATCATTTTCGTTAAGATTTTTCGCTTCAATTATATCCGCTTTTAAAATATCGGCAATAAACTCTGCAACTTCCTTTGTATCACCACCTTTTGTAGCATAAGACACTAAAATTTTACTCATTTTTTTCTCCTTAAAATAAAATTCGTTATGATTTTAGTCAAAAAAGATAAATATTTTTACTTTAATGCGTATAAAAATGTATTTCGAAAGTATTTTATTGATATTTTTATGATTGATTAAAATTTGATTGTGTTGAAAAAATAGTGGCTCTGGATGCTGGATTTGCGTATAAGAAATTTTTAAGCTTATATAAAACACTATAAAATGCTATTAAACTACTTAAAATAGGAGCTTTTGTATTTTAATCTTACTTTAAAGTATTATACTAGCCTGTCATGTATCATTAAATTTGATAAACAAATGATGAGTATAATTTTAAAACCAACAAAACATATTAAAAGCTATAATTCTATTTTTAATAAAAAAATTTTTTGAAATTATGATAAGTGTTATAGTTTTAGTAAAATGTATCATAAAATAAATTTGGAAATTTATAAGCCGATAAAATAGCCTCTAATCTCATCAATGAACACTATGAAAACATTAAAGAAATAGAACAAAAAGAAAAATGTCGTTCAACCACTCTTAAATAAGCTTTTTAATCAAGGTTTGGCAAATGATGATTTTGCGAATAGAGTTGTGATACACACACTAAGACATATATTTGCCTCTCATCTTGCTATCAAAGGAACGCCAATTCTAACGATTAAAAAATTTATGAATCACTCAGATATAAACCATACTTTAAGATATGCTAAACTTGGCTCTAATAGCGGAAAAGATATGGTTAAAAAACTTTATAATTAGACTATTTAATTTAGCAATAGTGCAATAATAAATTTAATTTCTCTACACTAACTCCACTAAAACAACACTATCATCACTTAAATTTTTAAGAGCATCTGTAAAGCCGCTTTTACTAAATAAAACATAATGCTTAATTTTAAGAGTAGTTTTTATATTTTTAGATTTTTCTTTTAGGCTTTGTAAAATGTCAGTTCCTACTTTTTTATTTGAGTATTTACACTCAGCAACTATTAAATAATCTTTTGTTATGCCCACAGCATCAATTTCTATATCCTTATTCCACCATCTACCGCATTTTAACAAATCATAATTGTTTAAAAGATACTCTATACATAAATTTTCATAAACTGGCGATATAAAGCCATTAAATTTCTCTTTTATTTTTTCTAAAACATAGTTTGTATTCCCAAGTTCTAGCTGACTTTTATATGGTAAAACGAACTTAAACCAAAATCTAAAAAAGTTATCTTTTATAAAATAAAGTCCTTTTTTGCTCTTAGTTGGGTTGTTTTCAGTGATTGGAACATCTTTGTAGATAATATCAAGTTCTATAAGCTTTGAAATAAAAGATGTGATATTTTGTACATTTTTATTTAATCTATTTGCAATATTGCCTAGTTTATGTTCATCATTTGCAATACTTTCTAAAATTGAAAAATATGTGCTTACTTCATTTACTTCATTTTGTAAAATAAATTGTGGTTCATTATAAAGATATGAGTTTGGGTTTAATATGTTTTTTTGAATATTTTCAAAGATATTACCACTATCTTTAAATATCTCTAAATATTTAGGAACTCCATATAAAATACTATAAAGTTCTATTAACTCTACTTTTGATCTGTTTGGAAAAAATTCACTTAAATACTCAAATTTCAAAGCTTCAAGCTTGATAGAACTAGTTCTTCTTCCATAAAGAATAGTCAAAGAAAATTTATTGTTCTTATAATCATCATTTAATTCAAATACTTATTTACAAACATTATAATTTCTTTTTGATTTCTTAGTATTTTATCGTTTTTAAATTATAATAATATAAAAAGCTAACTTAAAAATAAGATTATAAAAACTATATTTGCTTTTATAATCTCTAGCAATATAAAGCGGAAATTTATCTTATCTCTAAATCCATATCACTATAATTATCTTTTAGGAATTTGTTACTTAAAACTATACATGTAACTTCAAAAATGGCTCTTTTATATGATAAAAAATTGGTTAAATTTGTATAGATAAGCGTATCATCAACATCAAATAAAAATGTATGATTTTTTAACTTTTTCATATAAAAACTCCTTTTTTTGAAATTCATAGGAGTATTTTATACAAACAGCCACCCAAAATTTGTCCTTTTGAGAAAGAACGAGTGAAAAATAAATTCAATCCCCTTAAATCGGGTCAATGTCTTTTAATGTAATAGGAATAAATCTATCCAAAACAATGGTGTGTTTCAATCCCCTTAAATCGGGTCAATGTCTTTTAATACAATGTCCTAAATCAATAATGTGCCTATTTTATCTATATGTTTCAATCCCCTTAAATCGGGTCAATGTCTTTTAATTTTTGAGATTAGAGGTTGCAGAAGCCCTAAAAGAAATGTTTCAATCCCCTTAAATCGGGTCAATGTCTTTTAATGACGTTAACAGGCGGACTGCAGTTGCAATAGGATTAGTTTCAATCCCCTTAAATCGGGTCAATGTCTTTTAATGAAGCTCTTACTGATGTCTCTGTAGATAGTCCATTGTGTTTCAATCCCCTTAAATCGGGTCAATGTCTTTTAATCAAACTAGTAAGGGAGATCTATAAAATATACTTTAATGTTTCAATCCCCTTAAATCGGGTCAATGTCTTTTAATTACGTATATTTACAACATTCTCTGGTTTATATATGTGCTGTTTCAATCCCCTTAAATCGGGTCAATGTCTTTTAATTAAAAGATGAAAAACATAGTAAATAGAAAATATAAAATCGTTTCAATCCCCTTAAATCGGGTCAATGTCTTTTAATACAGAGATCATGAGTTTATGAGAGCAGGTTTAAACAAGTTGTTTCAATCCCCTTAAATCGGGTTTTAATTTGTTTATTTAGATAAACATATTAAATTATTATCTCGTTTCAATCCCCTTAAATCGGGTCAATGTCTTTTAATAGTGGTACAAAGAGCAGGAAAACATTTCTATACTTGTTTCAATCCCCTTAAATCGGGTCAATGTCTTTTAATATAATCATAAAGTGGAAGATTAAGTAGTTGGTTATCCTACCATTGTTTCAATCCCCTTAAATCGGGTCAATGTCTTTTAATTTGAGCTTGAAAAAGTAATAAAAGAGATAGTGTTTGAGACAAGTTTCAATCCCCTTAAATCGGGTCAATGTCTTTTAATAGCCTAAACTCTTATAACTCCATCATAAAAGACTATCAAGATTATATCAAATTTGGCTTTCTAAATCCTTATATCATCTAAATTTCAATCAAAAAGTTCGCAAACCTAGTGAAATTTACAAAGAGCAACTTAGGAATTTAAGCTATCAATTTAATAAAACAGCCTAAATTTGGAGCTTTCAAAAAATAAAAAGTTCGCAAATCAAATTTAAAAAAGCTAAAATTTCTAGATTTGCAAAATTTAAGTGAAAGTTAAGTTTGGGGATACCCTTAAAATGAGTATTTGAAACTTAAGTTAAACTAAAAGTTCGCAAACCTAAATTTAAAAAGGTCAAATTCATAGATTTGCGAAGTTTTTTTCATCTTAAATTTATCAAAGTCCCAAATTTAGACACCAAAAAGTTCGCAAATCAATTAGCAAAGATATTGATAAAATTACTCAAATTTTTTAAAAATTTCATCTATCTGGCTCTCTTTGAAAATCTTTTGCAACTCTGCCTTTCTTCTAAATGTCCTAACTCTCTTTTTGCTAGACTCTTTTGCTAAGTTTTCGATGTGACTTGCGATTTTGCTGCGCTTATCATCGCTTATATCAATCTTACTTTTATCTAGCTTTTTTAAAAGCCTAGTTATCTCATCTAAGCTAGCAAGCTTTATGATATCCATGGCATTTGCACTGTCGCTAGGCTCTTCTTTGCTCTCTAAACTTAGCCTTTCAAGCTCTTTTTTTGCCTCATCTACAGAGTCGTGATCTGGATAAGTTCTGATGTGCTTTTCTATCATCTCTTTGTAGTATCTGTTTTGCTTGCTTTCACTAACATAAGCCCAATTATCCCAAGCTTTTTTATCCTCTTCTTGCTCTGCTTTTTGTTTGATTTGTCTGTTTAAATGCTCTAACTTTTCTTTTGCCTCTTTAATAAAGTCGTTATCTGGATAGTTTTGGATGAAGCTTTTTAGCACATTTATATCTTGTGTGTTTTGTATAGCTTGCCATTTTTGAATAATTGCTTTGTTTTTTTCTAAATTTTCAAGCTCTTCTTTGGAAAGTGAGAGCTTAAAGCAACTATCATCAAAATTAACCAATGAGCTATAAGGTTTTAGATACTCCCTTGCTGTTTTTGCCTTTGAAAACTCGCCAATATCCATATAATCCAAAGTAAAATTGCCTCTGCTCTCTTGCTCCATTGCCATGGCCAAAAGCTCTCTTAAAGAGTCATTTTTTCCTAAATCACCCCAATAAGGAAATTGCCACAATATCTCTTTTTCAAAAGCGGCTAAATACTCCCTTATCTCATCTTGCGATAGGTTTGTTATCTCGATGGTGCATTTTCCATAGCCATAGGGCTTTGCAAAGCCCAAGTTATGGAAGGTGTTTTTGGTGTTATGAAAAGTAATAGCTGAGATTAGGGCTCCGATTTCTGCTTTTTTGAGGTTGTGAAATTTAACTTTGCCGCTAAATTTAGTCCCTTTGTCAAGTGGTGCGAAAAATGACTTAACATTTTCTGAGTTTTGCAACTCTTTTACTTGTTTTGTGGGAGAAACTTCGCCGCCTTTACGAACTGGATATCTTTTTCTACCTGCAATCTCAAATCCATCATTCATATAGCTCTTTAATTCGCCTCCGGATTGTTTGATGTAATTTGGATAGTAAGAGGCTCTTGGCGTTCCTAAAATCTCATCTCTTAAAGGAAGCTCTTTTGGACTACCCAAAGCAGGAAAGTGACTAAAATAGACTCTTCCTTTAAGTGCTTCCTTGGTATCTTTGTCGGTATATCCAAATATGGCTTGAGTTAGGTCTAGTGAGTTTTTTGTGTTTTGGAGGATACCTGCTGAAATGCTGTGTTTATAAATGATTTTATACATATATGCAAGTCCAAAATGAAGAAGTTCACCATCATAATCTAGCTGGAAAAATACCGGCACTTTTCCTGCCTTTTCAAGTTTTGCTTTCCAATATGCCCAATCAACTGACTCTTTTGGCTCTGTTTTTCTATCGTCAAAGTAGGCAAATTCAAAGTCTTTCATCATCTTTTGTGAAACTAGAATCTCTTTTCCTGTCTTCTTAAAGAAGATAAACTCATAGATCTTTCCAGATGCTTTTCTTCCATCTTTAGCTTCTTTTCTAGCACTTGGCTGACCTGTAAATACGATGGTCCCAACTTCTCCACTGTTATCTTGTATATAAATATTTCTTGAACTGTTCTTTTTTGTAAATTTATTTTCTAAATTTTTGCCTTTTAAAAGAGAGTATTTATATTTGGCGGCTTTTTTCTCTTTATCTTGTTCATCGAATTCGCCAGCTCTAAATATCTTAGAAAACTCCATATTGTAAATTTTATCAATCTCTTTTTGACTGATTCTGCCAGGAATCCCACAATCTTGTATAAAAAAATCATCATCTTTTTTATATAGCCAACCACAATATGTAGTCTTTTTCATCTGCTCCATATAAAAATTTTCACCTTTTGAGAAGTCTCTAACAGCATAAGTGCTATTATCAAAATCTCTTAGTTTGGAAAAGCTAATTATCTCCAAAACGCTTCTTATAGTGCCTTTTATGCTTGTAGCAGGGATAAAAAACTTGCCGCCAATGTTGCAAAACCTCGTCTCTTTTTTGCTCTCTTCTTCTCTATCTTTTTTGCTGTTTGCAATAAAAATTGGAGAATGTGCAGTTATGCTTAGCTCCAACTCTCCACTCTCTCCATCTCTAAATGGAATATCGTGGCTAATATCTTTTGCCCAAGATGGATAAAATACTTCTTTGTTTAGTGGGGCAAAATTATAAGGTGCTTTTATCATCTCTTAACTCCTTTTTATCTTTTTGCTAAAACCGGCAAAAACAACTCTGTCTAAAATTGGCGTTTTAAACTCATCTAAGACATTGCCCTGCATATCTTTGGCAAATCCACCTTCAAATTTGTAAATTTGAGCCATTTTGATGTAGAGTGATGAGTCTGAAATGTTGCTTGCATAAATTTCAATATCATCATCTAAAACACCGTCTAAATTTGTTTCACAAACTAGCCATTTTCCATCAAGCATTTTTATAGAAACACTTATTTTGGTGGCCTCATTGTAAAAATATCCCTCGCTTATAAAGCCGCTCTCATCACTTATCTTTAGAGACTTATCTATAAAAAGATCTTTACTAGTGTCAAATTTTCTATTGGAAAACTGCACAAAGCCATCGCAGTTTTGTAAATTTGAGTTTATATACTCTATCACCTCTTTTTTACTCTTTAGTATCATGCACAAATCCTTTTTGTGTTATATCTTCGCCATTTTTAAAAACTTTGCCACTAAAAAATCCATGTCCTTTTGTAGTCGCCCCACCAAGTGGAAGCATCCCATTGCAGATATCATTTAGCGCATTTTCGAAGGCCTTTTGCTCTTTGCTGTCTATATCATCATAAACTAAGATATCCAAGCTTATGCTCTTGTTATAAATTGAAGTTTTTTCTTGAAACAAAGCTCCATCTTTGGCGCCACCTCTAAATCTATCAATAGCAACATGTTCAAAAACTCTCTCATCATCTACTTCAATAAACAGATCGCTCATTAAAATTTTGCCTTTTTTGCCATCTAAAAAGTCTTTGTTTCCCTTTTGTGTGCCAAATATAGATATAAGATTGTTATGCGTGTCACTATCGCCAATAAATTTAGAATCAAGCAAATTTAGATGATAGATACTTCTATGCAAAATTGCACCTTTTATGCTACTTGCAGGAAGTAGTGTCAAGCTCTCTTTTATCGCTCCTTTGCCGCCATCATAGCAAACAATATGCTCTTTTACAGGCGTCATATCAGCTTGCGAATCTCCAAAGCCACTTCCAAACATAAAAAAGTCATCTGGCTTTAGCTTGAGAGTATATCTATTTAGTTTTTTTGTATCGTCTCCCAAAACGGATAGTTTTGAAATTTGGAGCTCATTTAAGCTGTTTTTTAAAGAGCAATTTAGAGATGATGAAGTGTTTCTATACTCATCTGAGTTGATATCAAACTCCTGCCAAGATGAAAGCTCATCTAAAACGCGCACCGCTCCAAAGCCTTTTGTAGCTCCACCACCTAGCCTAAAAGTCTCACTTCGCAAGATAAATATAATATCTCTAAGCTCATCTTTAAGCTCTTTTTCAGCTCCAAAAATCTCTATCCTAAATTTAAATCTTGCTCCTTTGAAAACTATCTCTTTATCAAATTTGCCATTATCTTCAACTACGCCTTTATCATTTATGCGGTTGTGATCTCTTACTGGAAGCTCCCTAAAATAGTTTAAAAACTCGCTTTTGTTTTCTAAAAGTAGCTCTTCGCAGACTTGCATATTTTCATCACAAAGCAAGGCGTTTGAGATGACAATTCTTGAACCTTTTGCTTCCTTTTCGCTTTTATTTTGTTTTTGCTCCTCTATATCATCGCCAAAGAGAGAATACATAGCCTCATTTTTGATAAATTTAGAGCGGATTGCGCCTGATATGGAGCTACCCAAAATCATAGGCAAGCCATTCCAATCCCTTTGGACTGGGCTATCAAGTAGAAAGTCTATATCGCTACTTCCTACATTTAGCGGTGTAGTCATTTCGATAATTATATTTGATATGATGCTTTTTTGACTCATTTGCTATCCTTTCTACATCTTGCAGACAGAAGTCTTACAAACATTTTTTTATTGGATATGGATTTAATTTTTTCTATAAAATCTTTGCGACAACCATCCCAATCCTTTTTGGAGACACCACTGCTGATAAATTTCTCAATATTTTTAATCATCTCATCATCATTTTTAGAGCTGATTGCAAAGTTGTTTATCGCGCTCCACTGAGAATTTGTAGGCGTTTTAACCTTGTTTTTAAATGCTTCAACCTTATCTACTAGTTCCAAAAACTGAGTATCTTCTCTCTCTTTTTTGGATAGAAATTTAATAAGATTTGTCTGTGGCTCTTTTGTGTTTTTGATCTGTGCTTTTTTAAATTTCACTAGTTTTTCATTGTTTTTGGCTATATCAAAGTTTTCATTTGAGCTATCTACATTTAGAAATTTAGGATTTACCAAAATAGCACCAAAGCCCTCATTTTGAAAACTACCGATATACTTAGGAATTTTCTCATCTTTATCTAAATTTCTAATAGTTATAACGCTTCCCTTTTTTATAAAATATCTCATCATCTCACAAGAGATTTTTTTTGCATTATATGGGATATAGTTTCCAACCTTTATGTGAGAATTTCTAAAGTCTATCTGCCCGCTTTTTAACCCCAAATCAGAAGCATTTCTTAGTAAGATAGGATTGCCAAACTCATCAAAAAGCGCTATTCTAGACTTTGCGTAGAGATAAGTTAGGTTGTCATCTGGCTTAAAGCTATCTATTTTGTCGTTTAAATTTGATGCCTCTATAAGAACTCTGCCATATTGTGCTGTTTTGGACTTGCCAAGAAGTTGCTCGCCTAGTAAAAACTTCTCTATTTGATCTAGTGTTTCATCATCGCTACACTCTATGCTAAATAGAAATTTAAGCCCTTTATCAAAAGAGGTGTAACCAAACATAGCTTCATCTTTACTTCTTCTATTTTTTTCGTCGTGAGCTGACTTTTGCGAGTAGTTGTAGTTAAAGTTGTGTGAAAAATAGTCCTCATTTATGTAGCCATCTCTAAGCTGTTTTAGCTGCTTTTGGCTATCGATGCAATCTTGCTCATCTTTATCGCTTAAAAACAACCTATTATAATATCCCTCTCCAACCTTTAAGTTACAAAAACAAAGCGGGATTTTATAGCCTGGCTTTAGCGCTATTTTGCCATCTACTAAGCTTTCTATTAGGATATCTCCATCGCCAAATTTAACTTCGCCTGAGTGAAAAACATAAAATGGATCTTTAAATTTATCATAGTTTCTAGCAACCATTCCTAAAAATGCATTGCCTGGTATAAAGTCCAAATTTGGGCTATCTCCCTCGGTGTTGGTGCTCGCTTTTAGTATGATATCGCTTTTAAACTCGCATGTATAGTATCTTTTCATCTCTCATCTCCAACTATTAAAAACTCACATCTCCCAAGACCGCGATTTCTATTTAAACCCATCTGCTTTATGCTTTGAAGAGATTTGATGATAAGCTCCTTTTCATCTGTCTTTATAAAGCCACTTAAAGTTAGTGGTATAACAACTTCAAGCTGTCTTAAGCTTTGATCTTTGGCAATGCCATTTTCATCTATCCTAGTTTGTGAAATTTTGGCAAAAAGATATTTTTTCAAAGAGTGATTTTTCTTAAGATATGCGACCTCATCTTCGCTAAGTGTGGCGTTTGAAAAGTATGAGTTTGCCTCAAAATCTGCCTTATCTCCAAAAATATGTTTAATCTTCTCTTCATTTGGCTCTATCACTTTGCAATACTGTCTTACCAGCCCTTTTACCGTCTTTCCAGGAACATATGGCAATCCAAACCTGTCCTTAACGACAATGCTATCATACATAGCACCTGCACTATCGCCACTGCCCAAATGCCAATAATCTAAAAATTTAATACAATACCTTATCACTGCTCATCCTTTTTAATATCAGTAATAGAAAAGTAGGAGATAATGTCATAAAATGGCGTGTAGCACGATATTTTCTCATCTTTTATCCTAGCAACAAAAGGATTTGTAAAGCTAAATTTATCACCAAATTGAAATTTAGCTTCAAACTCTTTTGTCGTAAAATCATCGCTACCGCTATTTTTAGAGGCAATCATCTCAGAAATTCTCTCAAGTCTTGTTTTTGAGTTGGTGTAGTTATCTGCCAAAATATCTAAATAATCCCTTAATCTAGACTTTGGAGAGTTGTTTTTCATAAATAACTCAGTTAACTCCAAAAATCTATCCACTGTTATAAATGAACTATCCCTAACATCCTCTTCATTGATAAAATATGGTCCGAAATTTAGCCCAACATCTACATTGTTATACTCTTTAATAGGCTCTTTTTTTGTCTCTTTTCCTACAAAAACTTCGCCAATACCCAGCTTTTTGATGATATTTCTAAAGGTTAGCTCTGTGGCGATGAGATTTTTATAGTTTGAAACACTAGAGCTTTGGATATTGTGAAACATAATGCTTGAAGGTGGCAACTTGTCGTTCATCGCTCTGCTTTGCTCTTTTGCATAAGAACAAAGACTCTCAGCCAAATTTATAGCATAGTGAAATGGAAATTTATGGTTGCAAAATGTTATTCCGGCACACATTGTAAGCTTGTTATTTTCTGCGTTTTTAAAGGAAAGTTTTTGAGTGCTTAGTCTTTCAAATGCCTTTATAAATTTGCTAGTAAGCTCTAACGCTATATCGGCGCTACATATGATAGCCAAGTCATCGCCACCTAATATTACCTTTCTGATGTTTTTATATCTTTTCTTCTCTTTAAAGGGTTTTATCGCCTCTTCAAAGGCATCTTGCGTAATCTCTTCTAATTTTGTTGAGAAGTTTTTATAGACATCTTTTACCTCTTCATCGGTAGTTTTATCTTTTAAAAGAGTGGCTATCTTCATACCAAGAGAGTTGCCATCCGCGTGGATAATGGCGGTTTTGTTTTTGGAATTTTTGGGTATTGTTTTTATCTCTAGTCCTGTAATATCATCATATTTTTTTATGTTGTCATTGTAATAATTGTTTTTTTGAAGTGTTAGTAGGTCTGCATCATAACCAGCTATCATCGGTCTGCCACTTTTTGGCGCCATTTTGATGAGAAAATTTGAAAAATCAAAGGGCAAATGTGCTCTGTTTCTTTCAGTATTTAGCTCTCTTTCTAGCTTTTTAAATGCCTCTTTAAGCTCTCCATCTTCAAATTTAACTATACTTTGGCAAATTTCTACTCCACAAGCCTTTTTGCTAAATTCTCTCCTTAAGGTTAGCACGAACTTTAGAAGTTTGTCTTTTTCATCTTCTTCAAATACAAGCTTTATATTGCCAGCTGCATTTATGATGATATTTTTGCTATACTCTTTTTTATCAACTTCAAAGCTCTTTACAAGTCCGCTTCCACCTATGATTGATTTAAGCTCATTAGTAGAAAAGATCAAGTTTTGAATGTCTTTTACACTAAGTCCATATAGATATTTACTCATATTTGCTCCTATTTGTTATATATCTCTATCTTACCAAGTCCAAACGAACACTGCTTGCCAACGCCCAAAATCTCACCTAAAGACAAAATCCTAAAACTCATCTCATCAACTTCATCAAGTAACATCTCCCCAACAATTCCGCCAAATTTCATCTTTGTTTTTTGTCTACTACTCCATCTGTCAATATCTAAAAAATATAAATTTTTGGATAAAACTCTATAAGATGGGTTAAAAGCTAGTGGTTGCAATGCTTGATGCTGCATAAAGATGGCTTTTTTGTAGATGGATGAGATGATATCAACAACATCGATATTATCATCTCTTACAAAGCAGTTTTGTTTCTTTATACGAAGTGGAGTTATCAGAGTCAAAAGTAGTTTTTGGCTATAAAATTTAGGTTGAAATATGCAAATTTCATCGCAAGATATCTCAAAACTTTTCTGTTTTTTCCTATCAACTCCAAGCCCAACATTGATAAAAAGAGTCTTTAGGGCTGATATTATCTCATCTTGATAGTTGCAAAGCTCTTCAAAAAGATAGAGACTAAACTCATATTTTTGCATACCCAAACGAAAGTCAAATCTATATAAATTTGTAAAATTGTTAGTTGCGTAGAGCTTTTCAAAAAGAGTGGCATTAACGGCTTTTAGTGCATATCCAAAACCGCCTCTAAGCTCACTACCCATAAAGTATGGCGGTATATCTTCTGTGTTGATTTTGACTGAGATTTTTAAGTATTTTATCATGCTCTTACCTTGAGATTTTGATATTTTACTACATTTTGTTACGTGATTATACATTTTTATTAAGTTTAAAGTCAAACTCTCTGATAAGTGAGTTTATTGTGAGTTTATACTTTTTTCTGTTGTAGAGCTTTTTTGACTGGACGCGCTTGGTAGCAAGAGTTATCTCACCTTTTTGAGCCAGCAAAACATTAAAATCTCTTTTTTTCATCTCAAACCTTTCTAAATTTCAATCTGAATCAACTTTTGCAAGTTAAATTTGATCTAAATTGTAGAGTTTTTTGATGACAAAAAGTGTCCTTTTGCAATTTTATTTAAATTTATAATTTTCAATCCCCTTAAATCGGGTCAATCTCTTTCAATTTCTAAGATTAAGCTAACCATCATAGTTCTAGCATCCACTAGGGTTTCAATCCCCTTAAATCGGGTCAATGTCTTTCAATCCAGAGGGTAGCACTACTCTCCCTGAAGGATTTAGTTTTAAGTTTCAATCCCCTTAAATCGGGTCAATCTATTTCAATAAATTGATAAAAAAATGAAAATAGTTATTGCCTATTCTGTTTCAATCCCCTTAAATCGGGTCAATCTATTTCAATATTAAAAAAATATAAAGATATTTTTGAATTCAACGATACAAGTTTCAATCCCCTTAAATCGGGTCAATGTCTTTTAATGAAGATGATGAATTAGTATCCATTATTGAAAGAGGTTTCAATCCCCTTAAATCGGGTCAATGTCTTTTAATATTAGACGGAAGAATGTTACAAGCTGAAAAAAACAATTCGTTTCAATCCCCTTAAATCGGGTCAATGTCTTTCAATAAAGACATATACGAAGTCTCTACTATCGAGAATAATAAGTTTCAATCCCCTTAAATCGGGTCAATGTCTTTCAATCTTAATATCTAAATACAAAGGATTAGAAATGGCTAAGAAAAAAGGTTTCAATCCCCTTAAATCGGGTCAATGTCTTTCAATAAAACAAAGAAAACAATATTATTCCTTATCAGAGAGGTTTCAATCCCCTTAAATCGGGTCAATCTCTTTTAATCAGACGGACTGCGGTTGCTATAGGTTTAGCAGCTGTTGTAGTTTCAATCCCCTTAAATCGGGTCAATCTCTTTTAATAAAGCAAAGGGTGTAGTCAATAATATTGGCGATCTTGTTTCAATCCCCTTAAATCGGGTCAATCTCTTTTAATTTTAAAAAGTAAATAATATAAATCGTTAGATTATCATAGTGTTTCAATCCCCTTAAATCGGGTCAATCTCTTTTAATTTTGAAAAAGAAGTCAAAGAGATAGGTCTCTCTGACGTTTCAATCCCCTTAAATCGGGTCAATCTCTTTTAATAGCCTAAACTATTATCTCTTCCTCTTAAAAGACACTCAAAATTATATCAAATTTATCTTTTCAAATCCTTATATCATCTAAATTTCAATCAAAAAGTTCGCAAACCTAGCTAAATTTACAAAGAGTAACTTAGGAATTTTGACTACTTTTTTTATAAAGTATCCTAAATTTGACACTTTCAAAAAATAAAAAGTTCGTAAATCGAATTTAAAAAAGCCAAAATTTTTAGATTTGCGAAATTTAAGTGAAAATCAAGCTTATAGATATCGCTAAAATGAGCATTTGAAAATTAAGTCAAACTAAAAGTTCGCAAACTTAAATTTAAAAAGTCTAAATTCATAGATTTGCGAAGTTTTTTTCATCTTAAATTTATCAAAGTCCCAAATTTAGCCATCAAAAAGTTCGCAAATCAATTAGCAAAGATGTTGATAAAATCACTCAAATATACAAATCCATATCCGCAAATATATCATCTCTCATGCATAGTCCAAAGCTTTTTTTGACACAATTTTCACAGACCCTATAAATTCTTATACTATCTGCCTTTGGATCGGCTTGTTTTAAAAGCTTTTTCTTAAGATGCTTTAGTTTGGTATCGTTTAATTCACATTCAAAAACACTTAAATTTACTCTTTTTCCAACACCTTCTAAAATATCAGCTATTTTTTTTCTTCGCTTGTTACTAATGATGTCATAAGTTATGAGATATTTCATTAAAATTTCCCTATAAATGACTTATAACTATTTGATTTTTCATTTACGAAATTTGATAAGGCATAGCACTGTTTTTCTATGATGCTTTCTACTTTTACAACCTGTTTTTTGTAGGTTATGTAGCTTCCTAATTTTTCATTTATATTTTGAGCTATAAGTTTCTTTGTTTTGTCATTTAAAAATCCATCTTTATTTAGAGTCATTGGTTCGTTTTTGTTTATCATCGAAACTATAACTCTATCTACGATAAAAGTTCTAAATTCTTCTATCATATCGAAACTAAGAGTTGGTTTTCTCTCATCAAGTGCATGTAAAAATGATATATGTAGGCTAAGTCCAGCAATAATCAAATAATATCTTATTTTTGTATAAAGAATTGCGTAAGCATAATTTAGCGACGAATTTACTATATCTCTTGCTTGATAGGTTATCCTGCCATCAAATGGAGCGTTTAGTATAGTTTTGATACAATCCCAATAAATAACTGACAGACTCCCTTCATATCCCATAAGCTCCGGCACTGTTTTTGCTGCTAAAATTTTTGGAATAAATTTTTGGGATTTAATGATATTTTGATCTAGTATTTTGTGATATTTATTGAGATATTTTATATAATTTATTTGATTTTTGGCTTTTGAAAATATAAAAGATTTAGCTAAGTAGAGCTGTTTTTTTGTCCCTAGTATAAGGGCTTGTTTATGTATAGCTTGTGTAGTGGTTGCTTTATACGTGGTAAGTATGGCATATGGATTGGCTAGTTTATCTATGAAACTGATATGGATATTTTCTCTAGTACATCTTTTAACAAAAGCTGCTGATATAGAGACTGAAATATCTTCTATAATGATATGTTTTATCTGATACAATGGAAATTTTTTATATAATTTGCCATATTTTTTAAGTGTTATTGTATTTTTGCTAACTCCTAAATAGATTGCTTTTTGATTTATAATTAAAGTTTGGTTATGTGCTATTTTTTTGGCGTATGCGTTTCACTTATCATTTATTTTGGATGTTATATTGGTTTTTGATGAATTTATCTTATTGTAGCCTTTTTGGATGATAAGTTCTACTGTTTGTTTGATGATGTTTGGACTAAAAATAAGGTTTAATTGGATTTGATTTATAAAGCTTCTTAACTCATTTTTATTTGTTGTGGTGCTTGCTTTTTTTGTTAAAAATACTTTATGAGAAATGCTTTCTATAACAGCTTCTTGCAATAAAAGATGCTGTGGGGAATTTGGTTTTATGATTTTTAGATAATAATTTTTAAGACCTTCTAAAAATTCATTTATCTCTTGTATATATGTCATAAATTTGCTGTTTTTAGAGGCTAAATTTGTAAAATTTCTTATAACATTATCCAGTTTTTTACTATCAACTAGTCTAGTATTTCCTATGAAGTGTATGCCCAAAAATGTAAACCCACTATCTATATGCACGATGTTGGTTTTATCTAAATTAAGTGATAAATCTATCGTTTTTAGCATATTTATGAGTTTTGGTTTAAATTTAATAGCTTTATCTTTTTCATCAAAAAACATGGCAAAATCATCTGCAAATCTAATGAAATTTATATCATTTCTTTGTAGAAATTTATCCATTAAATCAAGATAGATGTTTGATAGTAGCGGAGATAAAATATCACCTTGATGGACTCCTTTGTTATGTGCTTGAAAGGTTTCTTTTTGAAAACCACCGGTTTTGATAAATGTTGTTATTAGATTTATAATATTTTTATCTTCTATGTGACGCTCTAAAATTCTTAAAAGTTTATAGTGGTTGATTGACTCGAAAAAATCTTTAATATCTGTTTTAAATATCCAAACATTACCTTGGTCAATGTAAGATGTGGTTCTATTTATGGCTGTAACTGCTGATTTGCCAGGTCTATAGGCATAAGAGTTTGATAAGAAGTTTTTATCAAAATAGAGATAAATTTCATTATAAAGTGTTTTTTGAACTATTTTATCTTTTATACTTGCTATTGAAATAGGGCGAAATTCGTTTTTATTTTCCTTTTTGATTTGTATTTTTTTTATAGGTTCTGGCATATATTTTTCAGTTAAAATATCATTTTTAAGAGTATTTAAATTTTGATTTAAATTTTTACTAAATTTAATATAGCTTACATCATCTAAGCCTTTAGAGACTGATGAAATGTTCTTAAAGGCAAAATTTAGATTATTGTATGTAAAAATATCGACTATTTTTTTATTAAACACTTTTATCCTCTAGTATCAATTCTTCAAATTTAGCTGATAAATTCTCATATTTTTTGTGTGGGTTTTTAATAATATCATCACTATTTGCATGTGCTAAATTATTTCTTAATTTATCTAAATCTTTATATAGATTTTGAATATTTTTATAATTCTTCAAATTTTTTAGATAATTTTTTATTTGCTTATCAAAATCAGAACTTAATACTTTATTTATATTTTTATTGCCTCTGTTTGCAGAACAATTTTTGATGAAACTCATGCAAAAATTTGTAACTAGATAATTTGTATTTTTTGATTTTTTTGATATAAATTTATATAAACTATTACTAACTTCTCTAGATGAATGCCTAATAATAGCTACGCTATAATATCCAGCTGCTTCATAAAGACAAGTGATAGCATTTAGCATATATCCTTTTTGTGCAAAATCTTTTGAAATTTTTAAAAGTCTTATATAAATAAGTTCTTTTTCCAAACTAAGTAAATAGTCTATATAGCTTATTGTATTGTCCATGTTTACTTTAAAGCAATCAAAATATTTGTTTTTTGAAATTTGTAATAGCGTATTTTTTGTTTCTAGTAAAAGGTTTTCTTTGTATAAATTTTGAATTCCATTTGATAAGATATTGTGTGATAAATTTTCAAGTCCATCTGCAAGAATATTATAAATAGGATTTGAAAATTCTATCTTTGTAATAGTATAGTTTTGATTAAAATTTTCAAGTATAAACGATAAATTTGCTATATCTAAAAGCTCTTTTAAGTCAATTATTTCATATTCTTTAAATTTAGTTATCTCTTTTGCAAAAAATATATTCTTAATTCTAGTTGGGTTTTGAATGTTTTGAGATAAAAGTGATATGATAGCAAGGATTGGTAGATGTCTAAAACCATGAGATAAATCTATTATAAATTCATCATCTGCTTTATCTATAGCTTCATTTATAACCTTAAATGCCATATCGAGATCGTTTTCATCTTTTATGTAAAAATCAGAATTAAATTCATACATAAGTTCTTCATCTTTTAAAACTTCTTCTTGAATATCTTTAGCTTTTTTAGTATATATAGCTAAAACATCACTAAAATTATCAATTAAAAGTGTAAACATATTTGTGTATGAGTGTTTTTTTAATTTGTATGTTTTAGATAAATCTTTGCTAAAATTATAAATTGGCTTTTTAACTGTTTTTGAAATGGTTCCTAGTATGGTTATAACTTTATACATTTCTATCCTTTAAATACTATAAAAATCCCTATCATCTAAATCAAATTTATCTTGACTTAATATTTCTATTGTTAAGTCATTTTTCTTACCCTTTTGTACTAAAAATATGTCATTCATAAATTTTGAGCTTTTTAAATAATTTATAGTATAGTTATGATCTTTATCGAAATCACTCATAATCCCTTTTATTTCTGCTCTTGTGACATTTTTTCTGGCTATTTTTATTGGTATTAGTTTTTTAACCCCATCTATTACTATGTAAATTTCAATTTCTTTAAGTTCTTTTCTTCTAGCGAAAAAATTATATCCAGATGCCATCATGGCAAAGAATGCAAAAATTATTGTTATGTAATCTAAATAAGTTATAATAGTTGTAAAAAACATAGCAAAACCCGAAAATAATTTTATATTAAATAATAATGATTATTATAATTAATTAACTTTAATAATTATTTAAAGTTTTAAATTCACTTATAAGTTTTTTATACTCAAAAATTTCAACAAGTTCTAAAATATCTATAACAAATCGTATGTTGTTTTATAAATAACAATTTAAAAAGGAAAAGGACATTTTTTGTCTTTTATATAAGGCTATAATTCAAGCATGTTAAATAAGAAAGGAGAAAAAATGGATAGTATTTATGTTGCAGGAATTGTTTATGGCAGTATGCTTGATGGTCCTGGTCTTAGAACCGTTATATTTCTTTGTGGATGTTCTGTTGGTTGTCCAGGATGCCACAATAAAGAATATTGGAATAAATTTAATGGCAAAAAATACAGCGTTAAAGAGCTATATAACGAAATACTTCCTTTTACTCCGCAAAAAAAGATAACTTTTTCAGGAGGGGAGCCTTTAGAGCAAAAAAAAGAATTAAAAAAATTTATAAACTTATGTGTGGATTTTGATTTGGGGCTTTATACTAGTTATGAGATAGATTATATAGATAAAGATATATTAAGTAAATTAAGTTTTGTTAAAACTGGTAAATTTATGAAAAATCTAGCAATCAAAAATGAATATTATGGTTCATCTAATCAAAAATTGATATATCTACAATAAGGAGTTTAAAATGTATAATAAAGATAATACCAATAACTACAAATCAGCAAGTGATGTTATACATCAAACAGGCGTTAAAATTCATAAAAAAAATTTTTCAAAGTATCTTAATAGCGAACAAATAGAAAGTATAAATAATAATATTTTATACATACATGATAGTGAATTTTTCGATATTACACTAAATTGCTGCTCTATATCATTAAGAGATATTTTTAATGAAGGGCTAGTTGTAAATGGTGTAAAGTATCAAAAGCCAACAAATTTATTTGAAATATTCAGTCAATTAAACATATTTATAGTTAATTTATCAAATGAAATTTCTGGTGGGATAACATTAGTAAATTTTGATTATGAATTAGCGAATTTAATAGACGAATTAAACATAAAATTTCCAAAATATGATGAACTATATAATCACATACATTCATTTTTTTGCCAAATAAACTCTTCAAATAGCAGGTTTGGAAACCAATCTGCTTATGTTACTCTTACTATAGGTATAGTTTATAATGAAAATCAAGCAATAGTTTGTAAAGGCGTTCTTGAAGCACTGTTAAAAGGATGTGGAAAAAATTTACCTTTTATATTTCCAAATGTAATTTTTAGAATTAAAAAAGGGATAAATAAAAGTAAAAATGATAAATTTAACTCTTTATATGACTTATCACTAAAAACTACATCTTCACAAATGAATCCTACATATATATTAGCTGATAGTAAGATGAATATGGATATAAATCCTTTGCACTTACACATAGTAGGATGTAGATCAAGACTTTTAAAAACTTTAAATGGTGATAACTATGGAGTAGGAAGGACAAATATAGGAAGTGTTTCTATAAATTTAGTAAGAATGGCTTTAGATAGTAAAAATTTAGATGATTTTTATAAAAATCTAAAATATCAAATGGAACTATCTTGCCAAATATTGATAAAAAAACAAGATATTCTAAAGAGCATATCTCTTGAAAATTCTCCTTTATTAAAATACAATAATTTATTATATCCTTTTAATGGCAATATAGATGATATTTTAAATGAGGCTAGTTTGGCAATAGGCTTTATAGGATGTGCTGAAATGGCTCAGATTTTAAAACCTAATTCTAGTATTGAAAAAGAGTATGCTTTAATAAATGATATTTTATCAACAATGAAAAATATATGTGAAGAACTATCAAAAAAATATAATAAAATTGTAACACTTATAGGTTCTTCTGGTGAGAAAATTTCATATTATTTTTATCAAAATGATAAAAATAAAAATGCAAAAATTTACAATAGTAAGTTAAAAAAAGGGTACTATACAAACTCATTTCACATACCGGTTGATAGGTTGGTAAATATTATAGAAAAATTAAGTCTTGAGGGAAAAAACCATGAATTATGCAACGGTGGAGGAATTTCGTATGTAGAAATTTCTTATAATAAAAATAACTTAGAAGGCTTTAAGGATATTATAAATTTAGCTGAGCTAAGGCACATTAATTATTTGGGATTTAATTTTCAAAAAAATGTATGTGCAGAGTGTGGAAATAGTGTAGAGGGCAAAATTTGCGATAATTGCAAAAGTGAAAAAATAATAAAGATACGCAGAGTTAGTGGATATTTAGGATATTTAAATTCTTTTAGTTTGGGTAAAAAAATAGAAGAAGGCCTTAGAGTAAAGCATACTGATATTGTCAAAAAATGATATTTGTTTGTTTTATAATAATATAATACTTTAATTAATAAAAATAAGGAGAAAATGATGGGAGAAAAATACAACAAAACAGAAAGAATATTTGAGATATTCGATATGTTAAATGATGGCAAAAAGCTAACAATAGATAGTCTTAAAAAAAACAAAAAATGGTATGCAGTCTCTACAAAAGCCATAGAAAGAGATCTAAAAGAGAGCTTTAAGATTTTGGAAGAGAGAGGCTTTAAACCACTTAAGCAAAAGGACTCAAACGGCTTTATGGAGTATAGCGTAGCCAACAAAAAGATGTTTGAAAACTTTTGGGATAGAGATAGTTTAAGAGCTTTTGGACTTTTATACTCTTTGGTTGCCGATAGTAGCGATTTTAAGGAGATTTTTAAGCTTGATAGGAGCCAAAAAAAGGCTTTTGAAAAGATAAATCAAGAGATAAAAGATACCTATCTTTTTTTAAATAAGCCTATTGAAAAGATAAATGACCTAAAACTTTTGGGCAAGATAGAAAGAGCTATCAAAAACAGACAAAAAATCAAGATCAAATTTAGACAAGGCGATGATATTATAGAGGGTTTGGCCAATCCTTATTACATCGTATTTATGAATGAAAATTTTCATCTAATTTGTCATTTTCCAGATAGAAATGAGATACATAAACCTCGCATTAATTATATGGAAGAATTTGAAATCACACCGCAAGTTTTCAAATCAAGAGATCCAAATATAGAGAAATTTATAGAAAATATGCAAACTCCATTTACAAAATATAGTATCAATCCAAAGCCCGTGAAAGCTCTTATAAAGGTCGATTCTAATGTCGCTAGATACTTTAAATTTAAAAAGTTTTTTAGCTCACAAAATATAGTTAAGGAGCTTGATGATGGCTCGCTTTTGGTTGAATACACTGTTACGCAGGATTTGGAGCTGTTGTATTTTGTATTGAGATGGTCAACTGCTGTTGAGGTTATAGAGCCAATTAGCTTGAGAAATTTAGTAAAAAATAGCCTAAAAAGTGCTTATGATAAGTATAGATAATATACAAATTAATTTTTAAAAAGAACATATTTTGTTTGTGTAAATTTATATAATTATAACACGCAAAATAGAAAGGAGAAGATATGTCAAATATAGACTTAGATGCAAAATTTGCAAATGAACTTAACGAGCTTATTGATGAAAATAATATTTTCGTAGATATTTATGCCTTGTTTGATCTAAATTTCTCTCTCTTTTTAAAAAATTCCATTTCATTTTTACAAAAAAGTGGAAATAAGCTCAATATCTTTTATCAAGATGCGCAAAAAATTATCTATCTTAAAAAACACAAATTTAAACAAGCAGAAGAGCTAAGTACTGTTTTGGTATATCTTGAAAAAAATAATATTGTAAAAGTTGTTAAATTTGAAAATAAAGAGGCTATAAACCTTATAAAAAATGCTCTTTTAATAACAAACGACTATAGGGTTAGATTTAAATTTAATAATGTTATAGTAAGGAGAATCAATAAATTTGGGTTTTTAAGTCAATTTAATAGTAATGATACGGGAAAAACTTCAGAAATTCAAAAGTTAATTGATTGCTATTTTTGTGCAAAAAAGTCAAATAAAGCCTATAAAAAACCTACTTATATCCCAAAATATGGAGATTTTGTCTATGATGAAGATGGCAAAAAAATATCTTTAATAAAATTTATTTCAAGTGGTGGTGAAGGCGTGATTTATGAGACCAACACAGAATTTGTTGCTAAAAATTTACAAACTTGAAAAAAATAACAAACTTAAATTTGATAAATTAAATAAAATGATTGAGTTTAATATAAAGCTAAATGGAATTTGTTCTCCTAAAAATTTACTCTTCAATAAAAATGATGAGTTTATTGGTTTTTTGATGCCAATGGCAAAGGGCGTGGAGCTTCAAAAAAGTATTTTTATAAAACCACTTTTAAAAAAATATTTTCCAAATTTAGATAGAGCAGATTTAGTAAAAATTTGCATAAAAATACTTGAAAAAATTAGTTATCTTCACTCTAAAGATATCTTAGTAGGTGACATTAATCCTTTGAATATTTTGATTAATGATAAGCTTGATGTTTATTTTGTAGATTGCGATAGCTATCAGATAGAAAATTTTCCTTGCCCTGTTGGAACTATAAATTTTACAGCACCAGAAATTCAAGGAGTAAATTTTACAAATTTCCTAAGAAGCAAAAATCATGAAAACTTTGCCATCGCGACACTTCTTTTTATGATCATGCTTCCTGGAAAACCACCATACTCTCACTCAGGAGGTTTAACTCCTGGTAAAAATATCGAGAAAATGCACTTTCCATATGCATTGGGTGAGAAAAAAACAGAGCAGGCTCCAAAGGGAATTTGGAGATTTATGTGGAGCCATTTACCATTTAAAGTTAAAAAATCTTTTTTTGAAACATTTAACAAAGATGGCTCTTTATTTACAAAGAGGTTAAGTGCCAATGAGTGGCTAAAGCTATTTAAATATTATGACTATCTTTTTAGTAAAGAGATATTGCAAGAACAAGACTATATGAGTTTAGAAATCTATCCAACAAGATTAAAAACAATATATAATAATTAATAAATTTTAATTAAAAAGGAGAAAATATGAAATATGAATTAATGAATTTAGAGTTGGCAGATAACCCAACTACAAGAGTACCTATTTGTCTATGTTTGGATGCAAGTTCTTCTATGGATGGTGCACCTATCGATGAGTTAAATAATGGTACTTTAATGTTTTTTGATGCAATAAAAGAAGATGAAGTTGCACTTTACTCAGCAGATATTGCCATAATAACATTTAGCAATGATGATGCAAGATGCATTAGAGAGTTTGCAGGAATTAACAATGAGTCTGACATTCCTACTATCATCGCAAATGGCGGCACTCCGATGGGTGAGGCGGTAAATTTATCGCTTGATATGCTCGAAGATAGAAAAAAAGAGTATAGGCAAAATGGCGTGGATTATTATCAACCTTGGCTTGTTTTGATGAGTGATGGTGCGCCAAACGGCGATCCTAATGAACTTGATAGAGCTATAAAAAGAGTAAATGATCTTGTAGCTTCTAAAAAGTTAGTTGTTTTTGCCATAGGGGTTGGAGAGTATGCTGATATGGATGTTTTGGCTAAATTTTCACCAAATAGAAGGCCTTTAAGGCTTCAAGGGCTTAAATTTAGAGAGTTTTTTGTTTGGTTAAGTCAAAGTGTAGTTGCTGTATCACAATCAACTCCAGGTGAGAGCGTAAAACTTCCTACAAACTTGGACGATTGGGCGGAGCTTTAAGATGTGGATAGTTTATCACAAAGAAAAAGTTGGCAAAAGCCACATCAAAACTTCAACTCCTTGTCAAGATAAGACATTTTATCTTGACAAAAACGGTATTAAAAGTTTAGTCTTATGTGATGGTGCTGGAAGTGCTAAATTTTCGCACTTTGGAGCCGATATAGTGACTAAATCTTTAGCAACTTTTTTATGTGATAACTTCGATAATTGTTACGATAACAATGATGCTTTACAAATAAAACGTGAGATTATAAATTTTATTTTTGAAAAATTAAATTCTTTAAAAGACTTTTTGGGCTGTGAGTTAAAAGAGTTAGCATCAACATTGCAATTTGTAGCCATAAAAGATGATAGATTCATCCTTTGCCATTTGGGTGATGGAGTTGTTGGATATGTTAAAAATGGTCTTTTAAAAGTGGCTTCAACACCGATAAATGGCGAATTTGCAAACGCAACATCTTTCACAATATCAAAAGATGCTATCAGCAAAATGAAGCTTTTCAAAGGCAAGATAGATTTTATCAGTGCTTTTGTTTTGATGAGCGATGGAAGTGCAGAGGCTTTTTATAAAAAGCAGATAAAAAAATTTTCAAAGGGGCTTGAAAAACTTATAGATTATAGTAAATTTTCTCTTGCTTTTGATGATATTTTGAGTAACGCTTTGGCCAATATACAAAAAGTTACGACCGATGACGTAAGTCTAGCATTTTTGGTTGAAGAAAACTCTTTTAACTATATCAAATTTAAAAAAATGGCTCAGCAAAATTTAAACAACAGGGTATTAAAAAGAAGATTTGAGATTTTGGCTGTTTTAACAAAGCCACTTACCATAACTCAAATTTACCATAAAGTAGCCATTAAACGTCATTTTATCTACAAAGATTTAGACTATCTTCATAGTTTAGCTCTTATAAAAAAGAGTGATAATTTTTATCTTTGTAATGTAAATTTAAAAAAGGAGATCAAATGAAACTAATAGCAACCGTTGGCACAAATCCAAACGAGGCTGAATATGAGCTAGATGGCAAAATTTACAAAGGCAAATACTCATTTTTAGCTCTTAAAGAACATTTTAAAATAGACGGCAAAGCAAATATTATATTGCTTGGTTCATCACAAACTAAAGATATATTAGATAAACACAAAGATGAAGTAGGTGAGTTTTCATTTATAAATTTAGAAGATATGGCAGAAAAAGCAAACAAAGATGAAAAAGAGTTAAGCACAGTTTTACTTTCATATCTAGGTATAAAAGAAAATGAAGAGTTTATCTTAGATATAACTCAGGGCAAAAGACATCATCCAATAATGATGTTTTTATCAGTTATATTGTCAAAAACCATCAAGCCTAAGCATATCTTTTATGCAAATGTTATGGATTTTGCATTGAATAAATTTAAATTTGAAAGTTTTGAAAACTCTTTGGATGCTTCAAATTTGACTATTTTAGTTGATACCTATATCGCAAATGGCGGAGTTGCTACCATCTCATACAGTAGCAAAGAGATAGAAAAAATAGCTAATTTACTTTCAAATTTGAGCAATAATTTGCTTTTTAACCAATACATCGATGCTATAAATTCGGCTATTGATCTAAACAATTCTATTGTACAAAATAAAAATACGCTTTTTCAAAATAGCCTAAATAACTTAAAAACAGATATCAACAAAATCATCATTTTAAGAAACGAGCCAGAATATCTTCAGCTTTTGGGCTTTTGCGAGTATCTAAAAGACAAGAATTTATTCTCTTCATCGCTACAATTTTTATTTGAAAGTATTTTGTCCTTTTTGGAATCTTACATAAAAAAGGTAAAGCCAACTTTTATCCTTGATTATACGAGAAATAAAAAAGAAAAAAGAGTGATGATAAAAGAGCCATATTCTGATAAAAGAGATTGTTATTATAGAAGAAATGCTATAAAAAAAGGGTTTTACAAAAAAGAATATAAATATATTTTCAAAAAAAACCATAAACAAATATCTGACATTTTGTCAAAAACAGATAAGGCAAGAAATGATATAGCTCACCCAAATCAAGATGTAAAAACTATAAATATCAATTTTATTTCAGAAAATTTAAATAAATTTAAAAAAGTAATGGAAGTAAAATGATGTTTTTATTAAAAGTTGTTTATGCTAAAAGTTATTTTAAGAAAATCAAAATTCAAAATTATTTTTATAAAGGCAATGTAAATGAACATAATTTTATTTTTTTCACATAACTTAAATGAAGATCAAATAAATGATGCAAAGTTAAATTTAAAAGTAGATAAATTTATAAAACTTGACTCAAATTTACAAGCTCTTTTTTCAAATGTCTCACCAGAAATCACAAATTTAAATGATTTTTCAAAACCCTTTTTGGAGTTCTTAGACAAAACTGCCAAAAAGGGCGACTATGCTTTAATTCAAGGTGATTTTGGACTATGCTATATTTTGATAAGCTATTGTTTTAAAATAGGCGTTGTGCCTATTTACTCAACCACAAGAAGAGATGTAAGAGTTGACAAAGATGGCATCAAAGTAAGTGCTTTTAAGCATGTTAGATTTAGAGAATATGAAAATTTTATTTTTACAAAAGAGGAAAAATGATTAAAAAAACTGTAATTATAAATAGAGCTGTTCCAGGAAGTGGTAAAACAACCATAACTAATTGTATAAAAAATACTCTTTTAAATCACAATATCAATATAAAAGTTTTTTCAACCGATGAGTATTTTATGGTTAATGATAGATATATATTTGATATATAAAAGCTTTATTTTTATCATAGTTTAAATTTAGAGAATTTCAAAAAGGCAATAGAGAGTAATATAGATGTTGTTGTGTGTGATAATACAAATTTGGCTCCATGGCAAACATCTCCATATACTGAATTAGCTAGAAAATTTGGCTATCAAATTATAATACTATCTTTAAAACCAAGAGAGCTAGAAAAGCATATCGCTTCGCAGATAATTACACCACAAAAACCAGATGCCCATCAAGTTTCAAAGGATATTTTAGTAAGAATGATAAAAGAGTATAAAATTTATGATGATTTGCTTGATAAAAATAGTAAAATAAATGAAGAAAAACATCTAAATTATAAGTGGGACAATAAAAATAATATAAAAATTCAAGATGGCATATCAAAACATTTTGATAGTGACTATGTAATAGAAATTTATCCAGATGAGTATATTAGCAAACAAGAAATAATTGGAGATGAAATTCTAAATCTAATAAAAAATTAAAATTTTTATTAAGAAAAATTATAGCTTTTTTTGCTAGATAAAATAGCTTATTGCTTCATATTTTTTAAAATATTAGATACTAGTTTATCTATATCATTTATTGTCAGTTTTTCATTTTTGGTTTTTTTAGTATTAGATTTAGCCTTTTCTACTTGGTTAATGACTTCATATAGTGTTTTACCAATTGATATTGATATCTCTAAATATTTTAGAATTTTTTTAGGTCCATGTTATCTCCTTATTTGTTTTAAAATTATGATAATAGTCTTTTATATTTACTTATGTTTAAGTCTCATTTGAAGTTTTTTATTATCTTTGCTATTTTATAAGCTGCAGAAATTCCTGTAATTATTAGATTTAGAATTTTAAATATCGCAATTGGGTTCATAATTTACTCCTTGATTATTTTTTAGAAATTATAGTTATATAAAAAAAACATTTGTTGTCCTGTTCGCATCATATGATTGCTTTTTAAAAAAATATAATTTTAATATCATTAAAAAGTTAAATTATTATCAACATCTTTGCTAATTGATTTGCGAACTTTTTGGTGTCTAAATTTGGGGCTTTGATAAATTTTAGATGTAAAAAACTTCGCAAATCTATGAATTTGACCTTTTGAAATTTAGGTTTGCGAACTTTTAGTTTATTTTAAGTTTCAACTGCCCGTTTTAGCGATACTATGGAACTTAACTTTTGCTTAAATTTCGCAAATCTAAAAATTTTGGCTTTTTTAAATTTGGTTTGCGAACTTTTTATTTTTTTTAAAGTGCCAAATTTAGGATACTTTATAAAAAAAGTAGTCAAAATTCCCAAGTTGCTCTTTGTAAATTTTACTAGGTTTGCGAACTTTTTGCTTGAAATTTAGATCACGTAAGGATTTAGAAAGCCAAATTTGATATAATTTTGATTGTCTTTTAAGAGGAAGTTATAAGAGTTTAGGCTATTGAAAGACATTGACCCGATTTAAGGGGATTGAAACAACATTATTAAAAGTAATAACTTTAAAAGAACATATTGAAAGACATTGACCCGATTTAAGGGGATTGAAACTTCTTAATAGCAAAGTAGTCAGGCTTTTCTTTTATAAATTGAAAGACATTGACCCGATTTAAGGGGATTGAAACTTGTTTTTTTCTCCTCTTCACTTTTTATCTTGAAGAAATCATTGAAAGACATTGACCCGATTTAAGGGGATTGAAACTCATAATTTCGTACTCTCTATATTCAGTTGTTGTTCTCATTGAAAGACATTGACCCGATTTAAGGGGATTGAAACATCTAATGTCTGTAACACTCTAAAATCATATGGAGTTATTAAATTGAAAGACATTGACCCGATTTAAGGGGATTGAAACACTGATCTTTCTACTTCATAAAAGAATTTCTCTCATTGAAAGACATTGACCCGATTTAAGGGGATTGAAACGAAGATCCATTAAAGATTGTAGCAATAGTATCTGAAACATTGAAAGACATTGACCCGATTTAAGGGGATTGAAACACTACCCTCTGGTAGTCTACCTCCTTGAAGTTGGGCAACATTGAAAGACATTGACCCGATTTAAGGGGATTGAAACACGTAATTCACGATCTAGTTTCTCTAGGATCTCGTTTGAGATTGAAAGACATTGACCCGATTTAAGGGGATTGAAACAGAAGGAGTCTGTTCCTTCTTACTGTTATTAAGGGTATTGAAAGACATTGACCCGATTTAAGGGGATTGAAACGCATCTTTACTCTCAACTTTAACTTCACTACCATTAAATTGAAAGACATTGACCCGATTTAAGGGGATTGAATTTATTTCTCACTCGTTCTTTCCCAAAAGGACAAATTTTGGGTGGCTGTTTGTATAAAATACTCCTATGAATTTCAAAAAAGGAGTTTTTATATGAAAGAGTTAAAAAATCATATATTTTTATTTGATATTGATGATACGCTTATCTATACAAATTTGACCAATTTTTTATCATATAAAAGAGCCATTTTTGAAGTTACAGGCAGGGTTTTGAGTGAGGGATTTCTCAGAAATAGATGCGATAGGAGAGTTTTGCAATATCTAAATTTAGATGAGCAAACCTGTTTTGAAATTGCAAGAGCAAAAGAGAGATATTTTAAAGAGTATATTAAGCAAACTTCGATAAATAAAAACTTATTTAAACTTATGCAGTCCATACAAAAAGAAAGTGATGTTTTTATCGTCACAAATGCCAAAAAAAGCCGCATAAATTTGATGTTTGAGTTTTATAATCTTAAAAATTTACCTCAAATTTATATAAACAAAAGTGGGAACAAATACCAAAATTGCATAGCAGAATTTGGATTAAATGCTAGAGATATTGTTGCTTTTGATGACGAGCTAACGCAGATTAGTCACGCCAAAAAAGCTGGCATAATTACAACATTTAAAATTTAAAAGGAGCTTTCATGTATGAATTTGAGATACGAAGTAACGAATATCTAAAAAACTCAATGACTGGATATTACGATAGAGATATGGAGAGCTATAAAAAAAGTGGCATACTAACGCCAATGCATATCTTAAAAAATCTAAAGCGAGATATTAGTGAGCAAAAACTTTTAGCTGCCAAAGATAAGATGAAGAGTGCTATTAAGAGGTTTTTGGCTAGATTTACCTTTAGTGGTGATGATGATAAGATCTATGTCTGCGTGGTACCTAGATCTAAAGCAGGTTTTACTGAAAAGCAACTATATTTTAAAAAAGCTGTTCAAGAGTCGGTTGAGGAGATTAACCTACCAAACCACATATTGGACGGGACGGATTTTATAATACGTGTAAAAAGTACTAGAACTACTCACATAAGAAAGGAGTTTGACAGCGTAAGAATTGAGCCATATCCTGGAATCGCAAAAGATACTTGCAGATTTCACTTCCCTATAAAAGGCAAACAAATTTTACTTATAGATGATATTTATACTATCGGTTGCAATGTTGATGAGGACTTTATACAGACTTTATATGACCTTGGTGCTAGCAAAGTCTTTTTTTATGCGGTTGGTAGAACTGTAAAAAATGCCAACACACCAAGCAAGAAAAATTGGAGAGCGATAGATGAGATATACAGATAGCGCCTTAAACATAGCCGCGGCTCTAACTTGCAGCTTTGTTGGAAATGCTTGGATAATCAAGAACCTAAGAGGTAATGAGAGCGATGAAGAGATGGTAAATTTAATAAAAAACACAACCAAAAACAAAACTCTTACATTGCAAGAGTTTCAAAACAAAAAGTATGAAGTTGCACAAAAGCTAGATAGTTTGGGCGATTTTATTGATGGTTGTGTGGGGTTGTTTGATGAGAAGTTTCCAAAATATGATGTCCAAAACATAACAAATGGTGAAAAGCCTGTCTTTTTGACCTATAAAGGGGATTTGGATCTGTTAGATAAAAAACATCTCAAAGTAACTGTGATAGGGCTTTTAAATCCAACTTCTGATATAGAAAATTTAGAGAGTAAAATCGTATCAAAAATGGTTGATAATAGTGCCATTATCTTAAGTGGGTTAGCAAATGGCTGCGATAGCGTGGCTCACAAAGCAACTCTAAACAGAGGTGGTGCAACGGTTGCGTTTTTGCCAAGCACCTTAAAAAATATCTTGCCTAAAGAAAACTTGGAATTAGCTAAGGAGATAGTGATAAATGGTGGACTTTTGGTAAGCGAATACTACGAAGATGTGGAAGTTACAAATAGATTTAGCCTAAATGCACTTTCCGATCGCTACATAAAAAGAGATAGGCTTCAAGCTTTGTTTAGCGATATGGTCTGCTTGGCTGCAAGTTATAGCAAAGATGATAGTTTTGAAAATGGCAAGAAAACCAACAAAGACTCTGGCTCTAGACATGCTCTTGAAAAGGCGTTAAAATGGGGGATTGCAAGAGTTGCGATATATGGCGATGATGAGATCTTTAAAGAGCAGATGTTTAACCTAAATAGAGAGATTATCAAAGATGGCGCTAGGATAATTGACTTGGATAATGTAGCAGAAATTTTAGAGGAGATTAAAAACAAAAAGGCAAAAAAAGGATCTGAGTCTTTGCTATTTTAAATTTTAATGTTATAAATTTCAAGTGGATAAAAATAACTATTTAAAGGAATAAAATGAAAAAAATAAACAAAATATTATAGATATAAATAATGATGAATTGTTTATAAAACTTATGAATATGCTAGAAATAGATAAGTTAATCTCTGGTTTTATAGATAATGAAATTTATATTTTACAAAATAGTAAAATATTTAATGTAGATATTAATGAAGATTTGACTTTTCTACCAAAAGATTTTGATAGAAGAAAGATAATATTAAAGAAAGTATATTTACGAGATTTTCAAAATAAATCAGATATTAAAATTGTATCTTATCCTATTTATAGACAATCTATAAGTATTTTTGATAATACAACAACTTTTAGAGATGTAGTTCAATATATTTTAAAAGATGTAAATTGCTCTCTTAAATGTAATGCACTATATAAAATAGATTCTACATTAACTTTACAAGGTATTCTTTTATCTTCAGAATTGTTTAAAATAGGTATAGAAAAATTAACTTTACTTTATTTTATTAAACCTAATGGAGATATTAATTTTAAATTATTAACTAAGGATAATAGCTATATTGCTATTAAATCAGTTACTGAAGAATATAATTTATCTTTAACTGCTTTAAAAAGAAAAAATAGAAAGATATTATTAAATATCTGCCAAAGAATTATTTTCCCACATCTTTTAGTAAATTATCAGAGCTAAGTATTAAAACTTAGCTCCAATATATTCCAATTGATTGTTAAAGCTTAAAACATCTCATCTCCATGCATGTTGCAAGTAAAAAGATGTGAGTTTAGATATAATAAGAAGCTATATCATTGAGAGTTTAAAGGGTAAAGATAAAAATGCAAAGTTTTAAAGAGTGCTTAGACGAGCTCCAATCAAAAAGAGTTTATCATTCATGGGCTCAATAGTTCAGGCAACGGAACAACTGCAAATAACCTAAAATCAGTTTTGAATGACTTTGGAATAACCAAAATAATCGCACCAAATTTTAATCTTTTAAATTATGATGAAACTATCGCAAAAATAGACAAATTGTCGAAAAATGTAGATATTGTAATAGGTCATAGTTTGGGAGGATACTACACAATGAGTTTAGAAAGATTAGAAATTTTTAAAATAGTAATTAATCCTTGTATTGACCCTTTGATTATTAATCTTGATCTTAATAAAAAAATAAACTTAAGAGGACTTAATAGACAACTTACTTTTGGGATGTTTGCCAAGCAAGATGAATTATTTGACTTTTATGACTGTTTTAAAGACAATTTTTCAGCAGAATTTTATGGCGTTTTAAACTATACAAGAATTAATGGCATACACAGACCGGATAAAAATTCCTTAGAGCTAGGACTAATAAAGGCATTTGAGTATTTTACAAAGATTCATAACTCAATAGACTTAAGTTAGCAAGCAAGAGTAAGTCTAAATTTCAAAGCTATTTTTATCTGTTTTTTAATGGCTATAAACTTATAAATTAAAAGATAAACAGGGATAAAAACAATACCATTCTCATAAAATTGCTAAGTTTCATTATGGTCGCACCCTACCAATTTTAAAATAGTGAATACTTTGATATTTTTTTACTTTCTAGGATTTTTATAAATTCTTGGATATCATCTTTATTAAACATATTTAGATTTATAAAAGTGCCTATTTTTATTTTTTTATGTCCTAAAACTAAACTATTTAATAATATGGTTCTAACTATATTATATTTATTACGCAAATCTTTGTAATAATGTTTATTTATTATAAATTTTCTTTTAACTAATAAATAATCTTCATAGCAAACAACAGATTTTATATCAAATCCACAAAAAAACACATACGGTAAGAAAATCAAAAATACAAAGCCAATAATATTTGGAATGATATTATCTAAAGTCATAAAGATTATGCAGATAAATGCTGTAGCTAAATCCCAAAGAGTAGCAAATATATAGTATAAAACAATTATTATTCCTTTTTTTCGCTTCATTATAAAAATAGGTTTTTCTTGTTCTACTTGCATTTTCTATCCTTTATAAATTTAGCCTTTACTGTTTTTATAAAAACGATGTATTTTACTCTTTTAAAACTTGAAGTGCCATTTTATCTACTTTAACTAACTACTTTATTGATTTGTGTATAACTGCTCATTATCTTTCATTCATATATTTTCTATTTTAGTTATACAATTAGTTATACAAATTTAAAGAATTAATAATTTATATAAATAGGTTTGAAAGGCACTTTTAAGAAGTTGAAAAATAAGACAATTGATTAAAACATGAATGGCTCCGGATGCTGGATTCGAACCAGCGACCAAGCGGTTACTCAAATGCCTATATATCGGTGTTTTAGACTACTAATCATCTCTTTAAGGTTCAAATTTTATATTCCTTAAATTTTCCCAAAAGTTATCTTATGTAGTTCTTAAACTACTTTACAATACAAAAAATTAATTAAAGAAAGGCTTAAATGTTACAAGTATTTTTAGCAATTATTGCAATACTTCTAGGATTTACTGGAATAGGTTTAATAATATTGCTTAGTTTATTTACTAAGCAGATATTATTAGGTTTTATAATATTAGTTATATTCATTTATGGAATATACGAATGGATAAGAGATAAATTAGATGGATTTTAAAGACTAGATACAAAATCTAGTCTTTTATAATTAAAGTTTAATTTCTTTACCACCTAATATCTCTAAACCATCTGGCATAAATGCTAAATTCATCATATTTTCAAGAAGTTCTATAGGGTTATTTACATAAGCTCCTAATACTCCTCTAGCTGCTTTTCTAGGTAAAAAAGCTTCATAAGAGTTGTCTATATCTAAGTTAAAGGCTTGATCTGCTAATTCAGTACTTCCTAGCATAAGCAAGACATTTAATGGATGTTTTTCTAAGTTCTCTTTTAATACTCTTTGCATTCTAGTAGGGAATTTAATAAAGTAAAATACACCTATATCTTGTAAAAACTTCATCCATTTACTTGTAGGTAAATCATAGTCTATAAAGTTATCTCTAAGAACTGGAATAATATCTTCTGATTTCATTCCTTGATTAAGCATATTTTGATATACACACCATCTAGCTACAAAATCTGAATATTGAGTTATATCATGTAATACTTTAAAAGCTTTAGTACCTTTATTAATATTAGTTATATCTATTACATCTTGTAGTATTGAAGGCATCCTATCATAAGTATTATTTAAAATAAATTTCTCTAATTTAGAATCTTCATTAGTTTCTAAATCTTCAACAATATTTGTAAAAAATCCAGCATCTATTAACGGTGTTACTGGATTCTTTTTTAAATTTTCTTTTATTACATCTATACTTTCTTGTACATTATATCCAGCTTCTTTTTTAATTTGTAGTTTAATTAATTTACCTCTTTCATTTCTATAATCTTTTAAAAATCTAACACCTTGTAATTGCATTTTAACACTATCTATAGGATTAACTCCAAGTATAACACATTGCATAACATTAGATATAATATTTCCCATAAATACTGCTGGAGTTTTAATAACTATTTTAGCTTTATCTTTCATTGCAACTAGTTTTAATATCTCTTCTGCTATTTGAGAAGTAAATTTCATTGCTCTATTTCTACTATTTTTATATAATTCACTATTAGTAATACTTAAAGATTTAAATCCAAACAATCTAACAAGCATATCTTCTCTAATAGGTATTTCTATTTTTTCTTTATCATTTAATGGATCATTTTTCTTAAAATAAGCTTTTAATTCTTCTCTCATTTCATAAGGTATCATTCTATATAAAGTTCTTATTTTAGGATCTTTAGAATTAGGAGAAAGTCTAACTATAGGTCTTTGTGGTTTAGTTTTATCAAAGCTTTTATCATATTCTTCAATAATTAAATCTGCAATTTGTTTATTATGTGCTTGAGAATATACTTTATCAGCCATAATACCATACATTGAACCTACTGTATCAAAAATATCCCTATCTAAACCTAGATATTTTTCTTTACTTTTTTTAGACATTACATATCTAAAATCATCAATATAACCATAATCTGCATAGATAGGGACTATACTTTCATTATTGTTATTTAATTCTAAAGTATTTCTATTTCTATAATCTATTCCTTTAAATAATAAATCATAATTTTGTTTAAATACTTGATTTTTAAATTTATTAGTTTTTTCATTAAATCTTTGAGAAGCTTCATCTACTCCAAAATTATCAATATCCATTTCTAATATTTCTTTAAAAGTAGTTCCTCTACTATTGCTATTTATAAGTCTTGTAGCTGTTCTATTATAACTTACTTCTGGACTCCAAGTATTAAGAAATATTCCTCTACCATCATCTAATTTTTCATTTACAAGTATGTATCCTTCAGAAGATAATTTATCAGCATTTTTAACATAATCTATTTTTAAATCTACTTGTGATTCATAGTTTTCAGCAGAGTATCCTTTTAATTCATTTCTAGGATTATATTTAAAAATAGTATCTCTTGATTGTTCTTTATATTTTTTAAGGGTATTCAATAGATATTTTACATCATCGTTTCTATTATCAAAAGTATCTTTTAGAAAATTAAAATCTCCTTTATTTATATTTTCTAAAGCTAGTAAAGTAATATACTTATCATAGTTTTCTATTAATGATTGAGATATATCAAAACCAGAAGTGATTACTTTATCTTTATCTAGTCCATCAAAGTTTAAAATACTATAAGCATTTAAAGCTATTCCATTACCTAAACTTTTACCAGTTAGCATAAACTCTGCTAATTCCATAGCTTTAATTGATAAATATTTATCTATGTGTTTAATCATTTCTGGAAATGTTTTATAAGTTTCTTTAGCTTCTTTAATTACTTTATCAAATAAAGCTTCTCTCATAGCTTTAGGATTTTGTAAAGCTTCTTTTAATTCTTCCATAGATAAAACACTTAAATCAGTATCTAATATACTTCTTCCAAAAGATTGAGCTTCTTCTTTAGAATATTCTTTACTCATTATCTCTTTTAAAGCTTGACTATGTTGATATTTTAAAGTATTTCTATAAGCATCTATTCTTGAACTTTTAGCTTGTAATTCTTGTGCTTTTCGTTGAAATTCATCTGGTTTTGTAAAATCATCTATTAATGACTGAATAGAACCACCATATCTCCATATATTAGGATATATTTCAGCCATTAAATCTCTCCATATATTTAAAGCATCTTTATCATTGTACATTAAAAAGAGATTTTTAAATATATTCTTTAATGATGTAATATGTCCTACTTTTTTCGGATCGATTTCTTGAAAAGTTTTACCTTTAGATATTTTATAATCTGCAAATAATTTACCTATTTTGTCATACCATTTATCATTAATAGGTTTTAAAACATTATCCATAAAAGATTGCATTGCTAATTTAATTTTAGAGTCTTTAGCATTCATATTATTATTTACTCTAGCTATCTCATAAGTAACATATTCTAATGAAGCTAACATATTCATATCATTATTTTGTTTTTTAATATCTCTATCAGAAAGAATATTTAATATTTTACCTAATACATTCTATAGTAGTTTTAGTATTTGTATATTCAAAAGAACTAGCATTAATAGTCATATTCCCATCATTAAACCATTGATGACCATTTTCTTTTTCATATTTTTTTATATCTAATCTAAACATTATAGGAGAAGAATCAGAAAAAGAATAATAAGTAGTAGTTCTAGCGAATACTTTCATTCCATCTAATTTAAGTTCTTTATTAATCGAGTTATATTCTTCAAAGAATATACTTAGATTAAGTCCATATTGAATATATCCGTGATATATCCCTTGATTTTGTTCTTCTACAGTAGATTTAGAAAAATCTTTAACATTTACATAAAGATATAAACCACTTGCATTAGGTTCTACTCCAATAAAACATTCTTTTGTAAATGTTTTATTAGCTACATATCTCTTTACTCCAGCTATTCTAAAAGCTATATTAGGTCTATTTTTATCTTCTTTAGTTGATAATGGAGTATTAAATGTTTTACACTTAGTTCTATATCCTTTTAAATAATTAATTCCATAAATAGGTCTATATTCATATCTGGTTCTATGTTCTCCCTCTATAGTAACAGTTTTATATCCTAAAAGATATGCTCCATTTGGTAAAGTGCCAGTTCTTTCATAATTTGCTTCTTCTGCTTCTGTCAATTTCCTTACACCATAAACTGGTTCAATTTCATTATATGGTTTAAATCCATCACATAATTTATCAAAATACTTTAAAACAGCTTTTAAATACTGTACATAAAATCTATTACTTCTATTAGCTTTTATAGTAGCTCCAAGAAGATTGACACATTGATAAATCTCTGCATATTTAGTATTTTCACTATCATTAAGTTGTTCTATAATATCTTTATCTTCTTTTTCTTTCTTAGAATATTTTAATTTCCATCTTTTTTTATATTTAGCTCTTTCTAAAGCTAATCTCCAATATTTATGCTCTTTAGGTTCTTTTACACCTAGTTTTTTAGTACCATTAGGTACTCCATCTCCTTTTATAGGATATACAGCACTTAATCTTTCTACCATTTTTTTACTTGTTACAGTATATTTATCAGCTATATATGCTAATTTTTTAACTCCTAAAGTATTTTTATATTCTATGTATATTTCATTAGGATTTTTTTCTTTTCTTTGTAAATAAGTAATTAAATAAGTAGGTACTTTAATAGTTATCATAGATTGAGCATATTTATAATATTTCATTCTGAATTCTCTATCGTGTTGTTCTAATGGAGTAGAGAATATTTCTTTAATAATATTTTGAAAACTTTTAAGAATATTTTCAGAAAGATGATTATTATTTGATAAACTATCCCAAAGTTCTTTTTGAATTTCTTCTTTAGTTTTCATCATACCTATCCAAGTATATTCAGCACTTACTTGAATAGTTGTAAAATTTTTCTCTTTATCTATAATATCTATGTGTAATTGTTCTTCATCTACTTTTTTACTTTCATCATAATAATCTATATTATATTTTTCTTTTAAATTAACTCTTAAAGGTTTTAAAACAACTTCTTCTAATACATTATCTATATCTAAGTCAATATTTAAATCTTTCTTTAAATCTAATTCATAAGGCTCTAATGGTGGTTCAAGTAGTCTAGGATAGTTAAAGATATTAGTATTATAATTAGTTTTAGGTACTCTATGTATAGCATAAGCTTTATACTTATCTAAATCTACTAAATAAATTATATCATCTTTTATAAAAGTAAATTTATCATAATCAAAATCATACTCTTTTAAAGCAAGAGACAATATAACCTTTTTTTCTAAGAATGGATTAATTTCAGTAGTTGAAAGTATTTCTTTAATATCTGGAAATATCTTTTTAAATTCCTCTATATCTACTTTTATTGTTTTTTTCTCCAAGCTCATAATGAGGTTTTGGAGTAAAAGTAAAATTAGGAACTTCTAAAACTTTTTTAAGTTCAACATTTTCGTTTTCATCTTCTCCAAAAGGCACATCATCATCTATTATGTTTGGGATGTGAGATGCTTTTTGATTTAGATTTTCTTGAATAGAATTTACTATCTCTTGCAATTTTTGAATATTTTGTTTATTTTCTTCAAGCTCACTTTTGAGTTCGGTTATATCTTCACCATTTCTTGCTTTTATGCCAACTTCTTTACTTTTTGTGTTTTGAAGTGCTTGAAGATTTTCCAACTCAAGTTTTTTTGCTTTTAAGTTGTTATAAACAGCTAAAAGCTCTTTTAATGCCTCTTTACTTACTTTTTTTGCGATGAGTTTTTTATTAAACTCATCAAAATTTGTTTCTATTAGTTTTAAATTTATCATAGTTATTCTCCATAAAATCGCTATTTTATCGAAATTTTGATTTAAATAGGCTAAAATTGGAGATTTATTTTATTTTTTAATATTTTGAAATCTTTGAATAATTCCAACTATTTTATCTAAATCTTTTTTAGAATATGGTGCTGAAATGGTTATTTTCATGTTATTTGAGTTGTATATTAACTCATACCATGATTTTACTTTTTTTATGGTTATATCTTTTAAATTCATAGTGTAATTTTTTTTGTAAAATCCAAACTCCATGCTTTTCGTAATTTTACCATTATAAATAGTTATTTCTTTATTCGCTAAAAGTGAAATTGGGAAAAACATTACCCCTATGAGTATAATAACTTTAATAAATCTTTTGCCTTCTTCTTTTTCGGGCGTTAGTTTTAAAAATCGATTTTCGCATTTTGGATCATTTTTATCTAGACATTTTATTTGTATTTCGTCCTCGTATGAGTAAATTCTTCCATGTTTTGAGTCTAAATTTCTAAGTGTTGCACCATAAAATTTGTATTTTTGTGTTTCTAAAATTAATTTTATATATTTATCATGATAAATTCTAGGAGGTTCAGTGATTGTATCATAAATAGCATAGGTAAAAAGTACAACAATAAAAAGTGAAAGTGAGTAAGAAAAAATTTTTATTGGATAAAAAATTAACTTTGTGCCTTTTACTTTTCCTAAAAGACACAAAATAAAACAAAAAAGGCTAAATATAACTGTGACGAGAATTAAAATTAATAAAACTCGCATCTAAATTTAAAACTTATCAATTTTTTTATCCTGCATATTGAAAATATACAGCTAAAAAAACAATAAATGCCGATAAAATAAGTGCTAAAGGATGTATATCTCCAAGTGGGCTAGGGCGTTTAAAGATGAATTTACAGCTTAAATTTGTAGCAACTGCGATAAAAATAACAAATGCTAAAAGCACTTTTATCATAAAAAATATCTGCAAATTTGAGTTAAAGTATCCACCAGCATTGCTTCCAACCCATCTTGTCATCATAAGTCCACCAGTTAAAAGTAACAGTAAAACACAAAATGGCATTATTTTCACTCCACTTGAAGTGATAGCTTTTTTCATTTTTTCACCAGTTTGATTATCAACTTTTTTTAAAGCCATTTTAAAGACAACAACATCAAAAAATAGATATCCCACGAAAATTATCGCACAAAATAGATGAACAATCTTAGCGTATTCATATACTCCCATCATTTCTCCTAAATTTTAAGTTAAAGCCAAAATTATAATAAACTTTTATAAATGTTTTATCTATAAATTCCACAAATTTTTATTTTCCAAAAATTTTTTATCGGCACTGCTTTTATTTCCCTCGTAAGTATTTCCCACAAAGATAAATTTAAGATCATTTCTGTTTTTTAAAAGCTGTGCTGCTTCATAAAATATCTTCAAGCAAAATATCACAACAAACAACGTATAAAAGCTCCTTATTTTGCGAATAAATAGGAACTGCCATAGTAACTTTAAGCTTGCTATCAAAAGTGCCAGGATATGGTTCACAAAGATAAGCTCTTTTTTCTTTTACAGCTTTTTTATAATATGACTTAGTGCTTTTATCCTCGCCTTTAAAAGTGTTTTTTATACCTTTTGCAGAAAAAACTAAATTATCACTTATTTGATAGCCATTTTTATCTAAAATATAAAAAGTATCATACCCCATAAGCTCATCTGAGATATTTTTACAACTTTTTAGGATTTTTTCTTCATCTATATCTTCACTAAAATTTGGTAAATTTTGACTAAAAATATAACTGAGATAGGCTTTTATCTTAGACTTTGTTAATTTAAATTCTTCAATTTCTCTAATTATCAAATACTAATCCTTTTTATTAAGTGCGTGAGAAAACTCAGGAACTATTTCACAAAGCTTAGACTCCATATCTTTTTCATCTAAATTTAAAAGCTCATTAATTTGTAAATTCAACAAATTTAAATCATATTTTTGAGGATTTGTTACAAAAATAGATTCGAATTTGGTCTGCTTGTCATTTTCATTAATTAAAAGCTCTTCATAGAGTTTTTCACCAGGTCTAAGACCTGTAAATACAACCTTTAAATCAGTTCTATTTGCAAGTTCAAGCATCTTTTTGGCAAGATCGACTATTTTAACTTGTTTTCCCATATCTAAAACAAAAAGTTCACCACCTTTTGCAATACTTGCGGCTTGAAGTACAAGCTGACAGGCCTCACTTACAAGCATAAAATATCTTACTATATCAGGATGAGTTACAGTTAAATTTTCACCATTTTTAATTTGTTCTTTAAATTTTGGTATCACACTTCCACTGCTTCCCAAAACATTACCAAATCTTACTGCAACAAATTCGGTTTTTGAGTTTTGATTTAGCGCATAAAGCTCACAAATTCGCTTCGTTGTACCCATTATACTTGTTGGACGAACGGCTTTATCTGTTGAAATTAAAACAAATCGCTTGACATTATATTTATTACTTAAATCTATCATATTTTTTGTACCAAGAATATTGTTTTTAACGGCTGATTTTATGTTAAACTCACAAAGAGGCACATGCTTATAGGCTGCTGCATGAATAACAATATCAATATCAAACTCTTTAAAAACTTCGTCTTCAATATCTTTTAAATTAACAACACTTAAAAGTTTTAAAACATTTTTTTTGTTGCTTTTGGTAATTTCATTTATTTTATAAAGATTAAATTCGCTGTGATCAAGCATAATAAGACGCTTTACTCCAAATTTTAAACACTGTTTGCAAATTTCACTACCAATTGTTCCACCAGCCCCTGTTACCAAAACTACCTTTTCAAGCATAAATTTTTTTACAATATCATCGTTTAAATCTTTTGGTTTTCTAGCAAGCAAATCCTATCTTTGATAAGATATGGAATAAAGAAGATTTAGATGAATTTGAGAATGAAAAAGATGCTATGAGTATCTTATTAGATATGGCATTATATTCTTTAAGAAAAAAACAATATGATAAAACTATTGAATATTTAAAGTATATGAAAAATGGTGGATATAAAATAAAGGAGCAGTAAAAAATGACATTTAAAGAGCTATTGACTAGATTTGAAAAGATGAAATGGAGTGATAATATACTATTTGTGGAAGATCTACGTGTTAGTAAATTATACATAGATGAATTACCTTGGTGTAAAGTTGATTATAATCAAGATTTACGAAGAGATAAATATGATGGTAGTTTTATAGTTACTATAGATGATAAAGATTTTGCAATAACTAAAAGAATTACTGAAGATGATATTATTTAATATATTTTAACAAGTAAATCCTTTAACCTACTATCTAAACTAAATAAGAAATCCTGATACCAACTAATAACTTCTCTAGTTATATGGGTATCATTAGATTTCATATATGTTCTAGTAATCTGACTACCTACTTTATGAGATAAAGTTGCATCTATGTAATCTACTGAAAACTTACCATAATTTCTACAAAATGTTGCTAATACTTTTCTAAATGAATGATTAGTAAATCTAAAGTTACCTTTGATATTCTCAGGTTTATAATCTCTAAGAGCTTTATTAATACTTTCTGTAGAGATTGTTTTAGTAGTTAAATTAGATATTGCTTTAGCTAATAAAGGAGTAATACCTAGATAGAAATCATCATTAGTTTTCATCTCATTAGCTTTAAAATATAAAGTATTTTTACTAATGAGATGATTAGAAGTTAAAGAAGAAATATTTATAGCTCTTAAGCCTAAGAATAGATTTAAAACAAGCCTAGAATGAACTTCGATAGATAGGTTAGGTTTAGTAATTATATAGTCAATTAAGGCTTTTAATGAGTCTATATCATCTATCCAAGAATATCCTATTGTCTTAGGAAAAGAGTAGATTTTAGAGATAGGTATAGTAAAAGGATTAGGAGAATCTATTAATCCTTGAATGTTAGCATAATCGTGTAGAGTTTTAATTAAATTATAACTTCTTTTAACTATTTCATATTTTCCTTGAGAGTATGGAGTAGATAATGTTTTTATGAGATTAGATCTAGTGATTTTATTAATAGGTATATGAGAGATTGATTTAAAATATGAGAAAAGATTATTTTTAATACTAATAGTCTTTTTAGATAATGTTGTAGAGTATGTCTGTAAATATTTAAAGTAAATATTATCTAAAGATATATCATAATTATTGGCTATGTATAAAGCTTCATCTAAAGACATATCAGGAAATCTACCTAGCTTTTTAGTAATCTTCCCAGTTGTTCCCAGATAGAAATCTTTATACTTTATAACTCTTAAGATCAAGTTATTAGATAATTTAATTCTTTGTTCTTTAGTCGATATAACTATGTTCTTAATATCTTTATTAGTCATTAGATATTCCTTATTGATAAAAATTATTGGGAATATTAAGGAACTGATTCTTAAAGATTTTGATTAGTAGAATAACGATATATAGGGAAAGTAGATTTAAAGTTTTCTTAATGGCTCCGGATGCTGGATTCGAACCAGCGACCAAGCGGTTAACAGCCGCCTACTCTACCGCTGAGCTAATCCGGAACAAAATGGTGCGGATGAAAGGACTTGAACCTTCACGCCGTGAAGCACCAGATCCTAAGTCTGGCGTGTCTGCCAATTTCACCACATCCGCATATTTAAAAATGAAATTGCAATTTTATCATAATAATCTTAATAATTTATTAAATCAGTAGTAATAAAATTTTGTTATAATAGCGCCAAAAAAACGGAAAATGTAATGATAAAATTCCCTAAAATAGATAAAATTTCGGACAAATTCAGTGAATGTTTCAGACCTGAAATTTTACGAATTTCGCGTGAAATCATAGAAAAAGAGCGAAAAAAAGCAATTAAAGGCGAAAAGTTTTTAAATGAAAGTGAAATTTTTGATGAAATTTCACGTGAGTATGAAAATTTTAAAAATTTAGAGTTAAAATTTTTAATAAACGCCACAGGTATCGTAATTCATACAAATTTTGGAAGAAGCGTGATTTCACCTGAAATTTTAGATCGAGCCGGTAAAAATTTGGAAAATTATACAAATCTGGAATATGATCAAAATATCGGTAAGCGTGGCAATCGTTATGATTATACGGCAAAACTTTTTTCACTTCTTTTTGACGCGCCTGACGCACTTGTCGTAAATAATAATGCAGCCGCTGTATTTTTGGTGCTTAATACTTTTTGCAAAAATAAAGAATGCGTTGTCAGTCGCGGCGAGCTTGTGGAAATCGGCGGAAGTTTTCGAATTCCTGAAGTTATGACAAACTCGGGCGCCATCTTGCATGAAATAGGCACTACAAACAAAACAAAATTGCAGGATTATGAAAATGCTATTTGCGAAAATACGGCGCTTTTGATGAAAGTTCATCGTTCAAATTTCGCTATCAGCGGTTTTACTGGCGATGTTTATATGAATGAAATTTCAAAACTTGCCAAAAAGCGCGGACTTATAGATTATTTTGATATCGGAAGCGGTTTTGTTTATGATTTGAATTTCAATCTCACAAAAGATGAGCCTAAAATTTCAGATCTTTTGCGCGCTGGAGTCAGTTTAATAAGTTTTAGCGGAGACAAACTTTTTGGCGGGGTGCAGGCGGGAATTATTTTAGGCTCACGTGAGCTTATTTCAAAACTTCGCAAAAATCAGCTTCTTAGAATGCTTAGAGTTGATAAAATCACTCTTTCACTTTTGGCCGAGACGATAAAAGCTTATATAAATAAAGAATTTGAGCTTATTCCTACAGTTTTCATGATAAACGAAAGCGAGCAGAATTTGCGCAAAAATGCCGAAGTTGTGGCTCATATTTTAAGCGAAAATAAAATTTCTTTTGAAATTTGCAAAACTGAAACGTTCGTTGGCGGCGGGAGTCTTGCTTGCAGAACTTATCCAAGCGTAGCAATTGCATTCGGCGGCATAAAACCTGAAATTTTGGAAGAAAAATTTCGCAAAAACGGCGTTATAGGAAGAATCGAAAATGAAAAATTTTTACTTGATTTTAGAAGTATTTTTAAAAAAGATTTGAAAATTTTAGCAAATAAAATTTTGGATATTTTCCATGAATAGTCTGATAATCGGTACAGCAGGTCATATTGATCATGGAAAAACAGCTTTAATAAAATCTTTAAACGGTTTTGAAGGCGATCAAAATCCAAATGAAAAAGTTCGCAAAATTACTATAGATCTTAGTTTTTCGCATTTACAAAATAAAAATAAAAATATCGCTTTTATAGATGTTCCAGGACACGAAAATTTGGTCAAAACAATGATTTCGGGGGCCTATGCGTTTGATGCGACGCTTTTAGTCGTAGCAAGCGATGACGGAATTATGCCTCAAACAAAGGAACATTTGCAAATTTTATCAATTCTTGGGGTTTCAAGAATTGTGCTATGTATTACAAAATGCGATTTAACGGATACAGCGCGTCAAAAATACGTCGAAAATGAAGTTAGAAATTTTGTTAAAACTTTTAAAAATCTTACGATTTTAAAAAGTTTTTTTATAAGTATTAAAGATTTGTCCGGCGTTTTAGATTTGCGCGAATTTTTATTTACCATTGAACCTATAAAACGCGTCGATAGCGAAATTTTGCATTATTATATAGATAGAGTTTTTTCTTTAAAAGGTTTCGGAACAATTGTTACCGGAAGCCTTATAAGCGGAATTTTGCGAAAAAATGAGAAAATTTACAACTGCGATTTGGATAAAAGTTTTATTGTAAAAAATCTTCAAATTTATGATGAAAATGTCGAAATTGCAAGCTCACCAAACCGTGTAGCAATAAATTTGGATGCCAAAATCTCTGAGCTTGAAAAAGGACAGATTTTTAGTAAAAAAGGTTTTTTTCGCGGATTTAATGAGTGCGATTGCGTTTTTTACGGTGAAATTTCTCATAAACAAAATGTCATTTTTTGTGTAGGTTCGCGTCAAATAGCTGCGATAGCACTTATTTTAAGCGAAAATGGAAATGAAAAATTTATAACTTTTAAGTTTGAAAAAGAAAATTTTGTAAAATTTAACGAACATTTCGTAGTTTTAGCGTCTTCTCGCGTAATAGGTGGAGGAGATATTCTAAATCCTGTTACCGAGCCGCTTAAAAAATCGCAAAAAATTGCTCTTTTATGTGAGCTGAAAGATAAAAATTTCATTAAGGTTTTTGAAATTTTATCATCTTCTCACAAACATGGATTTGGTCTTATTTCGTCATTTCAGCGCTTTGATATGACGCATGAAAATGCTTTGAAAATCGCACGAAATTTAAAAAACGCCATAACGGATGAAAATTCGCTTTGTATTTATGATAAAAGTGCTGTAGGCGATTTAAAGGATTTTATAAAATTTATCGTTTCAAAGAATGATAGGGCAGTTATTTCGGCGCAAAGTTTAGCTTTAAAAATTTCATGGGCAAGTCCGTTTTTGTGCGATTTAACTTTAAACGAACTTATAAAAGATAAAATTTTACAAAAAAACGGAAATCTTTTTATAAAATTCGGAGCCGATTTCGATGAAATTACGCAAAGTCTGGAAAATAAAATTTTTGAAATTTTAAGCTGCGGCGGTATCGCGCCGATTGCACCTTACAATATTTACGACGAGCTTGAAATAGATAGAACCTGTGGTGACAATGCGATGAAAAAACTTACAAAAGCCGGCAAAATCGTGCGAATTACGCACAATGTATTTTTAACCGATCAAAATTTGCAGAAACTAATCAAAAAAATGCGCTCAATTATCGCTTCACGCGGCTTTGTAAATGTCAGCGTACTGAAAGATGAACTTGGTATCAGCCGTAAATTTCTGATTGCATATCTGGAATATCTGGATCTTTTTGATGATATAAAAAAAGACGGTAATAATCGCATTTTTAAGTGATTTTTAAATTTTAAGAAATGTTTGAATTTCAGTTTTACTTAGCTGTTTAAATTTTTATTTTCTATTAAGCGTAAAATTCATTTGCAAATTTCGTATTTTCTACGAAATTTGCTGAATTTCAGTCTATTTTTAAGACGCTTAAAAATGCTTCGCTCGGCAAATTTACCTTTCCGATTGATTTCATCCGTTTTTTGCCTTCTTTTTGTTTTTCGAGAAGTTTTCGTTTTCTGGTTATATCACCGCCGTAGCATTTGGCGGTTACATTTTTGCCCATCGCTCGGACATTTTCGCGCGCTATGATTTTGTTTCCTATGCTTGCTTGAATAGCAACTTCAAAAAGTTGTCTCGGTACGATTTCTTTCATGGCTTTTACCAGATCTCTACCTTTTTGAAGGGCTTTGTCGCGTGGAACTATTATAGAAAGAGCATCTACATTTTCGCCTGCGACTTTTATATCAAGTTTTATCAAATCGCCCTGTTTATAATCGATCGGTTCATAATCAAAGCTTGCGTATCCTTTTGTGCCGCTTTTTAATTTATCGTAAAAATCCATTATTATTTCATTTGTAGGAATATCGTATTCAAGCAAAACTCTATCGCTTGTTATATAATCCATTTTTGTTTGGATACCGCGGCGAGAATTCAATAAGGTTATCAGATTTCCTAAAAACTCTGCCGGCGTGATAATTGTAGCGTGTGAATACGGCTCTTTTATCATTTGTACATTGCTTATAGGCGGAAGTTCACTTGGATTGTGAATTTTTAGCATTTCTCCGTTTGTAAGATAAATTTCGTATGTTACAGTTGGCGCTGTAGCTATTAAATTTAGATTAAACTCTCGTTCCAGACGTTCTTTTATGACTTCCATATGCAAAAGCCCCAAAAATCCTACACGAAAACCGAATCCCAGCGCCAAAGAAGTTTCCGGCTCATAGCTTATAGAACTGTCATTCAATTTTAATTTATTAAGTGCATCGCGTAAATCTTCGAATTTATCCGTTTCTATCGGATAAATTCCTGCAAACACAAACGGCTTTGCACGTTCAAATCCGCCAACAGGCGTGTTGGCTTTATTGTTTGATAAAGTAATCGTATCTCCTACGCTTACATCGCTTACATTTTTTAGACCAAGCACCACAATTCCTATTTCGCCGCTGCTTATTTTTTCTGTTTTAATAGGTGATATCGGATTTGGATACATAAGATCAAGTACAATATGCTTTTTTTCAGTTCCCATTATGAAAACTTCATCGTTTTTATGAATTTCGCCGTCATAAACACGAACAAGTGCGAGCGCACCAAGATAATTATCAAACCAGCTATCGTAAATAATAGCTTTTAAAGGCTTTTTTGGTTCTATTTTCGGAGCGGGGATTCGTTTTATTATAGCTTCTATTAAATCTTTTATGCCGATGCCTGTTTTTGCGCTAACTTCAATCGCATCGGTGCAATCTATACCGATAATGTGCTCAATTTCATTTTTTACACGATCGGGATCTGCATTCGGTAAATCGATTTTATTTAACACAGGAATAATTTCCAGATTATGTTCTATTGCTATATAGACATTTGCAATTGTTTGAGCCTGAACGCCTTGACTTGCATCGACTACCAATATCGCACCTTCGCAGCTTGCCAGGCTTCTGCTTACTTCATAACTGAAATCAACGTGACCTGGAGTATCTATAAGATTTAGTATATATTTTTTGTCGTTCATTTTGTATTCAAGACGAACCGATTGCGCTTTTATTGTAATTCCTCGTTCGCGTTCTATATCCATAGTATCCATAACTTGTGAGCTCATTTGCCTATCTTCTACTGCGTTGCACTCACTGATTAGACGATCAGCCAATGTACTTTTTCCGTGATCTATATGAGCTATAATGCTGAAATTTCGTATATTTTCCAAATTTTACCCTTTTTAATAAAATTTTTATTTTACCGAAAATGGTGTGAAATTTTGTTTAAATTTTATTTGTTTTTGGTAAAGTCAAACTTTTTGCGGTTTTGCTGAATTCTATCAGATCTTCGATAGTTTGGACATACCAAGGAAGTTTTTGTGCGCAAAATTTAAAAATTTCATAACATGACAGTGCATCGCTAAAAGCTCTATGGTGTTCATTTTCTATACCAAGAAGCTCTTTTAAAGAGCTTAAACCGTATTTTTGCGCGGCAATAGTGCGTTTTGCAAGATCTATAGTATCGATTCTACGGTTTAAAAGTCCGCCAAAGCCGATTTTTTGCATGCTTTCACTTATAAAACCGTAATCAAATTTCACATTGTGCGCTACAAAAACGCTATCGCCCAAAAAAAGTCTGAAATTTTCAAGCACATTTGAAAGATGCGGAGCGTTTTTCAAATCGTTTGTGTGAATTCCTGTAAGTTCTACTATATTGTCAGGAATATCGCTTGCGTATACGAATGTTTTAAATGTGTTTAAAATTTCTTTTGCATGCACTTTTATTGCGCCGATTTCGATGATTTGACCTTTATCGATTCCGCCGTTTGTCTCAATATCTACAAAACATAAATCGGCTTCATCAAGTGAAATTTCTCTACTTTTCAGCGTAATTTTTCCGTTGTCAAGTTTGATTATTTTTATTCCTAAAAGTTGCCACATTGAAAAATCTTTCGGATCGAAGTCAATTTCTCCGGCTCTTTCGCATTCCATAGCAAGTGCGATAAAATCGTGATAATTTATACTTTTTTTAGCTATTAAATCAATTAAATTTTGTGTTTTGCTCTTTTTCAAAATTTGGCCTTAAAGTTTAAGCGAGGTTATGGCGGCTTTGTAACTTTGAGATGAAAATACATAATTTCCGGCTACTACGATATCAACTCCAGCTTCATCAAGTTCGGCTACATTTAGACCATTTACGCCGCCATCGACTTCAATTAAACATTTTGCATCGGTTTTATATATAAGTTCTCTAAGTTCACGCGATTTTTCAATTATCGAAGGGATAAATTTCTGACCGCCGAAGCCTGGATTTACGCTCATTAAAAGCACAAGATCCACTTCTTTTATAATATATTTTAAAGTTGAAATTTCGGTATGAGGATTTAGCACAATTCCAGGGCTGATACCGTTTTTGCGAATATGATCTATAAGACGCAAAGGATGATTTTCGCTTTCTATATGAAAACTTAGAAATTTTGGTTTTAAAGGTATAAAAAGATTTGTAAAAAACGTATTGTCATCAACCATAAGATGAATATCAAGCGGTTTTGTTGCAATTTTTGCTACGCTTTTTACGACAACAGGTCCGATTGTAAGATTTGGCACAAAATGTCCATCCATAACATCTACGTGAATAAGATCGGCTCCAGCTTCGCAAACTGCTGTAATTTCATCATTCAGTTTTCCAAAATCAGCCGACAGAATACTTGGTGCTACATACATCAAAATTTCCTTAAATTTTAAAATTTCAAAATTCTATCAAAAAAGAGATAAAGAAAAGTAAAATTTTAAGTAATATTTGAAGTTTTTTTAGATATAATCATTGTTTAATTTAAATTTAAGGATTACATAATGTCAAGAAGATGTGCAATTACCGGAAAGTCTGCGATGAATGGCCATAGTGTCAGCCATGCAAACAACAAAACAAAAAAGAAATTTGGCGTAAATCTACGCACAATTCGCATTAAGTTGGAGGATGGCTCTACAACAAAAATTAAAGTCGCAGCTTCAACTTTACGAACGATGAAAAAAGCGTCAAAATAATTATTTGACGAGTAAAAAGTGTCTTTTTTAGACAAATTAAAAAAATTCTTCAACTGGTCCGGCAGTTCCAAACCGGACATAAATTTCAATTCAGAAATTTACAAACAACTTACACCTTTCAGACTTCCTCTGATTTTCATTGTCCTGATGCAATTAATAGGCACATTCGGTTATGTTTATATTGCAGATTTTTCGCTTGTGGATGCATTTTATCAAGCAGGTATGACTTATACGACATTGGGTTTTACGGAAGTGGCGCCAATTCCGCCGGCCGGCCGAGTTTTTACGCTAGTGTTTGTTTTAATGGGCTTTGGTACTTTTTCATTTTGTCTTGGTGTTGTTGTGGAAGTTATAAAAAAAGGTGCTCTTTTGCATCTTATAAGGGAGACAAATATGATTTACAAAACAGCCAGATTGAAAAATCATTTTATAATTTGTTATAATAACGAATATTCGCTTGAGCTTTCTCATCAATTTCGTGAAAATCATATACCGTTTGTTATAATTGATAATGATCCGAATCTTGATAAAATAGCGGAAACAAATCATTATCCGTATTTTTTTATTGGAGAACCTCATTTGGAAACTTCGCTTTTAAAAGCACATATTTCAAGCGCAAAAGGAGTTATAACTTTAAGTCCGAATTTAGCTGATAATATTGCTATTATTTCTCTTGTAAGACTTTATGAAAAAGAACTTGGAAGAGATAAACCTTATTATTTAATGACAAATGCGAATTGCGATGCCGATGCGCAAAAATTAAAAAAACTTGGTGCGGATTCCGTTGTGCTTCCTTCAAAACTTACCGCTCAACGTCTAACTGCCGTAAGCGTGCGTCCGGATATGGAAAATATATTGGAGCAGTTTCTTTATAAAAAAGATTCACCGATTGATATAGAAGAAATTTTAGTTGATGATTATTCCTGGGTCAGATTTAAAAGGCTCAAAGAAACGCATTTACGAGAAATGGTAAATGCCGATATAGTAGGTGCAAAAGATCAAAATGGAAAATTTACACCTATGCCAAATGGAGATTTTCTTATCGGTTCAAATATGCGTTTGCTGGTGATTGGTACTGCAGAAGGTATCCGTCAGACAAAACGACTTATAAATAGCAAATACAAGCCTCAGGAGATTTATTATGTTTGATATTATTCCACTTAAAAACGGACTTGAAAATGTTGAAGGATTTTATTTTGACGGAATAAACTCCGGATTTAAGAAAAATGGAAATGATCTTGGTTTTATTCGTTCGGATAAACCGTTTTTAGTGAGTGCTATTTTTACGAGTAATAAATTTAAAGCCGCGCCGATAAGACATTTTATGCGATATGAACGCGGTTTCAAATCAAATTTTATTCTTTTAAATTCTAAAAATGCAAATTCTATGACCGGTAAAAAAGGTATTGATGATATAGATGAAATTTTTGCAAAGCTTGGACAAAAGATCAATTTAATAAATCCGATAATGAGTTCGACAGGAGTAATCGGTTATCGTCTAAAAAAAGATAAAATTTTAAAAGCGACTGAAAATTTTGATTTTACGGCTCGCAATTCAAATGGGGCGGCTACTTCCATAATGACAACCGATACAATAAAAAAGGAGCTTGCTTTTCGCGTTGATTTGGATAATGGCGAACATTTTAATATAGCTGCGATTTGTAAAGGTGCCGGAATGATAAATCCTGCGCTTGCCACCATGCTTTGTTATATACTTACGGACGCTAAAATTTCACAATCGGACGCCGATGAACTGCTTAAAAAAGCTGTCAATCAAAGCTTTAATTGCGTCAGTGTGGATGGCGATACATCTACAAATGACACTGTTATGATTTTAGGTTCTTGCACGCGTGCATATGATAAAAACGCATTTGAGACAGCTTTAAATTTGATAACAAAAGAGCTTTCTTTACTTTTAGTAAAAGACGGCGAAGGCTCACATAAACTTGTGGCTTTTGAAGTCAGTGGTGCAGCGAATATCAATGAAGCTGAAAAAGCGGCTAAAGCTTTGGCAAATTCGCCTTTGGTAAAAACTGCGATTTTCGGCGAAGATCCCAACTGGGGAAGAATCGCTTCAACAATCGGCGCAAGCGGCGTGATTTGCGATGAAGAAAAACTTGTTATAAAATATGATGATGTGATTGTTTATGATATAAATCACCCCGAACTTGACGATGAACGAGAAGAAAAAGCTCATAAAATCATGCAAAAAGATGAGTTTAAAATTTCATGCGATTTAGGTATCGGAAATGCTTGTTTTACAGCTTACGGTTGCGATTTGAGTTATGATTACGTAAAAATCAACGCGGATTACCGCTCATAGTGATTTTAAGTAAAAAATTAAATAATTTTTAGCTGAATGCGTTTATGTTTTTTAAGAAAAATTCTCTATGAGTGATACTTTTGGAATTTTTTTGACTGTAGGAAAGAAATTAAAATGTTAAATGTCGAAAATAATCTAAAATATCTTATTTCAACCGAATTTTTAAATTCTAAAATTTTACAATCTCCTTCTAAACAATCAAATGAGTATAATAGTGTAGTTTTTGAATGTCAAGTAGAAAATTTAGATAAAAAAATAGTTGAAAAATTAAATGAATTAAAAAATAGAACAAAAGACGATTTAACGCTTAAAATTGAAATTTTGTGCGGAATTTATGAGATTGATGAAATAATAGAAAAGATTAAAGATTTTAATTCGGATTTTGATTACGAAAAGTCAAAAGATGAGGCAACAAGTTTTATTTTAACTTTAGGCGGAGAATTAAGTTTAAAATATCAAAAAAATAAAATTTTTTATAAAGAAGTTGAAAAATTAGATAAAAATAAATATCTACCGATTATAGATGAAAATTTTAGATTTTTAGATTTTTCGTTGTCAACAGCTCCGTGGTTTGTAGAAAATTTTAGCAAAATTTCAAAAATTAGCATGACTGATTTTGACACATTTCAAAATGAGATAAAAGATGAAATTTCATCTTTTATAATCGCATATGAAGAACGAACCGTCGGCGAATATTTTTCTAAAATTTTTAATTCTATAAAAACAAAGATGAAAATTTCCGAGCTTTTTAAAGATAAAATTCAAGTAAAAATTTCATTGATAAAAAAAGATATATTGCAAAATAATAATTCTATTTTAAACAGCTTTTTTATGGATGATTTAAATATGATTTTAAAATTTTACGAAAATGGCGGGAAAGACGCTATTTTGGATGATTATTTAAGTAGTGATGAGATTAACAAAAGTAAAAGGATTGATTTAAGAAATAGCGATAATTTAGATAAGATTTTACCAGTGTTTTTAGATTTTCCGCTTGGCGCTTTTGCATCACAATATTCTTTAATGTTTTCGCAGCAATTTGCCGTTAATGAAATTTTAAAAAGATTTAAAAATGGTGGCGCGATTTATGCGATAAATGGACCTCCTGGAACCGGCAAAACTACACTGTTAAAAGATATAATTGCTTGCATTGTTACAAAAAGAGCTGAAATTTTAGCTCAAATGAATGAAGATGAAATTTTTAATGAAAAAATTGAAAATAATGAAGGTAAACGTTTTCACGCATTAAATCCAAAACTGAGAAATTTTGAAATTGTTGTGGGATCAAGTAATAATGGAGCGGTTGAAAACATAAGCAAAGAAATTCCAAAGTTTGACAGTATTGATGGCAAATACGACGTGGATTATTTTAGCGAATTTGCGGCTAAACTTATAAGTGAAAGGGCGTGGGGATTAATTTGTGCAACGCTTGGTAAACGTAAAAATTTTAACGATTTTTGTAATAAATTTATCTGGGGTAGCAATAATAATAGTGATGAGAAAAATTCCAATAACGGGGAAAAAATTCTAGGATTTTATAATTTTTTAAAAAATTATAATGGCGATTGTAATTTTAAAAAGGCAAAAGATGAGTTTAATGATGCAAAAAATAAAGTTTTAAATATCCAAAAAAACTTAAAAGAAAAATTTGATAATATGAGAAAGAAAGAGAAAGAAATTTCAAAATTAAAAGATGAAAATAAAGAATTTGAAGGGCTAAATTTTAATGATTTATTAAAAAATTTAGATAAGAAAAATAAAAATTTTGAAGATACAAGTAAAAATTTAAGTAAAAAAAAGAAAAATTTGGAAAATGAGTTAATAAATTTACAAAAGCCGCCATTTTTCTTTTTACAAAAGCTTTTTTCTACAAAAAAATATAAAAATTTTATAGAAAAATTAGGAAATTTAACTGCTGAAATTTCAAAAATTTCTAAAAGTTCGGACGAAAATTCTAATTGTATTAAAAATATAAAAGATGAAATCAGACTTATGGAAGATAAAAAAGAAAAATTTAAAGAAAAAGTCTCTAAAATTGAAAATTTAAAACATGAATTAAATAAATTACAAAATTTTTATAATGATAATTTTGAGAAAAATGATGAAAATAAAAGAGAAAAATCATCACCTTTTATGAAAGATAAAAACGGTAATAAAACAGAACTCTTTGAAGCTAGAATTGATCTTTTTGTTAAAGCTTTAAATTTGCATAAAGAAGCTATTTTGGCCAATCGTACAAAAGTAAGTCCGCTGTTGTACACTATTTCAAATATCAATAAATCAGCATTTTGCGGTTCTCAAAAAGTTTTAGCATGGAAAAGTCTGTTTTTTATAATCCCTGTTATCAGCTCAACTTTTGCCTCTTTTGGTAGATTTTTTAAAGATTTTGGACAAGATGATATTGGATATTTGCTTGTTGATGAAAGTGGACAAGCAGGGCTTGCAAATACGGTAGGAGCGCTATTTCGTTCTAAAAAAGCAGTTATTGTTGGAGATCCGCTTCAACTTGAACCCGTTGTAACGCTTCCAAAAACTATAAATGAAGTTTTGATGAAAAATTTTAATATTAAGAGCGATTTTAATATAAACTCAAACTCAGTCCAAACCAGAGCTGATAGAGTTGAAATAAACGGAACTTATCTTGGTGATGGTGAAAACAAAGTTTGGATAGGTTCGCCGCTTCGTGTGCATAACAGATGCAATAATCCTATGTTTGATATATCAAATGTTACTACATACGACAAAATGATGATTTGGGGTAAAAATGAAAATAAAAATTCTTTTCCAAATGAGCCTATAAAATCACAATTTATAGATGTAAAAACAAATTTAGAGAATTTTAATGGAAATGCAAGTCAAGATGAGATTAAAGCGGTTGAAAATTTATTAAAAAGCGATCTTAAAAGCATTCCAAAAAATAATATCAAAATTATTTCCCCTTTTATAGATGTTGTAAAATCGCTAAAAAACAGTCTAAAAGGATTTGAAGAAAATATCGGGACAATTCACACTATGCAGGGAAAAGAGGCTAAAATTATCGTTTTTGTTTTAGGTGGACAAAGTGATGGTGCGCTAAGTTGGGCTTCATCAAAACCTAATTTATTAAATGTCGCAGCAAGCAGAGCAAAAGAATTTATTTATATAATAGGAAACAAAGATAGATGGAATAAACTGAGATATTTTAATGATGCTGTAAAAATTTTAGATAATTTTAATTAAATTTTTGATTTTAAAATTAATCAAAAATTTTTATATTTATATGAATTAAAAAAATAGTAATTTCTCGGTTTATAAGTCGAGAAATTTCTTTGATTGTTTTAAAATATTGATGTCTTAATAAATTTTATTTTTTATACTTATCTTTAAATTTCACATAATTTTGTGCAGAAAGCGTTATAGCGTTTATTTCATCATTTGTAAGTTTCCGCACGAATTTCGCAGGCGAGCCGATTATTAGCGAATTCGGCGGGAATTTTTTACCTTTTGTGATTAAACTTCCTGCGCCCACAATGGAATTTTCACCTATAACCGCACCGTCCATTATTATTGCGCCCATACCGATTAAACAGTTTGAGCCGATGTGACAAGCATGAATTATTGCACTGTGTCCGATTGTGACATTTTTTTCTATAATGCATGGATATCCGGTATCGGTTATTTTACCGGTTTCGTCAATTTCACGGTGCCAAACATGTAAGCAGGCGAGATCTTGAATATTTGAGTTTTCACCGATTTTTATAAAATTCACATCTCCCCTGATTACCGCGCCAAACCAGACGCTTGCATTTCTTGCAATTTCAACTTCGCCGATTACTGTCGCATTTTGCGCTATAAATGCACTTTTATCTATTTTTGGGTGTCTGTTTTCAAAATCTGAAATCATTTTTTACTCCTTAAAACTAAGAATATTACACAAAATTTGCTTTACATAAAAGTAAATTTTAATTATAATGAAGATTTTTAAAAAAGGAAATTGATGAATAAATTTTGTAATTTTTATATTTTTTGTACTGATATTTTTTATTTTATCTCCAAAAATAAGCTCGGAATATCTTATTCACAGTTTAAAATATTGTGCGTTTTCAGTTTTAATTTTGCTTTTTTCAAGTAGGCTTTTTAAGAACAGAATTAGCTATTTTATAGCAGTTCTATCACTTTTTATATTACTTTTCATTCCGTATTTTTTTACATTTTTTGATGCTGTTTTTAAGACAAAACAGTTTTATAATACGCAATTTTCAGTTCTTTGTGTGGCTCTTGTTTTGACATTAGCAGGCTCAAAATCTAAAATTTCAGCTGTTTTTATTGTTATTTTAAGTGCGGTTTTGCTCTTAATTTATCTCGGGTATTTTTCTTTTGCTTTAAAACCTTTCAATCAGCCGGCTTTGTTTGCGATGCTTGAAACAAATAAAAATGAAGCATTCGAGTATTTTATGGATAATAAAAATATTTGGACGTATGTATCTGTTGTTTTTGTTTTAATGATTTCGTTTTTATTTGTAAAATTTTGCAAAAAAGCGGAATTTTCATTTAAAAACGGAAAAATTCTTACTGTTTTTATTTTAATAATTGCTGTTTTTAATAGTTATAAAGAAGGTTGGCTGCTTAAAGAGCCTTTTTTTATCGATGAGATAAAAGCGCAAATTCACATGCAGAAAAATTATGCAAAAAACGCACAAAAAAGAATGGATTTGTTAAAAGACTCTGTATCATCAAACGATGATGGAGTTTTTGTGCTTGTTATCGGAGAGAGTGAAAATAAAAATTTTATGAGTGTATATGGGTATCAAAAGCCGACTACTCCTTATTTAAATAGGTTAAAAAATAGTAAAAACGCTATATTTTTTAGTGAAGCTCACTCAAATTATACTCATACTGTTCCTGCTTTAATTTACGCATTGAGCGCTAAAAATCAATATGAAAATATGGATGAAGATTTGGCGCCTACTTTAATTGAAACAGCTAAAGCTGCCGGATTTAGCGTATATTGGCTTTCAAATCAGGTAAAATTCGGCGCTTGTGGTGAAAATGTATCAAAAATTTCAATTCCTGCAGATGAAAAAATTTTTACCAGCGACTTTGATAGTAAAGAAAAATTTGATGAATCCTTATTAGAACCGTTAAAATCGTTAAATTTAGCTAAAAAATCTTTAATAATCGTACATTTGCTCGGTTCACACAGTACTTATAAAAGACGTTATCCTAAAAATTATGAAAAATTCGGCACAAGTCGTCTTGAAGCATATGAAAACTCAATTTTTTATAATGATGAAATTTTAAGACGTATAATAGAAATTTCTAAAAATTTTAAAAACTTCAAAGCGCTTGTTTATATGAGCGATCACGGCTAAAATCCTGTAAAAGCTTCGCACGATGCTGTAAATTTTGTTTATGGAATGTGTCAAATTCCGTTTTTTATATATTTTAATGACAGCTTGCAAAATAGTGATATTTACGCACGTTTAAATAAAAACAAAGATGAATTTTTTACAAACGATCTGCTTTACAATGTAATGCTGTCTTTGATGGGTATAAAAACTCATATAAACACTAAGACAAACGATATTTCAAGTGAGTTTTACGATAATAACAAAAGTAGATTTTTAACGCTTCATGGTAAAATTAAAATTTTGGATGCTAAAAAAATGGATAAAAAATAAAATTTAATTTATTGTTGTGATTTCTCACAACAATAAATTTATATAATTCCGTATAAAAATATGATTGCAATTACAATCGGCAAGAAAAATTTAACATAATAAAACCAGAATTTTGCCAACGATTTATTATTTAAACTTCCATTATTTGTTATTTCATCTATCGCTTCATTTTTTAATACAAAACCTACATAAATGCATGAAAATAGCGCCGTTAGGACGAAAAATATATTTGCGCTTACAAAATCGAATGCATCAAAAACACTTTTTCCTAAAATACTTACATCAGAAAGAGCATTGCTGCTTAAAATACAAGGGATATTTCCTAAAATAAAAATTGAAATGAGCGTTAAATTTGTGGCACCGACATGCGAAATTTTAAAATTTTCCTCTATGTAATTTATTATAACCTGATAAATTGTAATTGAAGTTGTGATTGCAGCTATAAGTAAAATAGCAAAAAATGCAATTGCCACAAAATTTCCGAAAGGTATATTTGAAAATGCTATCGGTAGGCTTTTAAAAACCAGTGACGGACCGCTGCTCGGTTCAATTCCGGCACTAAAAAGAGTCGGGAAAATCATAAAACCGGCTAAAACCGCTATAACTGTATTTAAAACAACTGTAATAGTAGCAGTTTGGACCAGTTTTTCACTTTTATCCAAAAAACTTGAAAGTGTAATCATTACACCAAAACCAAGAGAAAGTGCGAAAAAGACTTGACCGAGAACGTCAATTAAAAGTTTTGGAGTGATTTTGCTAAAATCTACGCTAAGATAAAATTTTATTCCTTCGGCTGCGCCGTCCAGTGTCAAGTTACTGATGATTACCGCTAAAAAACATAAAAAAAGTGCAGGCATTAAAAATTTAACGAATTTTTCTATTCCGTCAATTATTCCTTTTTTTAGGATATACCAATTAACAAGAACAAAAAGCGCCGTATAAAATCCGACCGTTAAAGCATTTTGTTCAATATGGCTTTTATAAAAATTGCTTGTGTAGGCAGCTTCGGTTATTTTAGATGATAAATCAAAATTTCCTGTTATTATATTTGAGATATATGTCATTACCCAGCCGCCAAGAACCATATAATAAGCTAAAATTCCAAATGAGCCGATAAGACCCATATATCCTACGATTTTCCATTTTTTTGAAATTTTCGTGCCGTCTTTTTTAGGATGCATAAACGCATCTACCGAATTTTTGAGCGCCCGTCTACCGATTACGTTTTCTACCAGAATCATCGGAATTCCGAGTATAATCATTGCTATGCAAAATACCAAAACATAAGCTCCGCCGCCATTTTCTCCGACTAAATACGGAAAACGCCATGTGCAGCCGAAACCTATGGTTGCACCGGCAACTGTAAGTATATAAGTTAATTTATTTGTCCAAGTTTGTCTCACTTTTCAAATCCTTATTTTTTTATAATTTATTTTTAAATTTAAAATTTTGTCACTGTAAGCTTACAGAAAATTAGGATTTATAACGTTTAGTGTATTTTTCTATTTTGTGCTTTACTGTGGCGGTAATTTTTCAAGCTTTTTAAAATTTCAAAGTTTAGAGGCCTGTTCTTTTTTTAATTTCTCCAAAAATTCTTCTATATTATATTTTTGGCGATACGTTTCGCTCATTAGATGAACGATAATATCTCCAAAATCAATTACACTCCATTCATCGCTGCTTTCTATGCCTAAAAACTTTTCGTTAAACGGTTTTAATTCTGTTTTAAGCTCCTCGATAAGTGTTTCTCCATGTTTTGCGGCAAGCGTTGTAGCGATAACAACAAATTTCGCTATATAATCGCGATTGCTCATATCGATTATTTCGACATTTTCAGCTTTTTTATCTTCTAAAATTTTGGCGATTCTTTCGGCTCTTTCCACCATTATTTTTCCTTTATAAAATTTAATAACTTCTGATTTTATCTTTTCCGGTATATTTTCAAATTTTCCGGCTCTTATAAGCGAAGATGAAATATTATCATTTATATTGATTTTTTTCAAGTGTTTTGACACTTTTTTGTCATTCCGTGTAGCAACTATAAATTCCGTTAAATTTTGAAGTTCTTCGTAATTTTGCCATTTTTTCAAATCTTTTAAATTATCAGCGCCTATTATAAGATAAAATTTTTTGATTTTTGGAAATTTTGATTTTAGAAATTTAACGCTTTCTATCGTGGCTATCGGCTTTCCATGTAAAACTTCAAAATCACAAATTTCGGTTTTCGGCAAATCTTGCCATAAAATTTTACACCATTTCAGGCGCAAAACAGGCGGAGCTGAAAAATCTTTTTTAAAAGGATTGATAAATGTCGGCATAATAATAAGCAAATCTATATTTAAGTTTCGCAAAATTTCATGAACAATTTTATCATGCGCGTTATGGGGCGGATCAAAACTTCCGCCAAAAAGTGCAATTTTTGAAATTTCTTTTTTCATTTAACGATTTTTAACCCAAAATTTAGTAAAATTGGCATTATTATATCCAAAATTAAAGGAAAGCTATGATTAAAATTGCAATTAACGGATTTGGTAGAATAGGCAGATGCGCAGCCAGAATCGCATTAAACAGAGATGATGTCGAACTTATAGCGATAAATGACACGGCAAAAAGGGATCTTACAAGATATCTGCTTCAATACGATACTGTTCATGGTGAATTCTGTAAAAAAGTAGAAGTTATAAATGACGATTATATCAGCGTTGATGGCAAAAAAATAAGAGTTTTCAGCACAAGAGAACCCGGTGAACTTAAATTTGCAGATATCGGTGCTGAGGTTGTGCTTGAATGTACAGGCGCTTTTCTTACTACTGAAAAATCGCAAGTTTATATAAATAACGGCATAAAAAAAGTAGTAATGAGTGCGCCGGCTAAAGATGATACACCAACTTTCGTAATGGGCGTAAATGAAAAAACTTACGCAGGTCAAGATATTATATCAAATGCAAGCTGTACAACAAACTGTTTGGGACCTGTGGCAAAAATACTTGATGACGAACTTGGAATTGAAAAAGGATTGATGACAACAATTCACGCTTATACGCACGGACAAAGTCTGGTTGATGTAAAAGGACGAGATTTTAGAAGGAGCAGGGCGGCTGCATGCAATATTATTCCAACAAGCACCGGTGCTGCAAAAGCTATAAATTTGGTGCTTCCGCAACTTAAAGGCAAAATGCATGGACAAAGCGTTAGGGTGCCGGTTCCGAATGTTTCTATGGTTGATTTGAATGTGCTTACAAAAAAAGAAACTACAAAAGATGAGCTTAACGAAATTTTCAGAACATATCAAAATGGTGCTATGAAAAGTATTTTGTTTGTTGATGATGACGAAAGAGTTTCAAGTGATTTTTGTACAAACCCTTATTCAAGTATCGTAGCAAGCGATCTTACACAAGTAATTTGCGGCAATATGATAAAAGTTATGAGCTGGTATGATAATGAGTGGGGATATTCTAACCGTCTAATCGACCTTGCTGTTTATGCGATGAAACATTAAAAAAAGGAAGGACTGAAATGGGCGAAATTTTATCCGTAAAAGATATAAAATTTAAAAAAGGCGAGAAAGTTTTTATAAGGTGTGATTTTAACGTTCCGATGGATGAGTTTTTAAATATCACGGACGATAGACGAATAAGAGCTGCCATTCCTACTATAAGATACTGTTTGGATGAGGGCTGCAGCGTAATTTTAGCAAGCCATTTAGGACGTCCTAAAAACGGTTATGAAGCAAAATTTTCACTTGAACCTGTAGCAAAAAGATTAGCCAGAAGAATGAATCGTGAGATAAAATTTGTAAATGACGTAATAGGTAAAGAAGCGGTTGAAGCTGTAAAGAATTTGAAAGAAAACGAAGTTTTGCTTTTAGATAACTTGCGTTTTGAAAAGGGCGAGACGAAAAACGATCCGGAATTCGCTCAAAAACTTGCAAGTTATGCAAATTACTATATAAATGACGCTTTCGGCGTTTGTCATAGAGCCCATGCTTCGGTTGAAGCTATTACTAAATTTTACGATAACAAACACAAGGCTGCCGGATTTTTACTTATAAAAGAGGTAAATTTCGCAGCTAATCTTACAAAACGTCCTGTTCGACCATTTGTGGCGGTAGCCGGCGGAAGTAAAGTAAGCGGTAAGCTTCAAGCTCTTAAAAATCTACTTCCAAAAGTCGATAAGCTCATAATCGGAGGCGGCATGGCTTTTACATTTCTTAAAGCTATAGGTTATGAAATAGGAAATTCCTTACTTGAAGAAGATTTGGTTGAAGAGGCGTTAAATATTTTGCGCGAAGGAAAAAGACTTGGTGTAAAAATTTATATTCCTGTCGATGCAATCGTGGCGCCTGCTATATCACAGGATTCGGTTATGAAAAATGTTACCGTTCAAGAAATTCCGGCAGGTTGGATGGGACTTGATATAGGACCTGCCACAATTGCGCTTTTTAGAGAAGCCTTATCAGACGCGCAAACTATTTGGTGGAACGGACCGATGGGTGTTTTCGAAATTGATAAATTTGCACGCGGAAGTCTTAGAATGAGCCACGCAATCGCTGAAAGTAACGCGACTACAGTTGTAGGTGGAGGCGATACAGCAGATGTAGTAGAAAGAGCCGGAAACAGCGATGAAATGACATTTATCTCAACCGGAGGCGGCGCAAGTTTGGAACTTATCGAAGGAAAAGAACTTCCTGGAGTTAGGGTTTTAACGATAAAAAACGATGAAATGGAGTGTTAATGATAGTTGCAGCAAATTTAAAATGTAATCATACAAGAGCAAGTTTTTTAAATTTTACAAAAAAATTAGACAATTTTTTAAGCGGCGAAGCTTTAAATTTTAAAAAGGATGAAATTTTAGTTTTTCCACCAAGTACGGCTTTTTGTGATCAAATTTCAAATTTTACTCAAGGGGCGCAAAACTTTTTTCCTTGTAAAAACGGAAGTTTTACAGGTGAAATCGGCGCTGATATGTTAAACGAGTTCGGCATAAAATCAGTACTTATTGGACACAGCGAAAGGCGTGTGATTTTTAGTGAAAGTGATAGAATGGTGCTTGAAAAGTTTAAATTTGCCAAAAAGCGCGGTTGGCGCATTATTTTTTGTATCGGCGAGAGCGACATTGTGCGAATGAATGGAAATTACAGAGAAGTTTTAAGTGATCAACTCAGTGAAATAGATTTGGATTATGAAAATTTAATCATTGCTTATGAGCCGATTTGGGCGATCGGTACCGGAAAAAGCGCTAAAAATGAGCAGATAGAAGAAGTGCTGGAATTTCTTGCAGAAAAAACCGAAGCGCCGCTTTTATATGGCGGAAGTGTAAATCTTAAAAATATTTCTCAAATTTCAAAACTTCCTCATTGCAGTGGCGTTTTAATAGGAAGCGCAAGCTGGGAAGCTGAAAATTTCATTAATTTGTTAAAGGAATTGCAATGATTTTAAAAGGTAAAAAAGGGCTTATAGTCGGCGTCGCAAACAATAGATCAATAGCTTACGGCATAGCAAAAATGTGCCGTGAAGAAGGGGCGCAACTTGCTTTTACATTTTTAAACGATGCGTTAAAAAAGCGAGTAGAGCCGATTGCAAATGAGCTTGGAAGCGATAAAATTTATGAACTTGACGTAAATAACGATGAACATCTGAAAAATCTTGGCGCAAAATTGCAAAAAGATTTCGGCAAGATTGATTTTGTGTTGCACGCTGTTGCTTTTGCACCAAAAGAAGCGCTGGAAAATGATTTTTTAAGCACACAAAAAGATGCTTTTAACGTAGCAATGCAAACTTCCGTTTATTCGTTGATTTCTCTTACAAGGGCTGTTTTACCGCTTATGAATGAAAACGGCTCGATTCTTACTTTGACTTATCTTGGCGGAGCGAAATTCGTACCGCATTACAATGTAATGGGTGTAGCAAAGGCGGCGCTTGAAAGTTCTGTCAGATATTTGGCACATGATTTGGGAACCAGAAAAATCAGAGTAAATGCCATAAGCGCAGGTCCTGTAAAAACTCTTGCAGCAAGTGGAATAGGTGATTTCAGAATGATTTTAAAATGGAATGAGCTGAACTCGCCGCTTAAACGAAATGTCGCTATTTTTGAAATAGGAAAGAGCGCGGCTTATCTTTTTAGTGATTATGCAAGCGCAGTTACCGGAGAAATTCATTACGTTGATTGCGGTTATAATTTTATGGGTATGGCGGATGCCGTAAAAAATAGTGATGGCGAAACAGTTTTGGCATGGGACGATGCTAAATGAAAAACTATATTTGCGTTTTTGATTGCGAAACAATTCCTGATGCCGATGTTTTGGCTGAAATTTTGACGGACGATCAAAAAAGCGAATGCTACGATGAGGTTTTTTATGATGAAAAACGTGAAATTTTAGATGAAAAAGAGCTTTCAAAACTTACTAAAACAAATAAAAGCAAGTTAAAAAGCGAAAAAAAATTAAATCATAAAAAAATTTCGCTTGCCGCTCAAAAATTACAAAAAGAAAAAACAGGAAGCGAATTTCTACCGATTTGTTTTCATAAAATTGTCTGTATAAGTGCGGTTTTAGCTGATGAATTCGGCAAATTTTTAAAAGTTGAAACGCTTGAATACGGCAAAAGTGAAAAAGAGCAAATCGAGTTTTTTTTAAATATGATTGAAAAGCACAATCCGCGCCTTATAAGTTATAACGGGCGCGGCTTTGACCTGCCGATGATTATGCTTAGAGCAATGCGTTATAATCTTACTTGCCATGCATATTTTGAAACGGCAAACGGTGAACTTAATAAAAATAAATGGGAGAATTATCGCTACCGATACAACGAGCGATTTAATATGGATCTGCTTGATTTTGTAAATGATTTCGGCTCTGCAAGAGGCGGATTGAATCTTGATAATGTATGCAAAACATTAGGACTTCCAGGCAAATACGACGTTCATGGAGATCAGGTTTTGGAGCTTTTTTATGATAACAAATTGGATAAAATCAGCGAATATTGTCAAAGCGATGTGTTAAATACATATTTGCTTTTTATAAAAACAGAGCTTTTGCGCGGAAATTTAATTTTATCCGATTATGCCGATTGTATTTCAATTATGAAAAAATATTTATGTGAAAATTGCGAGCAAATGGGTTTTTTCAAGCCGTTTAATGATTTTTTGGAAAAGGAGCTTGTAAATTTTGAAAATTTATAAAATTTTAATAATTTTACTATCTTTTTTTTCAATTCTAAATGGCAAAAATTTAATGCTTCTTGGTGAATATAAAGAAGGCATTGACGTAAAAGGTTGGGTTGTAAGCGAAAAATATGACGGAATTCGCGCCGTTTGGGACGGTAAAAATTTAATCAGCAGAAGCGGCAAAAAATTCAATGCACCAAAATTTTGGCTTGAAAATTTTCCGAATTTTAAAATAGATGGCGAGCTTTGGACAGCGCGAAATGATTTTGAAAATTTAAGCTCTATTGTAAGAGATAAAATTCCGGATAAAGAGTGGAATAATGTAAAATTTATGATTTTTGATGTGCCCGATGCCAAAGGAGATCTTTTTTCACGTCTTGAAGTTTTAAAAGATTTTTTGGATAAAAATCCGAATAATTTTATTAAAATTATTAGACAAATTTCTGTAAATTCAAATAAAGATGTTAAAAAATATTTTAATGATGTAATTCAAAAAGGCGGTGAGGGCGTTGTTGTGCGCGATCCTAAAGAACCATATGTAAATAAACGCAGCAATAAAATTTTAAAACTGAAACAATTCCACGACGACGAATGCGAAGTCATAAAAATAAATATGGGAAATGGCAAGTATAGCGGTAAAATGGGCTCTTTGAGTTGTAAAAATTTAAAAGACGGTGCTGTTTTTAAAATCGGCTCAGGTTTTGATGACAAATTAAGGGAAAATCCGCCAAAAATAGGCGATATCGTAACATACAAATTTCAAAATTTAACCAAAAACGGCAAACCGCGATTTCCGGTTTTTTTACGTATAAGAGATGATTTTCAGTAAATCTAATAAGGAGAAAAAATGAATATTTTAGTGACAGGTGGTGCTGGATATATTGGAAGCCACGTTGTTAAGGCACTATTGGAAGAAAATAAACACGAAATTACAATCATTGATAATTTTGTAAAAGGTTCAGAAAAGGCGATTGACGCCCTAAGAAAAATCAGTGAGTTTGAACTTATTCAAACCGATCTTGAAAATATAAGTAAAATTGAAGAGGTTTTTGCTACCCATAAATTTGACGCGGTTATACATTTTGCTGCATATATCGAGGTTTTTGAAAGCACTCAAAAACCGCTGAAGTATTATCTGAATAATACCGCAAACGCTATGAATTTAATCGCTTTGTGTGAAAAATACGGCGTCGGAAAGTTTATTTTCAGCTCTACTGCAGCTACTTACGGCGAGCCGGAAACTTCTCAAGTTACCGAGCAAAGCTTACAAAATCCGATAAATCCGTATGGAAAAAGTAAATTGATGACGGAATGGGTTTTGAAAGATGCCGCTTTGGCAAATCCGAATTTCAAATATGCGATTTTAAGATATTTTAATGTGGCAGGAGCAAGTTCTGATGGGCTTTTGGGACAAAATTATCCAAATGCCACGCATTTAATTAAAGTTGCCACTCAGACAATTTTAGGAAAACGTGAAAAAATGGTAATTTTCGGTGATGACTATGATACAAAAGATGGAAGCTGCATAAGAGATTATATTCACATTGAAGATCTTGCAAGCGCGCATTTGTCAGTACTTCGTTATTTGCAAAACAATGATAGCAATATTTTTAACGTAGGATACGGCACAGGTTTTAGTGTAAAAGAGGTTGTAGCTGCAGCAAAAGAGGTGAGCGGTGTGGATTTTAAAGTCGAAATCGGCGCAAGAAGAGAAGGGGATCCTGCTTGTTTGATAGCAAACAGTGATAAACTAAAAACTTTAACTGATTGGAAACCCGTTAAAAATGATTTGAAATTAATCATAAAATCAGCTCTTGAATGGGAAAAGAAAGCATAAAATTTATAGTTTAAGGGCTTATTTTTTAAGCCCTTTATTTGATTTAATAAATTTTTTAATTTTTGTATGCCACGCACGGGGTCATTTTTCAGACAAAATCATTTTAATTTAGTAAATTTTTAAATTTTATACTAAAAAATCAGCAGCTTATTTAAATTTTGATAAATAAATTCTCAAACATATTGTTTTTATTGATAAATATAAAATTATTTTAAATAGATAAAATTTAAGTTCCGTCGAATTATTTTAAACATTTCATAGACAAAAAAATATGTGTTATTTTGAAATTTCATATGTTAAATTTAGAAAAATTTTAAAGCATTTGTGAATAAATATTAAATCTGTCAAAATATCCGAATTTACAAAAAATTTATAAAAAAGTTTATGCAGGACTATAATTTTAATGATTTTTAGTGTTAAAATTTTCAGGTTGAATAAAAAAATTGATTATTTTAAATGAATTGGCGATAATGGAGTAATTTACTTAAATAATAAGCAATTTATATTTTTAGTTAATTTAATAAAAAACACTATAAAAATGCAAAAATCAATATTAATCGGATAAGAACTCCAAATATTAAACTAAACAGATTTATTTAAAATTTTATTCCTGATGTTTTCTTTTAATCTGCAAATGCAGATTAAAAGAAATATTTTATTTGACGATTTGCGGACACTTTATTTTTTATTTACGAAGTCTTTGCATTCCTGTGTATTCCAAAAAATACTTGCCGCTTTGTAAGTGTCGAAATCATAAACTATTTTATATTGGCAGATCATATCTTTATCGGCGGCTTTTTCTTTAAGATTAAAAAGATAATCCCACTCTACGACATAAGCAAGTCCTGCCGCAAAATGCGGAGTTCCGATAAGTTTTCTTATCTCATCTTTACTCATTCCTGTTTTGATTTTTCTTATATTTTCCAAATTTACGCTCAAAGCTTTGTTGTAAATGCTTTTTTCAGGTTTTGGAAAAGTAATTTCATTTTCACTCATTATGCCGTTTCTTGGCACTTTTTCGCTTGATTTTGTGGTGCATCCCTGTAAAATAAACACTCCTAAAACTGCTAAAACTGCTAATGAAAATTTTTTCATATTCTATCCTTTTATAAAATTTTAAAATAAAGAACCAAACGTTCTTTATTTTTAATTAAAAATGGAAGCCGACAGATACTGCGGCTCCTGCATTTTCTTGTGAATCATAACTTGCACTGCCTTTTACTACCCATTTTCCATCATCACTCATTTTTGATAAGCCGATTGCCATAGCCGACTCACCGTCATAAAAACCGCCTCCTAAACTGACCATTCCTTTTCCAGGAATTGTAGATTGTGGAAGATTTCCTATAGCCATAGCTGAGGCTGTTCCTGCGCGAGAATCTTTTTTGTATTCGTCAAGCTTTCCGTAAACATTGTTTAGTCCCGCTTTGAGTTGTCCTACAGTAGCTGCGTCTGAGTTTAGAACACCAGGAGCGACATTGCTTATAGTTCTTTCATGTCCAGGAGCTCCTACTGATACTGTGTTGCTTCTACCATTATCTTTCGATCCACCGGCTATAGAAACTGAGTTTTTACCAGTTGCTTTTGGTTTTTCTTTAGCCCAGTCATCTTTTTTATCACTTTCTTTTACTCCACTAGCACCAACAGCTATATTTTTTAATTGTCCCACAGTAGCAGCATCATCATCAGCTTTTCCATCGGCTACTTTTGTTATTTTATTACCACCATTATTAAGACCATCTTTGGTAAGTTTAACATCACCATTTTGAATAGTATCTTTTGTGATTTTAACATCATCTCCAACTTTTAAACCGTCTTCATCAAGTTTTGTTTTATCAAATGTTATAGAACCATCTTTTAGATTTAATTTTTTTGAAAGCTTTATATCTAAATTTCCATCTTCTGTAGCTTTTGTTTTAATGTTTTTATCACCTTTTATAGTTAAAGTTTCGTTGCCATAAATATTATGCCTTCCCTCATCTCCTTTAAGTTTGTATTTTCCTAGTGTTTGATTTACTGTGCCATTTAAATTTGTTGTAAAGTTTTCTTGAAGTTCTTTAAGCTGACCCTCTGTAGCAGCTCTACTTACATCATCGGTTGTTCCATTCCACTTTGTATTGCTAAGACCTACTATATGCTGTCCTTTATCATCATTTTTAATAGTAATGCTTTTATTGTTATTTTCATTTGATAAAACTATTTCATTTTTTGAAATTTTAGCTTTTATTTTATCATCTCCAATTTCTATTGTTTCATTATTTATAGTAGTTTTATCTGCTACAGCATTACCATTTTTATCATATTTATTAAATTCAGCACTTTGTAAATCTTTAAGGTCTTTAGCTAGACTTATTTTTTTAGAGTTACTAGTAGTACCTTCTTGTTCAACTACTATGTTTTTATTGTCTCCTTTTATATCAAAAATTTTACCATTTAGATTTTTTTGTATTTTTTCTAGATCGGTTTGTTTTGCAAAAGTTTTATCACTATAATCTTTTAAAGATTTAAGTTGAGCGACATTGACTGCATCGGTATCATTAGTTCCTGCTGCAACATTTGTGATTTGACGAGTTAATTCTGACAAATCATTACCTTTATTATCCTTATATCCTTTAGCTCTACCAACCGATACTGCTCCTAGCCTACTTGTCCAAGCAGCAGTATCTTTATCATCATTTTTACCAACTCCAAAATATTTGCCCTCTTTACCTGCTTCAGTATCTGCTATAGAAAGTGCACCTAAAGCTACAGAGTTGTTTATATTTGCTTGTGATCCAACGCCTAAGGCTAGAGAATTTTTCTCTTTTGCTATTGAATGAGAGCCGATTGCGGTTGAAAAATCAGCTTGCGCTTTTGACTTTTCCCCTAAAGCAATTGATAAATTTCCTTTAGCATCTGTATGATGACCTATTGCTATAGATGAGTATGCTCTAGAATAGTTTTGATTGCCTATTGCGATTGACTTTTCGCCAAGAGCTTTAGCTCTAGCACCTAAAGCTGTAGAGTGTTTTTCTGTTGCTGTTGCTTCTACTCCAATAGCTGTTGCTTCATCTTTTGAAGCTTCTGCTGAATGTCCTAAGGCATTTGATTCATAACCTGTTGCTTTTGCACTTTGACCTATAGCGACGCTTCTTGAAAATTTGCCGCTTCCGTCTAATCCACTAGCTTCTGCATTACCACCTATTGCTATTGAGTCAAGTCCTTTTGCTTTTGAAGAATAACCTATAGACATAGATTTATCATATGCTTCTGCTTGATAACCCATAGATATTGAATTGTTTCCTATAGCTTTTGCTTTTTCTCCTATACTTATTGAATTTATAGAATCTGCGTTTGCATTATTGCCTACAGCAATTGCTGAATTACCTTTTGCTGTAGTATCTGGTCCAATGGCTATGGCATAATCACCTGTGGCACCCTTATTATCAAAATTTCCTTTATCTTCTTTTGATTTTACAGAGAAATATTTTATATTACTATTTGTAGAGCTTGAATTTTCTATGCCTTTAATCCATTGAGTTAAACTTGTATAGTCTCCACCTTTGCCATCTTTTGAGATATTAATATCATTAAATGTTGGAGTTTTAGCCATAAGTAAATTTATACTTCCATCATTATTTATAGATGTGGCTAAATTTTCACCACTTAAATATGTATCCATATTTGCAGTGCTTAATACACTGCCATCTGATGGTTTAAAATTTCCACCTACTTTTATAATTCCGCCAAGCTTATGTTGAAATTTATTCTTTTCAACTTTATTAGCATTAGCAACTGTTAAATTTGCCTCTGTGAAAAAGCCTTTATTGGTTAAAGACTTGATTTGGGCGACATTGACTGCATCGGTATCATTAGTTCCTGCTGCGACATTTGTGATTTGACGAGTAATATTGTTGGCTTTATCACCTACAGATACCGCTCCTGCTGTGCTTCTCCAAGCAGAGTCTGTTTCTTTGCTTGGATTGTTAGTTGCAAAGTCAAGGCCTGTAACTCCACGACCTGTGCTCGCTACTGATCTTGCACCAAGTGCAACAGAGTTATTTTCTTGCGCACTGGCTTGATAGCCCAAAGCTATAGAATTGTCATTTGAAGCTTTAGCCTCATGTCCTACTGATATGCCATAACTTCCTTGAGTATTTGATTTTGTCCCAAGTGATATTGCATGGTCCTTGGCTGCCATAGATCCATATCCTAAAGCTAAAGAGCTTGAACCTAAGGATTCAGAATTATATCCTATAGCGATATTATTTTGGTTTGAATTTTTAAGCTTATATTTTCCATTATCTTTTTTTGTAGTATTGTTTATAAGTATCAGCTAATGAGTTATATCTACTCTCATCAAGCTCTTCTTCAAGACCTGCTTTAGCCTCATATCCTACTGAGACTGATTTTTCTGAGCGTGCTTTAGCTTCATATCCTACTGAGACTGATCTTTCTGAGCGCGCTAAAGCTCCATATCCTACGGCAGTGCTATAGTTAGCCATGGCTTTTGCTTTGCTTCCTAGGGCTGTGGAATCATTCCAAAGAGCCTTAGAACCATAACCTAAAGAAACTGCATTCGAACTCATAGATTCTGCACCAATTCCTATAGCAACAGATCTAATAGAAGTTGCTAATGAGTAGGTACCTATAGCTATATTGCCTCGATCACTTTCGATATCAAAAGGTTTTAGTTTATACCCGTTTCCATCTTTTACATAATAATTATTTTTTAATCTGCCATCTAACTCATCATACTCTGGCTGGGTTAGCTTTTCACTTAAGCCAGCTCTTGCAAACTCTCCTATTGATATAGAGCTATATGTATTTTTATCTCCGCCATATGTAACTGCGCTACTTCCAATGGACACTGAATTATTAGCGTAGCTTCTAGCCTGATGACCTATAGCACTTGAATACCTTCCTTCAGAATATGCACCTTCGCCTATGGCACTGGATTGGTTTAAAGATTGTGCCCAATATCCTATAGCATTGGAATGTGCACTAGCATTAGCCTTTTTTCCTATAGCATTAGCAAATTCTCCAGAGGCTATTGCTTCCCAACCTATAGCGGTAGAGCCTTGCTCATCCCCTATGACTTTAGCACCTTGCCCTAATGCGATACTAACTCGCCCCTCTGCTGTTGCCCCATATCCAATACCAACACTATGTTCGCCAAGCGCTTTTGCAAAACTTCCAAAAGCAGAAGATTCTAACCCTGTAGCTTTTGAGTTTTGTCCAACTGCTACTGAGTGGTCTTTTTCTGAAGAATCTGCACCAAATCCTATAGCAATAGAATGCTGTTGTTCTGCCTTTGAGTTGCTACCTAAAGCTATAGCCATGTGTCCAGTCGCTCGTGCATCATTTCCAATAGCAATATTTCCCTCTCCAGGACCAGATACGCTTGGATCTCGCTTAGCCCGAGCACGTACTCCTATAGCAATGCCACCCCCACCTGGCTTTGTATCATCAGCATATGCACCATCTCCAAATGCTATGCTTATATCATTAAAATTTGATAATACTAAGATTTCAGACTCATTTACTGGATTATAACCAATTTTAGTTCTATATGTTCCAGAGTAAGTTCTTTCAACTTCAAATAATTTACCATCTCGTATGGTATATAAACTGCTTGCAAACAAAGCATTTGCAGCGCAAATGCTTATCATCATAGATAAAATTTTTCTCATAAAAAATAACTCCTTATTTTTTTTTTCATATAATACCATAAAATTTTTTAAAAAATAACTTTTGTAACTAAAAATTTTTGTAAATAATTTTTTTATATAAGTTAGTTTTTTATTTATTTTAATGAAATTTAATGAATTATAAAATTTTATAATTATTTTTATTTAACTGAAAAACTTATAATTTTTAAATTAGTTTAAATATTTAATCAGTATTTTTTAATTATTATATATTGTTAGCTTTTGTAAATTTAAAATACATTAAAATTTTTTAATTTATTAACTCATAGTTTAAGATTATTTTCTTGGATATTTAAAATTTAGTTGTAATGATTTTAATCAGGTAATGTAAATTTAAACGCTGATATTTTTAAAGTAGTGCAGGTAATTTTTTTGATTATTTTAATTTTTATAGCTGATGTATTAAAATATGTAGTGGTGCCCGGAGCCGGAATTGAACCGGCACGAAGTTGCCTTCGCCAGATTTTGAGTCTGGTGCGTCTACCAATTTCACCACCCGGGCGCAATAAATCATATAAAATTTTGTTAAAAGATGGAATTATAACTAAAAAATTTTAAAATTTGATTAAAATAAAAAAAGCCCCAAAATTTTGGGGCAATAATAATTTTAAAAGATTATTTCTTTTTGCATTTTCCGCTTTTGCAAGATTTGCCGCCTTTTGCAGCTTCAGCAACAGCTTCTTTAAGTTGTTTACCAACTTTAAATTTTACAACTTTTGTAGCAGGTGATTTATAAGTTCTGTTTGTACCAGGAACTTTACCTTCTCTTGCTGCACGCTCAGCCAAGCCGAAAGAGCCGAAACCGATGAAACTGATAGAATCACCTTTTACAAGAACATCTGAAATAACTTCCAATGCTGCATCTACAACTTCTGTTGCAACTTTTTTTGTTGAGCCGGTTTTCTCGGCTACTGCTTGAATGAATTCTGCTTTTTTCATTCTAAATCCTTTGTATTAAAGTTTTGTAATGCCATTATAAAATATTTTTAACAAAAAAACAATACTTTTTTGCCTAAAATTCGCACTTTTATAATAAATTTCACAAAATTTTATTAAATTTGGTGAAATTTCAGCTTAAAATTTTATAAATTTATATAATTTTATATAATATTTCGGTTCGGTTCTGTATTTTATGAATTTCTATAAGTTTTAAATCCGTAAAATTAAAAGCTATAATTTTTTTATTGTTATCGAGTTGATTTTGTGCGATTTCTTTTAAAATTTTACCTCTGAAATATTTTGCAAAATGGCTGATCACCTTTCCATTTTTAATAAATTTCATAGTTAAATACTCTTTTTTAATATCATAAAATTTATTATAAAATCCTGCTCTTAAATCAAGTATATCATCATTTTCGATAAATTTATCAATGTTTTCGCTAAAATTTTGTTTATAAAAATTTTCTACATTTATATCGCAAAATTTTTCACCCTGTTTAAGTTTATAGTTCGGTACGGCATTTTCGGCAAGTATCGGGCCGAAAAGATTTGAAAAAATTATTACGTTTTTATCTATGAAATTTTGTGCTTGTTTATTTAAAGAGCGATATTGCAGAGCTTTGTAAGCTACGCCGTTATAGCGCAAAATCGCTTTTATCGTACCAGATTTAAAAATTTCATTTTTATATTGCAAAATTTCAGTTTCTTTTTTTAAGCCAAAAACACGTGAAAGTTCTGTTATAGTGGCATTTTGCACAAAATTATCATAAAGTTTTAAAATTTCAAAGCGTTTTTTATAAAGTTCATTAAAAATAAAATTTTTAGAATTTATAGGCGGCAAGTCGGAAAGAGAAATTTTATCTTCCGCCGGACTGAAAAGAATCTTCATAAGATTTTCCAAAAAAGTGGTGCGCCCGGAGGAATTCGAATCCCCGGCCTTTTGAACCGCAATCAAATGCTCTATCCAGCTGAGCTACGAGCGCACAAAATAAAATGTACATTCTACACAAGTTTTCCTTAAAATAAGCAAAAATATAAATTTTTTTAAATTTAAACTTTTCATAACTAGAATTATATTATCATTACATTAAAATTTTTAGAAAAGGGCTGAAATGATCCATAAAATTCTTATCGCAAATCGCGGTGAAATCGCGGTTAGAGTTATTAGAGCGTGTAGAGATCTGCACTTAAAAAGTGTGGCTATTTACACAAAACCGGATGCTGACTGTCTGCATGTAAAAATTGCAGATGAAGCTTATGAAGTCGGTGCGGAACCATTGAAAGGTTATCTAGATCCTAAAATCATCGTAGAAACAGCAAAAAAATGCGGAGCCGATGCGATTCATCCGGGATATGGATTTTTGAGCGAAAATTACGATTTTGCAAAAGAAGTTGAAGATGCAGGACTTACTTTTATAGGTCCAAGACCCGATGTAATTCGCAAAATGGGAAATAAAAATATAGCAAGATATTTGATGAGAAAAAATGGAATTCCGATAGTTCCTGGAACTGAAAAATTAAATAATGAAACTATGGATAAAATAAAAGAGTATGCTCGTAAAATCGGTTATCCTGTTATTTTAAAGGCAAGCGGCGGCGGCGGTGGTCGCGGAATTCGTGAAGTTTGGGATGAAAAAGATATGGAAAGCTCTTTTGAAGCTTGTAAAAGAGAAGCCAAAACATTTTTTAATAATGATGAAGTTTTTATGGAAAAACTTATCGTAAAACCTCGCCATATAGAATTTCAAATATTAGGTGATAATTACGGAAATATAATTCACCTTTGCGAGCGCGACTGCTCTATACAAAGACGACATCAAAAAATAATTGAAATTGCACCTTGCCCAAGCATAAGCGATAATCTAAGAAAAGTAATGGGTGTAACCGCCGTGGCCGCTGCAAAAGCCGTGGGATACTCAAATGCAGGAACAGTTGAATTTTTGCTTGATGATAATAACGATTTTTATTTTATGGAAATGAATACAAGAATTCAAGTAGAACATGGTGTAACCGAAGAAATTACCGGAACAGATTTAGTTGTAAGACAAATAAGAATTGCAAGCGGTGAAATTTTGGAACTTGAACAAAGTGATATCAAACCGCACGGATTTGCGATAGAAGCTCGTATAACAGCTGAAAATGTTTGGAAAAATTTTATTCCTACTCCAGGAACTATAACAGGATATTATCCGGCCCTCGGTCCATCAGTGCGAGTGGATAGTCATATTTATAAAGATTATAAAATTCCGCCGTTTTACGATTCACTACTTGCAAAACTTATCGTAAAAAGTACAGGATATGATTTGGTTGTAAATAAGCTGGAGCGTGCACTTAAAGAATTTAAAATCGAAGGCGTACAAACAATTATTCCGTTTTTGCTTGCTATCAGCAAAAGCAGAGAGTTCAGACGCGGTTTTTTTGATACAAGTTATGTGGAGTCGAATTTACAAAAAATACTTGACGCAACGAACGATCCGATGAATCCGCAAAAAAAAGATGATGAAGTAGTAGCTGCCGTTTCTGCGGTAACGCAAATGATAAATGAGAAAAAATAATGAATGATTTTTTTGACAGTTTAAAAGATATAAAAAAAGAGCTTGAAAAAGATAAAAAGCCGAAAAAAACAAAATCGCAGGTTGCTAAACTTGAAAATTTCGATATCAGTGAAGATGAAAAAGCTGAGTTTAAAAGCGAATTTGATTTACAAAAAGAGAGTATCACATCACGTGAAAAGCGTCTGCAAAATGAATTTTTAGCTTATATAAAAGGCGAAAATATTAAAAAGATTGATAATTGATATAAATAAAGGAAATTAATGAGAATATTTATTATTTTAATTACTTTTTGTTTGTCGGCTTTTTGTGAAAATCTTGAAAGTAACAGTTCTTCACAAGAGAGATTTGAGGTACAAAAAACAAAAAGTTGGGGTGAACATTTACTAAAAGGTAAAAAACCGCCGCTTAATGAATATGCGGCTTTTTATTTTGGCACCGATTCGCCTGATAAAGTATATATGCAAAGCGTGAAAGATGTTGCTGTAAATTATGCTTATGATGAATTTAAAGGCATTGATTCTTCTAAATTTGCTGCATTTTGGGCCGGTGAGTTTGAATTTGAGAAAGACACTTTAAAAAGATTGGTTTTTGACAATTCTGATAAAGATTTGCGAATTTTTATAGATGGAAATATTATATTTGACAGCACTGAAAATATGAGTAAAAAAGATCTTACATATAACTTTACAAAAGGCAACCATACAATAGAAATAGAAATGATGAACCATTGGCATACGGTTGATTTTTATTTTGCATTGCGAGATATAGTGGAATATTTTTCTCAAAACGATATTGCGGAAAAAATTAATAAAAAATGGAAAAATTTTGAAATTTTCAGCGTTTCTGTTTATGAAAGCAGCGGATTTGATAGAAAAATTGTTCTTAATTTGGATCAAAAATATAAAAAGCCAGTTTTGTTACTTTTATCATCTTACAATAGTGCTGATTTTCAAATTTTAAATCCTTATGATAATAAATTAGCATTTGTAGTTTTTAATAAAGATAGCCGTGTATCGTATGATAAAAAAGATGGCGAAATTTTTTATTCGGATGATGAAAGACTTCCTTTTAGTTATAAAGCTGAAGATTGTTATTGCATACCGAGAATTGGTTTACATTGTTCTGAAAACAGCGACATAATAAATATTAATGAAAAGATTAAAAAAATTTACGGTGTAGGACTTAGCGGCATAAGCCATAAATATTCTGCAGCTTCTTTTAAAATTCCTGAAAAAATTTATAATCAGGATTTGATAGATGAAGTAATGGATGCAAGACAAAAAATGGAAAAATTAAAAATAGATTGTCAAAAAGAACAAAGCTCAAATTTTAATGATGTTTTTAAATAAAATATTAAAAAATAAAAGTCTATTTGATTTATAAATCAAATAGACTGATTTTTAAAATTTCAGTTGTTTTTTTGATTTCTTTTATTTCAGTGGTATCGCTGAAATAAAACCGTCTATACGCTCATAAAAATTCTTATTAACGCCAAAATCATAAATTTTTACACACCATTTTCACAAATATTTATATTGTTCGTAAGTGCCGATTATATTATTTTCAAGCTGTTATTTTAATATAATAAAATTTATTCTATGTCGGTGTCGTTAAAAATTTATCTGAATTTATCGGTTTTATATTTTTTGCTTAAAATGTGGAGTTATTTTGGATTTTATAGGAGTTTTATTAGCGTCGTAAAATTTCGTATAAAAGTATATAGGTGCATATTTTTCAATTTAAGATAACTTCAGTCTTATATTGCTAATATAAATTACAATAAACTTTAAGAGTATTGATTATTTATTGTTTCGGCAAGATAAAATTTTTATCCGTTTTAAAAAATTGATTTTAAAATACCGCAAATATAGTTTTTACAATATTTATGCTATCTGAAATTTTCTATATTCGTAATAATTAAATTTTGTAATTTTTTATATTTTTAAAAAACTCATTTAGTTATATATATGATAACGGTTTATAATTCATCAAATTGCCGAATTCGATATGAATTATCCTTGCATAAATGCACTACAACGCTTTACTTTATGTAAAATTTTTAAAAATCGTTTGTCGTAATTATACCTTAAAATTTTGCGTTATAACTTCACTGTAAAGTAAATAATCGCTGGTTATTTAATGTGTGTATTTTTGATTTTAGATAAATTTATAATTTCAAAAGCCTTTAATAAGCAAAATTTTATTATAATTCTGTAATTTTCCCAAGGTAAATCATCTATGCAAAAACTTAAATTTTATTTAAACCACGAAGCAAGCGGCGGAATTTTAATTATTATCGCAACGATTCTTGCATTAATTTGTCAAAATACGATTTTAACGGACTTTTACAACCATTTTTTGCGTATAGAATCAGGCATTATTTTTGGTGAATATAAAATAATAAAACCGATAATTTTATGGGTAAATGACGGACTTATGGCGGTTTTTTTCTTTTTTATCGGTCTTGAAGTAAAAAAAGAAATTTTAATCGGCGAATTAAGTTCGCCTAAAAAAGTTGCTTTGCCGGTAATTGGCGGTATCGGCGGCGTAGTAATTCCTGCACTTTTGTTTTTGGCTGTAAATTTTGGCGATGAGTTTGCAAGACGCGGTTGGGCGATTACCACTGTTAGTGATACGGCTTTTGCTGTTGGGATTTTGCTGCTTTTAGGAAGCAAGGTTCCGTCATCTTTGAAGATATTTTTACTACTTTTGGCGATAATTGACGATATTTGCGCGGTTGTAATTGTGGCATTTTTTTATACAAGCGAGCTTTCGAATTTTGCAATTTTTATGGCAGGAATTGGAATTTTGATTTTTTTAGCTTTAAATATTTTAAAAGTAAATAAAATTTCATTTTTTATTGCTGCCGGAAGTTTTTTGTGGGTCAGTTTTTTAGAATCAGGAATTCACTCTACAATTGCAGGAATCGTAGCATCATTTTTTATACCTTTAAAGCCGATAAAAGGCTATTGTATGCTTGACGATGTAAAGCATAAATTGGAAGGATTTATTACATATCTTATTATGCCGATTTTTGCCTTTGTAAATGCAGGAATTGCCTTAAACAGTGATGCTTTTTCAAATTTGCTTCATCCTGTTTCAATCGGTATAATTTTGGGACTACTAATCGGCAAACCTTTCGGAGTTTTTATTTTTTCTTATGCGGCGATAAAATTTAAATTATGTTCGCTTCCTACTGGATCAAATTTTAAGCAATTTTTAGGGCTTGGATTTTTAACAGGAATTGGCGCCAGTATGAGTTTGTTTATCGATTCTATAGCATTTATGGATAGTGATCAGTTTGCTTATGCTGATAAATTAGCTATTTTAATAGCTTCATTTTTAGCAGCTTTTATCGGTTGGAGAATTTTAAAAACTTCCGGTAACAAAAATGAAAATTTTGAAACAATAAAAGAAGCTGAAACTACAAATTCAACAGCTGAAAAAATCGAAGATATTGATGAAAATAAAAATTAGTTTTTGTCATAAAAAATGTAAAAATTTTAGTTAGAGAGATTTTTTTTGAGTTTTTAGTTAAATTTTTAATTTTATTATGAATTTCTAAATTTTTTGCATATAAATTTATATTTTAATGCATTCTGTAAAACTTCTTCATTTTCTTCTTAAAAAAAGTGCAGGTAGAATACATAATTTTGTAACATTATTTTAAAACGCGAAGCGAATTATTTAAAAACTGTTTTTAAATCTTTGTGATTATTTTTATCGATTTAAAATTTTAAAAGTAAATTTGAAATAATGTTTTATTTATTGTCAAAAAAATTTCGGATATAAATTTTTTATCTTTGTCATTCATTACTTTTATTGATATTTCAGTAATGCAAAAATATCTAAATTGATTATAAAAGATATTTGAAAAATTAAAATTTTTAAGCAGCAAATAAGTTAAAATTCGTATAATTACCATTTATTTTCGTTTTAAAATTTAAACGAAAATTGCGAGATTGCGTTATTTTCAGCGCAAAAGCGTGGCTTATTCGTCTAGTGGTTAGGACACTGGCCTCTCACGCCGGCAACAGGAGTTCAAATCTCCTATAAGTCAAACTTATATTATTTTATTATATACTTGCATTTTAAAAATATATAAATTTTTACTCATATCAAAGCATTTAAAATTTTTAAATTAAACTTTCATATGTATAGCGCTTGCGATATTTTACCAATTTTTATAAATTGCATAATTAAAAATATTGCATTGTTTAGTCTGGAATTATAATTCACAGTTTTTGAAAATTAAAAATTGTAACAATCTAATACATAAGATTTAAATTATCCGATTAAATAAAAAATTTTATATTTTGCCGCATAAGACAAAAAACTTGAAATTTTCAGAGACAGCGGAAGTTTACTTTTGACTACTACTGTAGTGGAAGTAGGAATTTCACTTCCACGTCTTAGCATTATTGTAATTGTAGGAGCTGAAAAAATGGGACTTGCTTCACTTCAT
>QWCH01000357.1_pt1 | contig 101466 bp, 75 predicted proteins | sample 1972671 | NCBI WGS metagenome assembly QWCH01 (sample SAMN09866713, study PRJNA288562) | Human gut metagenome isolate term3_stool, whole genome shotgun sequencing... | isolation source: gut | host: Homo sapiens | place: USA: California
GCGTGTGAGGTGCACTAAGTCCGTAAACGGCATCCCGCAGGCCATAAAGCTGAACAGCGCCAGATCAACCGCCCCGGCCAGCTCCGGCTTTCCCCGCAGCTTCAACCCGGCAATCCTCTCGACCACCTCGACCGGCACAGCCCGTTTTTTCGTCTCCTCACGTTTCAGCCGTAGCCCCGCAAAAGGATTCTCTTTCCTCCGGCCCCCCGCCTCCCGGCAGGCAGCGTTATACATCGCCCTGAGGCTACTCATATAACTGTTCACGGTATTCACCCGCAGCCCTTCCTTCCGCAGCGCCGCCCTGAACCCCGCAACCCTTGCCGCCGTCACCTCCTGCAACAGCAACCTCTCCTTCATGCAGTACCGTCCAAACCTGTTCCGCACCGCCCTGTACAAGTCCGCCGTACTCTCAGCGCCCGCCTCCCGCTTGCGCCTTTCCAGCAACCGCATACTTTCACTAAAATCACTTTTTCGCATAAGCCTTTATCTATCTGATTAAAAATGATAAAGGTACAACAGATGAGAGAGGGAAAATTAGTTAAAAAATCGTGATTGATTGAGGATTTGCAGTTGTTGTTATTGTTGTTGTTTGTTTGTTAACTTTGCACTATTATATCGTTATGATAACTCAGAAGATGAAAATGATGTTATCTTGTATTCTTTTCTGATGAGTGTTTTCTCAATTCAAATTCAAGCAATTTGATGCGCTCTTGCAGTTGTTCCACTGTAGGCAATTGCTTTTTCATTTCTTCTATCTGGACATCCGAATAAGTAGATACCCCTATGGGGGTGTTTACACCGCGAAAAGCATACTGTACTTCTGTGGTATTCATATCACTACAAATAAGAAGGCCAATGGTAGGATTGTCGCTGTCATTTTTCAGTAGGTCATCCACAGCACTGACGTAGAAATTTATCTTACCTGCAAATTCAGGTTGGAAAGCAACGGTTTTCAACTCAATAACTACATAACAATGCAGGTGAATGTGGTAGAACAACAAATCTATACGACGCGAGTGCCCGGCAATGACCAATTCTTTTTGTCTGCCGACAAAGGCAAAGCCTGTACCTAATTCTAAGAGGAAACGTGTCATCTGTTCACAAAGTGCGTCTTCCAACTGCTCCTCCTTATATCCTTCTGGCAAAGAAATAAATCCAAAGTCGTAATTTTCCTTTGTCATTTCCTGTGCAAGACCGGCCTGCAGAATCGGTAAGAACTCTGAAAAATTGGTCATTGATCCTCCCTGCTTATGATATAGGTCGGCTTTCATATAGCGTTGTAACACGGTACGGCTCCAACCTTGGTCTATTGTCCGACACAAGTAAAATGCAGCCTCTTCTATGGATTTACATCTCTTTATGATTTCCACATGATGTCCCCAAGGTACATAGGCAAACAATTCGGGAAACGGAACACCCTCTACCACATTTGCTTCATGAATGACATTACCCAATTGGTTAAGCCTTTCATTTGACTGATTGTCAATATTTAGCAATTCTTGAACGGGCTGTTCAAGTTTCTCGGCGTAGAAGAGATACCAACGCTTCATAGCCCATAGATTATCCGCCCCAAACCCTTTCTCGCCAGGGTATCTGCTTTGCAAGTCAAGGCTCAGTTGCTCCACTACACCCGCTCCCCATTTTTCCTCAGCCTTACGCATCACGAGATCACGACCGGTCTGCCAATTCCATAACAGTTTTTCCCCGTTAACCTTTACCACAGCCCGGGTCCGTGCCCTTTCGTAACGACTTCCCAATTCATCAACCCAATGTATATATTCCTTATCCAAAATCACATCGTGACTTTGGGTAATATATGTCTGTTCTTGATTGGATTTATTCTTATTCATCATCAAAACCTCCTGCAAATTATCGTGTTAGAATCTCGTTCAACAATCCGTCCGTATCTTGCTCAATACTTCGGATATCAACTTCTATGTCTTTATGTAAAATTACAAAGATATGTATTGCCTTCAACAATCCGAAATTTTTTACGGCAATTGCTTAATCAAAAGTCTGATCATTCAAAATACATCTAAATTAAGATGCGCCATTGTCGAAATTACGTTTTTTTACAATAACCCCCATTTTTCTATTTCACCGTAAAAAAGGCGTTGTTCCGGTTTGACATTTAGCTACCGGGACAGCGCTTTTTATGACATGCGGATAAACGGGCTGCGCGGCTCGTTTTAATGGCAGGACAATTGTCAAGCCATAATATATTCTTGCTGACATTCCGATAAAGCTTAACTTCCGGAGAATCGAATATTTGAAACAACAAAGGGGAGGATATGGAAATATGGGAAGGAGCAGAAGTTGATTTCGGAAGGAGCCGGCACCTCATTTCCATGAAGTCGGACTTCATCGCGATGACCCGGAACTTCGTTGCTTTGAAGTCTGACTTCATGGGGGACGAAGGTAAACTTCAGAGCGATGAACCGATACTTTAGGGGAATTTTCTGCGCACCTCGCGCTAATAACCGGGGAATAGCCGTAATTTTTTGTCCGGGGGCAACTGTTCGAAAGGTTCTTCACGAAAGCTTTACAGAAGCATTTCGAGGCGTTTTTTACAATAAGCCTTCCTAAATCTCACAAAAAAAGCTGTGTCAAAAGTTCCATTTATAGCGTTAGAACTTACTTTTGACACAGCCCTTCATCATACATCAGGTCTCAGACCTTAGACCTCTTCTTCTTTCGTCAAGTCGAGTTTTTCGTTGTCGCCTCCCTTATCGAAATATTGTTTGCGTAAGGGGTTGGCGGTTGCTTCCCGGTAGTTCATACGGTTGCGATAAATATCCAGGGCTGCATATAAAGCCTGGCGGAAAGATTCTTCGGAAGCTATATTCCGGCCGGCAATATCGTAGGCCGTGCCGTGAGCCGGGGACGTACGTACGATCGACAGGCCGGCTGTATAGTTGACACCGTCATCCATTGCCAACGTCTTAAACGGAGCCAGTCCCTGGTCATGGTACATAGCCAGGACGCCGTCGAACTTCTCATACATCTGCGAACCGAAAAAGCCGTCGGCGGCATAGGGTCCAAAAGACATCACGCCTCTCTTTTCGGCCTCCTGGATAGCGGGAATAATGATTTCTTCCTCTTCCTTTCCGAGCAGTCCGGCATCGCCGGCATGCGGATTCAGGGCAAGAACAGCTATGCGGGGACGTACGATCCCGAAGTCCTGTTTAAGCGACTGGTTAAAGATACGCAATTTCGAAACAATGTCTTCGACAGATATCTTCGACGCGACCTGTGCCAGGGGGATATGCCCCGTCACCAACGCAACCCGGAGACTGTCTTTCATCAGAATCATCAAAGCTTTCTTTCCTAAACCGCCGAAACACTGTTCCAGATATTCCGTGTGGCCGGGGAAATGAAATTGTTCATTCTGTATGTTGTGCTTGTTGATAGGAGCCGTCACCAGGACATCCACAACACCGCGTTTCAAGTCGGTTACAGCGGCCTCCAAAGCCATATAAGCGGCTTCTCCGGCAACAGATGTAGACTGACACAATTCAACCTTTGTCTCGTCATCCACGCAGTTGATAATGTTCACCCGGTTTACCCCGGCATCTTCAGCCTGTGCAATGATACTCAAATTCACAGCGGGCAGTTCCAAAGCCTTCCGGTGATAAGCGGCGATCTTCGACGAACCGTAAATGACCGGCGTACAAAGTTCGGCTATACGGGTATCGGACAAAGTTTTCAGTATCACTTCGTACCCGATACCGTTTATATCTCCGTGAGTAATACCCACTTTAATCAATCGTTCTTCCATTTATTATGTATGTTTGTTACTTCTCTTCTGGGACATCCGGTTTCTCTATCGCCGTTTCTTCAAACTCGCCCGGCAAGCGCAATGTGTACAAAGCCGATTCGATACGGCGGATAAAGTTTCGTTTATCCGTTTCAGGTGCGAATACGAATCCTTCGACGACCACTACCCGGTTATTCTTTTCATCCAGGCGGGCATGGCTGACGAACGGACCGCCCATCATATCGCCTTTCATATGCCACAATCCGCGCAGCACACCGCAATATTTACCGTTTATCGTGGTCGGGGTGTATGTCACCCAAGCCGTATCCGTAGCCATATAGGAACCGGGGAAGGTTCCCGGCATATTCGCCTTCATGACCGAATCCCGTTTGGCGATCAGGTAATCGGCAGTGAATGTGTCGGCATCCTCATATGGGAAATCATATACGACAATATCCGTACGCCCTGTATTGGCATTGTTGGACGCCCAGAAAAAATCGGTCGTATCACGGAAATAAGTCATATTGCCCGGGGCATTCAGTATCACGTTGAAGCGGTCCTTGACATGATTTGCCACTACGACACTATGCTCTTTTTCCAATTGCCCGATCGTACGGTTCCTTTCGCACTTGGTGAAAAAATCTACGATATTACGCGGATGGGCCTTGACATATTCAAGAATCGCTTCGTCGTCGGGGGCTGTCAACACCATAACGACCTGTCCCTTTGCCCAACGGTTATTCTCGTAGCTTAGCGAGACTTTCGTGTACTGGGTTTTGTCAATCTTGACGATCAAGATATTACGCACATATGTCAACAGACCGTTAAACTGATCCGGAGTTACATATGTAATCTTAAAAGCTGGCTCTGCCTGAGGCAGTCCCGGTATATCGGAAGTCAGTTCGGCCTTGATAGCCTTCCCGGCAGGAGCGTCCCAGTCGGCTTTATTCATTGTTACCACCACTTCATAGGCGAAACCGGTAGCGTTTCTTACTATCGGGCCCGAACTACATGCCCCCATCAGTACAAGAAGCATTAAAAAACTGATTAATAAAGAATGTGTTTTCATACCCGTTTATTTTTTTGTTATACAAATATAGTTCCTTTTTCCCTCAACAGAGGCCTTTTCTACCCTTTTTGTTGTTTCTTAGCCGTAGAAAGCATTCCGCATGCAGCAAATATATCTTCCCCACGCGACGACCGGATCGTACAGACTACGCCGGCGGCATTCAAGGTATCCCGGAATGCTTCCATCCTACCCAGATCCGAGCTCTCCAACGGAACGTCGGGGATTGCATGGAAACGAATCAGGTTGACTCTACAGGGGACTTTGTTTAATAAACAAATCAGAGCCTTTGCATGTTGAAGATCATCGTTCAAATTTTTAAAAACAATGTATTCGAATGACACGCGGCGCTGGTGGGTAAAATCGTATTGCTTGATCGTCTCGATTATATCGCGCGCCGGGAAAGCCTTTTCGACCGGCATCAGGGAAAGGCGTTCTGCCGGATATGGAGAATGAAGGCTGACTGCCAAGTGGCATTCGCTCTCTTCGAGAAAGCGTTTAAGTCCTTTGGCCACTCCGATCGTAGAGACAGTGATCCGTTTCGGGCTCCAGGCATACCCGTACGATGCAGTCAGAATCTCCAGCACTTTGAACAGTTCGTCCACATTGTCCAGCGGCTCCCCCATCCCCATAAAAACGATATTGGTCAATTCATCCGTTTCCGGAAGGGATTGTATCTGGTTCAGGATTTCGTTAGCCGTCAGATTCTTGGTAAAACCTTGCTTGCCCGTCATACAGAAAAGGCAGTTCATTTTGCAGCCCACCTGTGAAGAGACACACAGAGTAGCCCTGTCGTCTGTCGGAATATAGACCGACTCTACAAAATTGCCCGGGCCGGCCGGATAGAGATATTTGATTGTCCCGTCCACCGATTTCATCAGGTCGGAAGGAGGCACAGCCCCTACTTCAAAGTTTTCTTCCAGCAAAGCGCGTTTGGCTGCCGCAATGTTTGTCATGGCAGCGATGGAGGCCACTTTCTTTTTATACAGCCAATCTGCCATTTGCTTTGCAGCATACCCCGGAAGTCCGACTTCAGCAGCCACCTCTTTCAACTCTTCCAGGGTCATTCCCAATAAACGTCTTTTCTCACTCATGATCCTTCATCTGTTTCTTTGCGCAAAGATATAAAAAAACCGCCAATCGGGATACGACTGGCGGTTTCCTATGATAGTCCGGCAGCAAGCTGCCGCTATTGTTTACGATTAATAGAAACGGATACGGTTGTCTTCGACATCTGCCTTGTTAACCAATGACTGGATAGCCTGGAAACCGAAACGGTAAGCATTGGAAGCATCCAATGTTTTGACTTCGGCTGCTTCGTCATAATCCTTAGCGTCTTTGTTTTGTCCGTACACTTTGAATACATATACACCGTTGTTGCCTGCAACCGGAGCGCTCAACTGGCCTTCCTGAGCCAGTGAAACCATAGCATTCAGTTTCGGTTCGACACCGATACCGGCGATACGGCGTGTTGCAAAGCTAACAAACTTAACAGAATCCACAGAAGAATTCATCGCCTGTGCATAAGCATCGACAGAAGTCAGATTCTTTGCAGCCAGATCCTGAGAAATCTTTTCGCCTTTCTTCTGGGCTACCAATTCAGACTTCAACATCGGAGTAACCGATTCAACAGAACGATAACCTTCCGGCAATGTTCCCTGAATAGCTGCAATCACAAACTTATCATCACATTCGAAGATTTCAGAGATATCGCCTTTCTTGTTCTGGAAAGCCCAACGGACAACCGGACGGGAGTTCTTGATAGAACCCAGAAGCTGGTCGTTAGCTGTAACCGTTACATTTGAGAGCAGGTTATAACCGGCTTCTTTTGCAGCGTCATCCAACTTATTCATATCGTGATTTTTAGAGATGAACTGGTTCAGCTCGTTATAGATATTACCATAAGTCTTTGTGCTCGGAGATACAGTCATATCGATATCGGCTACTTTATATTTATCGACATTGGCTGTCTTTTCAGTAACCTTGACAATATGTGTTCCATACAGTGATTTTACGATTGAATAATCATTAACCGGAGTAGAGAAGACTGCTTTCTTGAAATCTTCGTTTACGCCTCTTAAAGCTGTTGCTTCCGTGAACCAACCTAATTCGCCACCCTTTTCAGCAGCCTGGTCAGCAGAGAACTCTCTTGCCAGTTCAGCAAAATCGCCGCCTTTCTTCAATACGTTCAGCAAGCTGTCGGCTTTAGCCTTAATTGCAGCTTCATCACCTGTATTGGCCAACATGATATGGCTTACTTTTACAGAGTCGGGAGCAACTGTTTTGTCAACCAGCTTGAACATTCTGTATTTATCGTTTTCAAATACCGGGCCATATACATCACCGACATTTGCAGTCTTTACAAACTGTTTCATTTCAGCATCCAATGCGTTTTCTGCGAAGAAAGCATCCAGATAAGGTATTTCAGAATTTTCAGTAACCAGGTCAGCTACCCGATCCGTAGAGGCCAATTCACTCTTCAATGATTCGATCTCTGCACTCGCCTTATCATAGTCTTCCTTGCTCGGACGGATATCGACAGCGATATATTTGATTACTTTACCTTCTTTTTGTTTGAACAACTCTTTGCGTTGGTTGTACAGCTTTTCAATTTCGCTCTTGCTTACATGAACAGTAGAATCAGGAATCGTAGCGTAAGACTGCATTGCATAAACGATATCCGAACTTACGGCAGAACCGTCGAAAGCGTCTTTTGCATCCAGCTTATTGGCAGAAACAGCCTTGCTTAACAGCGTCGTATATTTCTGTTCCAGACGCTGACGTTTGATATTCTTTTCCCAGAACATCCAGAACTGGCGGGCCTGCAACAACTGTGCCTGCTGGTCGGCAGGATAGTTGGCGATGTTATCATCGTCGATAGTCTTCAAAAAGTTCAGTAATGCAGTTTTATCGAATGCGCCTGTCTGAGGATTCACAAACATCTGCATCTGTTGGATCATCGGAGAAATGTTTTCACCCTGAACCATATCGAACAGTTCTTCCGGGCTGACGGTCAAGCCTAATTTGGATGTCGCATTATCCAATACGATCTCCTGTACCATGCCATCGAATACAGACTGACGGATCTGAGTCTGATATTCTTCGGGCAGACTGGCCGAACCTGACTGCATCTTGTACATTTCAGTCATCTCGTCTACACGATTCTGATAATCCTGAATTTTAATAACTTCTCCGTCTACTTCCGCAACCTTCTCCTGAGATTGTCTGAAATAAGTAGAACCGGAGTTCAAAAAGTCACCGATGATAAAAGCGAACAATGCTAAACCCACAACGAGTACTAACAGTCCTGCTTTGCTTCTGATTTTTTCCAGCGTAGCCATTTATCTTTATCTATTTTTAAAGTTTATTATTCCACATTTTAAGGGCACGAAGATACGAAAAAAAGAGATTGCTGCATCTTTTTATGCTCTTTTTTTAATTAACTCGTTACTTTCATACGAACTAACTCGATTTTCGTCGCTGTAACTTTTATGATTTTAAAAGAATACTTATCAATTACTACCGTTTCATTCAGCTTCGGGAATTTCTGATAGAAGTGCAGAATGAAACCGGCGATCGTGACATAATCATCCGATTCCGGCAACTCCAAATCGAACTTCTCGTTCAAAGTATCGATCTCCATACGCCCGGACAGCAGGTATTCGTCATCTCCGACCTTCCTTGCCACATAGGATTTTATATCATGTTCGTCTTCAATTTCCCCGAAAATTTCCTCCACCAGGTCTTCCAAGGTCACAATACCGGAGGTTCCTCCGAATTCATCCACCACGACAGCCAGACTCTTCTTATCCTGCATCAGGACTTTCATCAGCTTATTGGCAGCCATCGTTTCCGGCACGATCGAGACACTCCGGATACTCTGCGTCCAATCCTCCGGATTCTTAAACATCTCCGACGAATGGATGTATCCGATAATATCGTCTATATTTTCATTATATACGAGTATCTTGGAAAGTCCGGTTTCAATAAAACGGGAACGTAGCTCTTCTATTGTTACCGTCTTGTCGCACGCTACAATCTCTGTCCGGGGAACAATACAATCGCGCAGACGCACGTTCGAGAAGTCAAGTGCATTCTGAAATATCTTGACTTCCGTATCCATATCCGAATTCTGCGGCGCATCCTCTATACTCTGTTGAATGAAGTAATCGAGGTCCACCTTTCCCAAAGCCCGCTGTGTCGAATCGGTCACGTTCTTTACCCCGACAATTTTCAGAATCAAAAAAGAAAGTAAAGACGAGAACTTGGAAATCGGATATAATACGATATAAATGATCAATAAAGGTACCGAAAACAAGGTAAGTGAAAAATTCGGATTCAGCTTAAATATCGTTTTCGGAATAAATTCACCCGTAAACAGAATCAGAAGGGTGGAAATGATAGACTGGATCAACACGATCAGCGCCTCGTTATTGACCACACGGGCGATAAACGGCTCCAAGACAATAGCCATCTGCAGGCCGTAAACAACCAATGCGATGTTGTTTCCGACTAACATCGTCGAAATAAACTGATGCGGATTCCGGTAAAAGATCTCCAGAATTTTGCTCGTCAGGCTTTTTTCCTTCTTGTCGAGTTCAAAGCGCAGCTTATTCGAAGAGATAAAAGCAATCTCCATTCCTGAGAAAAAAGCCGAAAAAGCCAGTGATATTAATATGTATGTCAATGCTCCCATTTAGTTTGTATCAGAGGTCACAGGCTGTACCGTCGGGATAGCATTAACGGCAACGGAATCTACCGAAGCCTCAGTATTCGTTGAATCGGCGACAGCCGACTCATTGACCGGGAAAACACCCTGTGAATTAAATATCTTATAACGAGTCATATCCTGATTAGATTCGAACCCGATACCTGTTATTATCTTATCCTCTTCTTCTATCCGTATATACTTATCGGAATAGACTTTTTCTTCTTTCTGATCAAAAAAGAGCAGGGAAGTCTCAAACTTCTTTCCTTCCACACTTTCTATTTTCACGTTTCCGATCAGTTTCCACAGTTCTTTTTTCTTATAATTATAGACCGTATCAGCTTTGACACTTGCTACCGTATTGAACAAGGTATCGAATTTTTCCACATAAAAACCTTCCGGGAAATACAAAAACGGTTCTTTCGCCTTATCGAAGCTCAACATTTCTTTAGCATTCACACGATAACGCGTAATCCCCGAATCGGAAATTAAGGTTGAGTAGTCCGTAGTCTTCAAGGTATAGGTTGTCTCCGGGTCGAAGGCTACCACCACGACCTCTTTATTATCACTCCCGCAAGAGGCAGTAAATAAAAGAAGCATAACAACTACCGTAAAGATAGTTGTTATGCCTTGATTATTCGTTTTACAAAGAAAACGGTTCCAATTCATACTTATCGGATTGTTACAGTCTCACCGATCCAGCCGCCAATTCTGAATGTTTTACCTTTTTCCAGATCCGGGTGCATGAATACTTCTTCCGTAGAAGGAAGATGAGCACGATACGTATTAGCCAATTTTGCAGCATCTTCTGCTACGTTCTGATCCACCTGTCTTGCCTTTTCAAATTTGTCAATAGCTGCATAATATACAACTTTTGCCAATACCGGGTCATTCGGATAAATAGACTTGGCAGATTTAGCATACATGTTACCAATCATGATATACGGTGCTCCGTAATCCGGGTTTGTTTCGATAGCTTTCTGGCAATACTGTCTTGCTTTTGCCAAGTTGTTCTGTTCGAATAAAAGTACACCGATCAGGTAGTAATCTTCAGCTTTTGAAACAGCATCTGTTTCCATGTTGGCTGCTTCTTCAAAATACTTGATTGCCTTATCGTAATCTTTTGCTTTTACAGCTTGTTTTGCAATACCCAGAGCAGCATCTGCACTCGGTTCCAATTCATAAGCATAGGCAGCAGCCGTATAGAATGCTTCGATTTCCTGACAACGAACACGTCTCAACATTGAAACGATTTCTTTCAGGGCTTCCAGATTACCCTTGGCAGCTTCTACCTTAGGAGCATACATACCCTGCAAAGTCTCACAGTCAGCAGCGCCACTACCGGCAAAACCGCCGTCGATAGCAGATTTGTAAGTAGTCAGGTTCTTCACTTCCTTCTCATTATTTGCAGCCTGAGCAGCAGCTAACTGAGTAGCAATGATCTTAGAACACTTCAGATAATCTTCCAGGTAAGTTTCCTTGAAGTTCGGATCAGCCAGCAACTGACGGTGGGAAGCCATCATATACAGGGAGACACCCATTGCTTCGGTATTTTCACCAAACTCATTGATAACATCACCTAACCAAGCATAATACACTTTAGGATCGGCATCATCACCCTTCAAGCGGATATAATCGGCCGCTTTACGAGCAACAATCCAGTCTTTACCATATTTCCGGTCATTGCCGAAATATTTCACACGCGTATCATAAACTTTCATCAATTCATCGATAAGAGCAGCTTTCTTAGCCGGATCCGTTTCTGTATTGATTTTCCAGTCCATGATTTTCACGCCATACAGGTAAATATCCTTATGAGCTCCCGGACATTCGGTATAAGCCTGGTGCCAGAATTCATAAGCATCCTTGAAATTCCCTGCTTTGGCGTAAGGGGTAAACAAGCTGATATTGGTAATACAACGTACGCTGTCTTCACCAGACCCGAACGGAGTACCAGTATCCACACCTTTTTGTGCATAAGCTCCGAACGACATCATCGAGCATCCGAGAGCTAATAATAATACTTTGATCTTCATATTTATTTCTATTAAAGTTAACTATTTAATTAATCGACCTTAAACTTCATAAACCAAGCTTCGTTGAACGTATAGTTCACAGTAAAACGGAAGTATTGTTCATCAATCATATTCATCCGCACTTCCGGTTTCTTTTTTACATATTCAAACGATATGTTTATCAATGAACGGTTATCGATCAACGGTAATCCTAAACCGAGACTTGCTCCGATTTCATTATAACCATCTCCGGAAGGATTAGCCTCAGTCCGGTTCATACGCAAATATGAATTGCCATAATGAAAACCTGCACGATAGCGAACCCGGCTGAAATATGATTTACGCATATAATCCGGAATGAACTCACCACCAACAGCTATACGGTAACGGTCTTTAAAATTACCTTTCTCACCAAAGTAAAGCATTTTTCCCCAATCTTCATAGGAAAAATCAGCCGCTAACGTTAATTTATTTTGTTTCACATATGAAAGGCCAACTCCATACTTGTTCGGAAGCCCGAATTCTTTGTTAGAAATCGTATCGGAAGAAATGACCTCATCCGTATATCCTCCGGAGGTCAGCGTTTCCGTATAATTATAAGAATCAGCATTCAGATTCCTTTTCGGAGAAAAGACAAGCCCTAATGTAACACTTTCCGTTTTACTGAAAGGATGTGTATATTGCACTCCGAAATCCATCAGGAGATCACGCACTCTCAACTCTTGGCTACGGGAAGTATTATAAGCGCCTGAACCTTCCGCAGCCATATTGATTAACTGCGAATGCTTAATATTCCCGAACAAAAAGCCGAAATTGGCACCGACAGCCAAACGTTTTTTCCAGATATCCACGGAAATACCTCCATACAAATCGCTCAAACCGCCCGATCCGTTATAAGTTTCCGTAAACGTTACATCCTGATCGTTACGCAAAGCCCCGAATTTATATCCGACATAGGAATAGGGCAATAAGCCGACACTCAAGGCTACACGCCGATGGATCGGGAATTGCATCGCGATGTATTCTACATTTCCGTTTATGTCATGCTGGCGGGCATTCCCGTCATCAAACCATGACAATTGGCCGGCTATACCAAAATCAAAGAGAAATGTCAGGGAGTCCATGCAACTGTATGACGCCGGGTTCATCGGATTGATCTGTTTTGGCGAACGTAATCCGTAACCTACACCGCCCATGGCTCGGCCTGCGCCGAACGAACGTTCTCCTAAATCACCATATCCGAAACGGGTATAGGGCGAGTTAGTATTGTTTTGCGCCATCAAAGGCAACAGTGTGAATATAAGAACGCTTGTTATTAGTACCTTATTAATCTTCAACATTATACTCTAAGATTCTGTTTAATCCTGTCAACACTAAATTAATGTCTGCAAAGATGGAGTTTTTTAGCCGTCTTTCAAAATAAAACGAATGAAACCAAAAGGTTAGGATATTTTAGCCGAAGCTTTTCGATATACCCATCCATCTCGCACACTATACCATTTACTACTCCAGCTTGAATCGCTGTTTCCGTATCCGTTCCGACCAGGGGTATATCCTCCTGCTCGACCACCAAAGGCAATTTTTTTGTAAACTGGTTCAGAGCCTTGAACCGGGTTGTCATCCCGGGCGAAATATTCCCGCCCAGATAAGCACCGGAAGCATCGACCAGTTCATATGTAATAGCCGTTCCGGCATCGATCACCAGCAAATCCTTTCCAGGTTGCAGGTAATTGGCTCCGACAGCGGCAGCCAGCCTGTCCCGGCCCAATGTTTTGGGAGTTTTATACTGCACCGTAATCGGAAGAGGCACCGTTTCATCCAAAAACACAAAATTCCGAAGATTCGTTTCCAAGTATGCGACCAGCTCGTCATCTTTGTCTATCACTGTTGAGAATATTCCTTTTGTCAACGGATATTTCTTAAATATGCCAGAGATAACTTCCACGTCGAACTTCTTAAACACAAAAGAAGCTTCCATACGCTTCCCGTTGTATACAGCCACCTTCGATGATGTGTTTCCTTGTTCTATAATAAGATTCACGTGTCTGAATTTTTCCGCAAAGAAACATAAAAATGATGAGAAAACAGACATCTTGAAGACACAAAGTAAAAAAACAGGAAAGAGGACAATCTCTTTCCTGTTTCAATATATGATATAAAGATCAATCAATCAGCAAGAATCACAAGCTCGGCACCCGAAGCAAAATCCTGTCCGCGCTGCTCGCTCAATGCTGTAAAACGGATATAACGGGCTTTTACCGGTTTATCAAACAGCACTTTCTTTTCTTTCAGGTTATTTTCAAAAGTGCCTTTTTGTATCGGTTCGCCCCAGTTCTTACCATCCTGGCTGACACTGATGGAGTAATCCTTGATATTTCCGTTAACGCCATCCTGGCGGGGCAGGAATGCAAATCCTTTGATCAGCTTTTCTTCGCCGGCATCCAGATCCACCCAATGCGGATACTTGGCAACCGTTACTGAAAACATCGTGTGCCAAATCGTATTCGGATCGCCATCCGTCAGGTTCTTGGCATCTCCATAACCGGACTCTTCACTGCTCGTATAGATCACTTCTGTCTGGATACTTTCTATTTTGCTGAATGAAGCCGTCGCATTAATTTCAGGATTATCCTTAAACCAAGCTTTTACCATGCCGCCATCACGGAATGGAATCGGCTCCGTATATTCTTTTGCTTTTCCTTTTCCATCAATCGTATAGCAGATCACGGCATCTTTACGCGCAGAAGAAAGTTCTACCGCTCCGGCACGGTTACGCATGATTGTCAACGGTACTTCACCGGCAGGTGCGACATTAGCCGTTGCCGTCAGATCTTTTCCGGCAGGACGGATGATAAAGCCCATATTATGATGGCCGGCAAAAACACGGTCCTGTTCCAACGGCCCGCCTTGTCCGCAACTGTTTCCTCCCAATCCGGTCACAGCTGCATCCAGATGCAGATACGTATCTCCGGCTGCCGGCAATTGATACGGATGCGGTGCCAGAATCAGGTCCAAAGCCGAATACTGGAGAGCGGATGCAGACAAACGGTCGGTGGCCACAAACACGGCACCTTCTCCGGCTGGATTGGTCAATGCACACCAGCGCACATCTTCATGATTTCCCATATCCTGCGGTTTCGGGAAGTTTACAAACTCACCTGCCACCGTATTTTTATGCTGTTCGATAAACTGCCCGCTCTTACGATCGGCATAGTTATCGACCGGTCCACGTCCGTAATAAGTAAAGTCGGCAAACTGTTTCGGCATTTTCATTACATAACCCAAGCGCGGCAAAACCAGACTCGGACGGTTGGATGTGATACTGGACTGCAACTCGATAGAGCCATCCGGATAAACAGTCCAAATCTGATTGGTTACAAATTTGAAATCGTTTTCTCCGAATTTAGAATCTGTCAATTCTTCAATGCTGTTCTTTCCGGAACTTGTCCCGCCTTTAATCTTAGCGCCGTTCGGGGCTTGCGATTCAACGGTGAAAGCAAGGACAACCGTACCGTCCTTTTTCTCCAGGATCGTACTGTTCGTTGCTTTATGTTTCAGGTTGTGAAGACCTTGTTCAAACCATTGCGAATAGAACCAGTTATCATTATTGGTAAAAGCACGCAAAGCATCGAGCTTCGGACCATTGCCGTCGGCTATAATCGTTTTACCGCCATACACCAAACTGTAAATCGTACCCGTTCCCATATCGAACTTAGCGACAAAGCCATCGCCTGCTATCGTTTTAATCGAAGCGTCCGAATCATTCAAACTTACTTTTCCGGCAGAAGCTGTCACTTCGGCAATAGAAGGACGTGCTGTCGCCTCCTGCAACAACATCTGTTCTTCTGCCTGCACAAATCCTTTTTCAGCCCAAGGCATATTCTCTTTCAGCAGGAACTGTACCTTTACAAAATACTCCGAACTGTTTTTGAGTTTATCGAAAGGAACAGGAATCGATATTTTCGCTCTGGTACGGGCGGCAATTGTTCCGGCATTAACCAGACCGACTTGAACCTCCTTGCCGTTTTCATAAAGCGACCATTTTACGTCATAATCCGAAAGGTCTTTAAAATAGTACTTATTGAAGACTTCAAAGGCGCCTTTCTGTGCATCGAGGGCCTTCACCTCTATATTCTGATACACTTTCTTCACTTCGTAATACTGCGGTTTCGGCTCCAGATCACCAAACACGATGCCGTTCATCACAAACTGCCCGTCATTCGGCGTGTCACCGAAATCACCACCATAAGCCAGATAACGTTTGCCGGTCTTCTTATCGTAGTTGTACATAGACTGGTCCACCCAATCCCAGATGGCGCCGCCACAGAAGAAGTTCGTCGACTCGATTGCTTCCCAATAATCCACCAGGTTACCGCAAGCATTTCCCATCGAATGGGCATATTCGGAAATATGGAACGGATATTTGATATCATAATCGCCTTTTACTGCGCCACGCGTCCACCCGATAGACGGATATTGGTTCGAACCCATATCCACAATGTCATTATTACGTTCATATTGAACAGGACGTGATTTATCTACCTGCTTCAAAGCATTATAAGCGGCAACGAAGTTATCGCCCGGGCCTGCCTCGTTTCCTAACGACCAGATCACGATAGCCGGATTGTTGATATTGGCATGGACCATTTCCATCACACGTGCTACATGAGCCTTCTTCCATTCAACCGGATGCGAAAGGGAAGCTGCACCATAATAATATTCGTGCGACTCGATATTCGCCTCATCTTCCAGGTAAATACCATATTTATTACACAGGAAATACCAATACGGATCATCCGGATAGTGTGAGTTACGCACATGGTTGATATTGGCACGCTTCATCAGCATCACCTCTTTTTCCATCATCTCACGGGTAATGGCATGTCCGACCGCCGGATTCGATTCGTGACGGTTGACACCTTTCAACTTAACAGTCTTACCATTTATATAATAGTAACGGCCTGCCAACCTGAATTCATCTTTTTCTGCCGGCGTATCTTTTATCTCTACTTTGCGGAATCCGACAATTGTCGAAACCGTTTCCACCGTCTTTCCTTTGGCATTCTTCAATTCTGCCACCAACGTATAACGATACGGAAATTCTGCCGACCATTTATTGGGAGCCTTCACGTTCAACACAGCCTGTGCTGATTGTGTCTGGCCTGGGTTTACGGCATCGAGCATAGCCGTAGCGATCACATTGTCGACTTTCGTATTCTCATCCGAATACAGTTTGTTTGCATACAACGTATATTCCAGCTTATATCCTTTTGCCGCCTTCTTATCCAGATTGCGCACGTCGGCAGAGATTGCTAACGAACCATCCGTATAGGCAGCATCCAAATCAGGTGTTACAACCAGGTCGCGCACATGCACTTTCGGAACCGAATAAAGAGCCACCGTCCGGAAAATACCCGGCAGACGGAACATATCCTGCGCTTCCAGGAAAGAGCCGTCGGAACTGCGATAGACTTCTGCCGCCACCACATTTGCCCCTTTACGAAGATAAGGAGTTATATTAAAATTAGCCGCGTTGCGGGAATTCTTGGAAAAACCGACATACTGGCCGTTAATCCACAGATAAAAGAAAGAATCGACGCCATCGAAGCTGATAAAGACTTCACGGCCATCCCAATCCTGCGGGATGTCGAAGTTACGACGGTAAGAGCCGACTTCATTCCGGTGTTTATAAGTCGTCCAGTTCGTCGGAGGAGTCCGCATCACACCGCCGCGCCAGTCGTCCACCGCCACTTTATGCTGGAAGATAACGGGCTGGTTCACATAGATAGGCACACCATATTTCTGGCTTCCGTCTTTCTGAATACCATAGATATTCCAGCTGGAAGGAACCGGGATGTTATCCCATCCGGAGGCATCGAACTCTGTTTTATAAAAATCTTTCGGACGGGAATCGGGATCGGGCGCCCAATTGAATTTCCAGTCACCATTCAGCGACTGCCAGAATTTACTGTTTTCAGGCAACACCTTACGGGCATTCTCCACATCCTGGAAAGGGAAAATATAAGCATGCGGCTGTTCTTTGTTCAGAGCCAAATTCTCAGGCGACTCCCATTCTTTACCGGTCGGCGCTTCCACCGAACCATAACTAAATCCCCCAAGCGGCTGTTGATCCGCCATACCATGAAAAGAGGCACAGCAAAGCGCTAAGGTTAACGAGATTTTTTTCAAGTTGTCCATGTTAGATATTAATAGATTTTATTTGTGTATTCATTCTTAGACGTGCCAAAATGTTCACAAATATACGCAAATAAGACAGGATACGAAAGAATTATCAGTATCTTTATCTATATTCAAAAACAGATACCCCCAGTCCTCTATTTCATAAATTAGCCAAACGCTTTACAGACTACCTTGACAACCCGCTTTTTATTTTATTGAATGGCACAGAAACAGTTTTAAGAAAAAGTGAACCTGTAAATGATGATTTATCGGTAAGACGCTACGTTTGTATTACCGGACGCAGATTTCGCAGACAACGCAGACGAACGCAGATCATTTATTGTTTTAAAAGAAAATAAGTCTGCGTTCCTCTGCGTAATCTGCGCCCGTCTGCGTCCGGTAAATACGAGCAAACGCACCGATATATTTCATCCGAAATCTTGATCCATTTTGGATTGACTCTTTTCACGGTTTTAATCAGATCGAATGACAATAGAAAAAATGAGGTGCGCAGTCCGTCTCGGAAAGCGTACAATTTGATTACCGAAAAGCGGAAACGCCGACAATGTGATAAACCTTAACTCCCGGAGAATCGAATATTTGAAAATAAAACGGACGGCGTCCCAAATATCGTAAGGAAATTTAGGTGCTTTTTTGCCATGAAAACGGTCCTCTTTTCAATTAGGACGGTCATAATCGCCATTACGACCGTCCTAATCTTCGCGAGGTGCCGAGTGCACTATACATTAGCACGGTCGTGGTGGCAAAGAGGACGGTCATAATTGCGGAAAACGCACAAAAAAGGCGAAAAAGTCCCTTTTCGAGGCCCAAAAAGCGGATTAACATTTGTTTTGTTTCGGATGTCTTTTGGGTCTGAAAAATGCGTTTTATACAATAAGCCCCCCTAAGTAATTGAATGTTGATTTCCTTCTGGTCAGGACTTATCATGCCTACGTTCCTTTCCCCAATTTGTTGATTCGGAATAGAACCAGCGGCCGTCTTTTTTATTTTTCCTGGGGGAAAAACTGTAAAAACTTTTGACATTCCGCTTAACATCTTTCGCCGGATTAAACCTTAACGACTTCAAAAGTCCCAGTATAGCACGCCTATCCTCTCCTTCCAGACTTTCTTGGGATGAAAGCGAACAACAATAAGGTTTTCCATTTTCACCAATCAATATCGTTGTTATTAAATACTGATTTCCATAGTTTATTTCAGACAACCTTTCACATATTAAATCTGCATATTTTTTAGACGACCTCTTCAAACTTGGAGGTACAGCCCAAAATGTAACAAGAGAGTTCTCCATCCATTTCCCATACCTCTCATTAAATTCTTCAAAACAATCAGACGTATCCTTGTCAAAGAATACCCTGCGATTCATTTGTCCATCGAAACAAGGAGGTGCAGAGACAGCAGTAATTAAGAAGTCTTCCTGTTGAACAGAGATAGTATCTGTTTGTGCAGCAACACAAACAGATACCAAACTTAATAATATATTCAACCAGTATTTCATTCTTCTATTCCCGATATTTCAACAAGCCGTTTTCGATCAGGACTGAAAGCATAGATTTTATCTCCAATAGTAAATAAATCAGAGGAAACACGTAAAGTCGCTTTTCTATTTCCTTCAGGGTTCAACAAATAAACATCCTTTTTATAATCGACCATTGAAAAGTCATCCTGCAGCAACCTGTAAAATCCGATTTCCTCAAAAGAGAATGTTTGCAAACGATTCAAAGATTGATCGACATCAAAGACCTGCCCTTTATCCGTGTAAATAAAATAAGTCGGAGTCCCCAACGTTTCATTGCATTTCTTAAAACCGGAACTGTTTTTATCTTCCAAATAAAAAGGACGTTTCACCATGCCTATTATTTTGCCATCCGTTTCGGTATCCCATCGATACTCCATCATGGAATCCGACCCAAACGGAGCTACCACCATCCGGTCTTCAAACAGTAAAACAGCACGTTCGTTATTCCTGTCAATCCACAAGTCCTCAACCATTTCCTTCTTTTCCGATAAAAAGTGAAAACTGATATTCTTACCTGATTTCCTATTAAAACAGGCAATAAAGGGTTTACCGATCTTAGCCCTTAAATGACTCTTCGCATAAGAATCTGAATGATTTCTTGCATTATCACGATATCCATATCCATAATTAACCATATACAAATGATCCCCATTAAAAAAGAGTACTGAGCGGGATGCTGAGCTTTCAGGAATCGGATATCCCCATTTCATATTTAGTTGCCGGTCCAGGCAAAGAAGTTGTTCCCGGTTTGCTACATAAAGCAAAGAATCATCAAGCAACACATCTGAAACGAGATCAACCACTACGTTATTTCCATAAGGAACAACAGCCATTCCTGTTAAAACACCGCTTAAAACGCCTAATGCCCCCAATGCAGCAGTCGCTCTATAGTCATCAACTCCGGTTTTCATCAGAAAACTATTACCTGTTCCATCAGACAAGTTCACAGTATGAAGTCCGTCGGAGACAATCAGCCTCATCGAATCATCCAGCATTAAACTTTCATTCCAACCATACCGATGGCTGATTTCCCGCTTCCATAACATATCACCGGTATTCATATCATAGCCTTGCAATTGTCTGGAAACTCCATTCATTGTACTTCCCTTGTAAGCCAACAAACGATTACCCTGTGTATTCAATGAATAAGGGACCATTTTCTTTCCTTTCCATATCTCTGCTCCGGTCCGCAAATCAAGTAAAAAGTATTTATCCTTTGAAACAAATGACACTCCTTTATCCGTAAGTTTGGCCTCTTGCATAAAATAATTAATAGGACGTTGCCACAAGACTTTTCTATCAGGCAGAGAAATCATCCATATATCTCCGGTGTTCTTGACAGATGTCTCCTTTTTATTCAGATCGCGACCTTGTACCAAGAGCAGCGTCCCTGTAGAATCCGCACTTACAGATTGTATCCAGCAAGGAAAATCAATACATTCTCCTATTATGGCAGTACTGTCCATACGAACCCCAATCGTATCATTTAAAAAGCTCTGTGCTTCACCTTTGACGAGATTCAAGGCTGCAACAACCAGTAGTAAATATAATTGTCTTATTCCCATCTTAAATTTGATTATTTCCAAGTTTCGTCACTAATACATTAATATATAGAACGGTTATTCCAACAATATATTCCAAAACCTTTCCGGCAGATGAATATTCTCAACCGGGACAGCATCTCTGAATAAAGGTGCTATCTCTTCCGGGCGGAAACCAGCGATACCGCAACCGATTTCCGTTACCAGAAAAGTCTGTTCAGGATGTACCTTGGCAAAACGGATGAACTCATCCACATAAGGGCGGATTTCTTCCACTCCGCCATGCATCGTGGGAATGCCATACGTTTGTCCCTGTAATCCGGTGCCTTGTCCCCAGATTGCGCCCCATTTACGGAAGGCTAAAAGCGCCGCGCCTCCACCGTGAGCGCCTTCCAGGTTACTGCCAAACACAAATATTTCTCCTGGATTCAGTTCCTGGATCCGATTGTTTGTAATTCGTTTCTGATTGTTTGTCTTCATCTTGTAATATTTAGTTGACAAATATATCCTTAATTATCATATATATAAAAACTCAAACAACGAAGATATATTGTTTTGAATGTAACCTAATGCCCACTGTAGGAAATATTCGAAAACAAGGACAAATGTACGAGTACAGAAATTATCCAAAAAAATCTCACAAAAGATTTGGAAGATTAAAATCTTTCCGTACCTTTGTCATATAACAATAGTACAATGTTTGTATAATATAATATAGAAATTTATGATTAAGTTTGTATTAGATTATTCCAGCGGAGTGCCGGTCTACCGCCAGATTATCGACCAGATTATATTCGGTATAGCATCCGGACAACTTAAATTGGGCGAACAGCTTCCTACGGTCAGAGCGCTTGCCGTAGAGTTAAAAGTAAACCTCAACACGGTATCCAAAGCATATAAAGAGCTGGAGATTAAAGACATTTTAGAGACTCAACAAGGAACCGGAACTTTTATCAACAAGACGGAAAACGTGATGCCGGAAAAGGAAAGGAATGATAAACTGAAAGAAATTTGCATACAGTTTTCTTCCGTTGCACACAGTTACGGCTTCAGCCTAAATGAAGTCATACGAGAACTAAAGAATATAGGAACTTCTAAAAAATAAAGATTATGACAACAAGTGTAATTAACAAGGGGCGGTTTAATCCCATTTCCCTTTCCGTGTTGCTGATATTGCTTTGCGTATCGGTTGTGTTGTATGTTTTGCACATCATAAACATTCCGATGCTGGTGCTTCTGGCTATCTTTTCCGGATTACTGGCTTCCGCCATCTGCATTGCCGACCAATGGGAACGTGCTGTGGTGTTGCGTATGGGAAAATACAAAGGGTTAAAAGGCCCCGGTCCTTTTATGATCATCCCGATCATCGACACAGTCTCGGGTTATATCGACCAGCGGGTGCGGGTAAGTTCTTTCAAGGCGGAGCAGACGCTTACCAAAGATACGGTGCCGGTCAATGTGGATGCAGTCGTGTACTGGACGGTTTGGGATGCAGAAAAAGCAGCCCTGGAAGTGCAGGAATACAAAAAAGCCATCGAACACATCGCCCAAACCGGTTTAAGAGACACGATCGGCAAACATGAGCTGTCGACTCTCTTGCAGGAGCGCGATAAAATCGCCGAAGACCTGCAACAGGTTTTAGACCATAACACAAGTCCCTGGGGCATCACCTGTCAAACCGTCGGCATCAACGACATCGCCATCCCGCAAGCTCTGGCCGACGCCATGAGTAAAGAAGCGCAGGCCGAGCGTGAAAGAAGAGCGCGTGTCATCTTAGGAACGGCCGAAACGGAGATTGCCGAAAAGTTCGAGCTGGCAAGCCGGAAGTACACCAATAATCCTGTCGCCTTGCATCTGAGAGGCATGAATATGTTATTTGAGGGCCTGAAAGAAAAAGGCTCTATGGTCATCGTTCCCAGTTCGGCACTCGATTCTATGAACCTGGGCGCTATGGGAGGCTTGGTTTCGTTAGCGAAGAGCGGCGAAACACCGGTCTGAGAACAACCGGATAACAACAACTATTAATTCACTTTAAATCACATCGGATATGAAAACAATCGCGCGAAACTTCCTGAGTGTGTTACGCCGTTTCAAAATGGCAACCATATTGAATGTGTTGGGATTGAGCATTGCCTTTGTGGCCTTTATGCTTATCATGATACAAGTGAATTATGACCTGGGCTTCGATTCTTGCCAGAAGAATGCCGGGTCGATATTCCGTTTGGATATCGAACAGGGCGGAAGCGCAAAAGCAATCGTCTGCCGCCCTTTCGCACGGGCGTTTACCGAATCGTCTCCACATATAAAAGGAGGATGCATCATGTCGGCATGGTCGAACAACTTCCTGCTCTATGTGGAACAAAACGGAAAACAGGTGAACTACGATGAAGATGTCTGGAGCGTTTCGCCCGAAATCATGCAGGTCTTTCATTTCGACATGCTGGAAGGAGACACACAGTCGTTAGACGAGCCCAACAGCGTTATCATCCCTGAAAGTACAGCCCGAAGACTCTTCGGCAACGAATTGGCGATAAACAAACAACTGCACGTTTACATTCCGCAAATGGCTCCGATGACCGTCAAAGGCGTCTATAAGGATTTCCCCCGCAACTCTTCCCTGAAGAACTCGATGTACGCATCCATGAATCCGAAAGAAAGCTACGACGATTGGGAAAACTGGGGCTATCTGCTTTTCCTCCGCCTCGACGATCCGGCCAATAAAGAAAGTGTCCTGGACAATTTCAAGAAGAACTTCAATGCGAAAGAAATCCTCGAAAGCAATTTGTTCGGAGAAGACAAGGACGCGATCGTCTACCATCTGACCTCTTTGCCGGCTCTCCATTTCCTGACTAACGTGGATTTCGACACGATGCCGAAGGCGAGCCGCCAGACGATATTCGTTCTATTCTCCATCGCCTTTATCATCCTTATTATTGCCGGGATTAATTTTATGAACTTCAGCAGGATAGGACGCCGGATGCGGAACATGCTGATTGGTTTCCAACTCGCGGCCTCTCTCGTGCTAATCGCCGGAGCTTTGTTCATTCACCTGCAAAACTACTATATGCGGCATGCGCCGTTAGGTTATGACAAAGATGAAACTGTTGTCGCTCATTTAAATGTTAAGATCAACAGAAACCGGGAGGCATTCACGAATCGGTTGAAAGCATTCGCCGATGTAAAAGACGTCACCTATTCCCAATTCTTGTTATCCAGTCAAAAGCAATACATGGGCTACGGACGCGATTACAACGGTAAACCGATTACTTTCCAGTGCATTCCCGTATCATCTTCCTTCCTGAAAGTTATGGGAATAGAAGTGACAGAAGGCCGGGATTTCCGCCCGGAAGACGATCAGAAAGAGACAGGTTGCTATCTGTTTAACGAAAAGGCGAGAGCGGAATATGGCCTGAAGTTGAATAAAAAGATAGAAGGGGCAGAAATTATCGGCTTCATCCCCGACATCAAGTTCGCCTCTTTCCGCCAGGAAGTTGCACCAATGGCTTTTTACGTGTGGGGCAAGTACCAGTGGGGACAGGAAGGTCATTTCTACGACGTCGCCTACGTGAAGTTCAAGGCGGGTAGTGACCTGCGCGCGGGGATGAAACATGTACGCGAATCGTTAGCCGGGTTCGACAACGAATCTTCTTTCGATGTCCGTAGCTACGACGAAGTGCTGCAGCAGACTTACAAGCAGGAGTCGAACTTTGACTCACTGATTACATTGTCCGGCTTTGCTGCTATCTTCATCTTGATCGCAGGAGTATTCGGAAGAAGACTGGAAGGCCGGAGAAAATAATCCGCATCTCCGGCACTTTTTTCTCCTGTTCTGTCGTATCTTTGTTGCGCAGACAATCACGTGCAGTACACAAAAATTTACTGACGGATAGTCTGGAAATAGGAATAAGCAAAATCTATCGAACGAGCAAACAAAGGCTACAAATTATGGGAAATAAAATAAATAAGCACCTGATCCTTTCTTTATTACTTTTTTTTCTATTGCCGCTTCAGGCGCAGACTCCACAGCTTAGTAACGATGCGAAGATCAGCTTGCTGACGGTTTCGCCGTCGGATGATGCGGTTTATACGGTTTACGGGCATTCGGCACTCCGGGTGCAAGACGCGGCGCAAAAGATCGATGCTGTGTTCAACTACGGGATATTCTCTTTTGCCAAACCTAATTTCATTTACCGCTTTGCCAAAGGGGAAACGGATTACCGGTTAGGCGTGGAACACTTCCGCGACTTTATGATCGAATATGAGATGCGGGGAAGCGAAGTGACGGAACAGGTGCTGGACCTCGACTCCATCACGAAGAACCGGATCTGGGAGGCCTTGCTCATCAATAACCGGCCGGAAAACAGAGTCTACCGGTATAATTTCTTTTTCGATAACTGCGCAACCCGTCCGGCAGCTATCGTGGAGGCGAACGTAGAAGGTAAGATACTTTTTCCCGACCCGGGTAGGAAACAGACGTTCCGCGATATGATAAACGATTGCACCCGCAATCATCCCTGGCTGACATTCGGATGCGACCTGGCGTTGGGAAGCCCGACCGACCGCGTCGCGACGCCCCGCGAAGAGATGTTCCTGCCGATCTATCTGAAAGAGGCTTTCGGGAAGGCTACCATCAACGGAACAGACGGTTCGGTCCGGAATCTGGTCGGCTCGGAACAAATCCTGACGGAAGGGATCACGGACGATACCGACGTGGAGAGCGATCTCTTCACTCCGCTTGTCTGCTGCTGGACGTTTTTCCTGCTTGTGTTAGCGGTCACTTTTATCGAATGGCGCCGGAAAACATATTTCTGCATTGTCGACTGCGTCCTGTTTTTCATAGCGGGAATGGCAGGTGTCGTGATGTTCTTCCTCTGCTTCATTTCAACGCATCCGAGCATCTGGCCGAACTGGTCGATCGTCTGGTTACAACCATTTGATCTGATAGCTGTTATTTTGTTTGCAGTAAAAAAGTTAAGAAAGGCTGCATATTACTATCATTTTATTAACTTTGCGGCGCTTACGCTAATGCTGGCTGGCTGGTATTTCATTCCACAGCACTTAAATACAGCATTCATCCCTTTGGTAATGAGCCTTTGGCTGCGTTCGGGATATGGCGTTTACAGAAAAATATGGAACATCGGGTACGGAAAATACTAACATCGCTCATCGCAATTCTGGCAGCGACCAATATGGAGGCTCAACAGAGCACGCCCAAATTGGTTGTATGCATCACGGTTGACCAGTTGCGTGGCGATTACATCGAATACTTCTACAATACATTCGGCGAGCGCGGATTCAAGCGGTTGATGAATGAAGGACTGGTGTATAGCAATATCCGGTTTGAATTTTCCGATATCGACGAGGCCAGCGCTTTTGCCACCCTGTTCACCGGAAGCAACCCGAACTTCAACGGGATCTCCGGAACTAACACATACGATTTCGATAAAGACAGGGAAGTTTCGATCCTGAACGATCCGGATTATCTCGGCAACTATACGAAAGAGCATTATTCTCCCCGCAAACTAATCAGCTCCACCATCGGAGACGAACTGAAAATCGCCTCCAAAGGAAGAAGCGACGTCTACTCCATCGCTCCCAATCCGGAGAGCGCCATCATCTCGGCCGGACATGCGGCCAACGGTGCATTCTGGATGGACGATTACAACGGGAAATGGGCGACAACGACTTACTATAAAGGGCTTCCCTGGTATGTCGACCGCTACAATAACGGGCCGGAATCCTTATCGGCACGCCTGGAACAGATGGCTTGGACACCGTCATTGCCGTTGGACAAATTCAATGCTTTCCCGTATGTGCTGGATGAAATTCCTTTCAAATATACATTTAAGGAAAACACAAACGAGTGTTTCTTCAACTTGAAGACCTCACCCTTTATCAATAAGGAGGTCAACCGCCTGGCGCTTCAATTCCTCGAATACGGAGCTTTCGGTACACGTTCTTGTCCGGATATGCTTGCCATCACTTATTATGCCGGCAACTATCGCGGAAACATGAATAAGGAATACACCCGCGAGATACAGGACACTTACTATCAACTGGATAAGGACCTGGAGGAATTGCTGGACAAGATCGACAAAAAGGTCGGGCTCAACAATACGCTGATCGTATTCACCGGTTCCGGCTATTACAAGAGCGAAGAAGAATACCCGGAAGGGATGCAGCTGATTAACGGCGAATTTCACCCGAAACGGTGCGTCGCCCTGCTCAATATGTACTTGATGGCTCTCTACGGCCAGCACACAAACTGGGTAAAGGGTTTCTATAACAACCAGATTTATCTGAACCGCAAAGCGATAGAAGACGCCAAGCTGGAACTGATCACCATACAGGAAAAGGCAGCCGAATTCCTGCGCGAGTTCAGCGGCGTACAGTTCGTTGCAACGGAAAATGTGCTCCGCACGGGCAACTGGAACGAAAAGACTTCCCAATACCTGCACGGTACGCATCTGTCAAACCGTGGCGACCTGATCATAGAGTTGCAACCGGGATGGACCATCAACAACGACGATCCGAAAGCGAAAGTAAAAGTAATACGAAATAATGCAGTGATAACCCCGCTGGTATTTATGGGCAACGGTCTCAAACCGGAACATATCTACCGCGAAGTAAAAGCCACAGAGGTAGCCCCTACGGTAACCCACGTGCTGAGGATCAGACCGCCAAACGCATCCCTCAGCTTGCCGCTCCGGGAATTGACAATCAAAAAATAAGGATTGAATCATCAGTTCCCCCGGTTTCAAACAATACTATTTTACAAACTAAATAAAAGAATAATAACGTCCGAAGATTAGGAGAATTCTTAATCTTCAATTCAATAATTATATCATGGGATTTAATGAATTTATGACGAAGCTGTTCGGCAACAAGTCGCAGCGTGACCTGAAAGAAATTACCCCGTATGTGGATAAGATCAAGGCCGTATATCCGTCAATCCAAAAGCTCTCGAACGACGAGCTTCGTGCAAAAACAGACGAGATCAAACAACGTATCCAGGACTATGTAGCCGATGAACGCGCCAAAGTGGAAGAACTGCGCAAAGGCATCGACGACAAAGAACTGGAAGAACGTGAAGCGATCTGGGCTGAAGTAGACAAGATCGAAAAAGAAATCACAGAAAAGATGGAAGTCGTACTGGAAGAATCTCTTCCGGAAGTATTCTCCATCATGAAAGATACGGCTCGCCGTTTCACAGAGAACGAAACGATCGAAGTGACGGCAAACGACTTCGACCGCAACCTGGCTACCAAATTCGACTTTGTGGAAATAGACGGCGACAAAGCCCTCTACCACAACCATTGGGTTGCCGGCGGTAACGAAATAACCTGGGACATGGTCCACTACGATGTCCAGCTGTTCGGTGGTGTCGTTCTGCATAAAGGTAAGATTGCGGAAATGGCGACCGGTGAAGGTAAAACATTGGTGGCAACCCTGCCGGTATTCCTGAACGCGTTGACACGTAATGGTGTGCATGTCGTAACCGTGAACGACTACCTGTCCAAACGTGACTCGGAATGGATGGGCCCGCTCTATATGTTCCACGGACTTTCCGTTGACTGTATCGACAAACACCAGCCGAACTCCGATGCCCGCCGTGCGGCTTACAATGCAGATATCACATTCGGTACGAACAACGAATTCGGTTTCGACTACCTGCGCGACAATATGGCGATCAGCCCGAACGACCTGGTACAGCGCAAACACAACTATGCGATTGTCGATGAGGTCGACTCCGTATTGATCGATGATGCCCGTACGCCGTTGATCATCTCCGGTCCGATCCCCCGCGGTGAGGAACAGTTGTTCGAACAGTTCCGCCCGAACGTGGAAGTGGTTGTTAATGCACAGAAAGACCTTTGCTCCAAATTCCTGATCGAAGCCAAAAAGAAAATGGCAAGCAGCGACCAGAAAGAGGTGGAAGAAGGTTCCATCCAGCTCTACCGCTCTTTCAAGGGATATCCGCGCAACAAGGCACTTATCAAATTCCTGAGCGAACAGGGCGTTAAGGCCCAGATGTTGAAGACGGAAGAATACTTCATGTCTGAAAACATGCGCCATATGCACGAAGCGACAGACGAACTGTACTTCGTAATCGACGAAAAGAACAACAGCATCGAACTGACAGATAAAGGTATCGACCTGCTAACCGGTAACTCGGACGACGCGACATTCTTCGTATTGCCCGATATCACCTCACAGCTTTCCGAACTGGAGCACATCCAGAACGAAGAAGAAAGACAGGCCAAGAAAGACGAACTGCTGGCCAACTATTCTGTCAAGAGCGAACGTGTGCATACGATCAACCAGCTGCTGAAAGCTTACACCTTGTTTGAAAAAGACGACGAATACGTGGTGATGGACAACAAGGTCATGATCGTAGACGAACAGACGGGTCGTATCATGGACGGACGCCGTTACTCGGACGGTCTGCACCAGGCTATCGAAGCCAAGGAACGTGTGAAAGTGGAAGCTGCCACACAGACATTCGCAACGATCACCCTGCAGAACTACTTCCGTATGTATCACAAGCTGTCAGGTATGACCGGTACGGCTGAGACGGAAGCAGGCGAATTCTGGGACATCTATAAACTGGATGTTGTCGTAATCCCGACAAACCGCCCGATCGCCCGTAACGATATGAACGACCGCATCTACAAGACCAAGCGCGAGAAGTATAACGCCGTAATCGAAGAGATCGTGCAGTTGACCGAAGCCGGACGTCCGGTACTGGTCGGTACGACATCTGTCGAAATCTCCGAATTGCTGAGCCGTATGCTTACGATGCGCAAGATCAAACATAACGTATTGAATGCGAAGTTACACCAGAAGGAAGCCGAGATCGTGGCAACAGCCGGACAAACCAGTACGGTGACAATCGCTACCAACATGGCCGGTCGTGGTACCGACATCAAGCTGTCGCAGGAAGTGAAAGCTGCCGGCGGTTTGGCTATCATCGGTACGGAACGTCACGAAAGCCGCCGCGTAGACCGCCAGTTGCGTGGTCGTGCCGGACGTCAGGGTGACCCGGGTTCTTCTGTATTCTTCGTTTCTTTAGAAGACGACTTGATGCGTCTGTTCGCTTCCGAAAAGATTGCCGGACTGATGGACAAGTTAGGATTCAAGGAAGGCGAAGTGTTGGAGCACAGCATGCTGAGCAAGTCTGTGGAACGTGCACAGAAGAAGGTGGAAGAAAACAACTTCGGTATCCGTAAACGCCTGTTGGAATACGACGACGTGATGAACTCACAGCGTAACGTGATCTACACCCGCCGCCGTCACGCCCTGATGGGAGAACGTATCGGACTGGATGTGTTGAACACGATTTATGATACTTCCGTTGCAATCGTCGACCAGCATTCGGATGGCGACTACGAAGGCTTCAAGCTGGAACTGTTCAAGACATTCGCTATGGAATGTCCGTTCACAGAAGAGGAATTCAAGAGCGAGAAGGCGGATAAACTGGCCGACAGACTGTTCGACGAAGCGCTGCAACTGTTCAAACGCCGTATGGAACGCATGACACAGGTTGCCAACCCGGTTATCAAACAGGTTTACGAACACCAGGGAGCGATGTATGAAAACATCATGATCCCGATCACAGACGGCAAACGCATGTATAATGTTTCCTGCAACCTGAAAGAAGCATACGAAACTGAAAGCAAGGCGATCACAAAAGCATTCCAGAAATCAATCGTCCTGCATACGATCGACGAAGCCTGGAAAGAACACCTGCGTGAAATGGACGAACTGCGCCACTCGGTGCAGAACGCCAGCTACGAAAACAAAGATCCTCTGTTGATCTACAAGCTGGAATCATACAACCTGTTCAAGAACATGGTAGATGTGATGAACCGCAAGACAGCAGCCGTCCTGATGCGTGGTCAGATCCCTGTCCGCGAAGAACCGACCGAAGAAGAAAAGCAGGCTATGGCAGCCCGCCAGGCAGCAGCCGAAGAAGCAGCCCGCCAGCGTATCGCCATCCAGAAAGCCGAGGCCGAACGTCACCAGGACATGAGCAAATATCGTGCAGTAAAAACCGATATCACCGGCAACAACGATCCGGAAGCCCGTGCACCGCAACAGCCGCGCCAGGAACCGGTTCGCGCAGAAAAACGCGTAGGCCGCAACGATCCTTGCCCTTGCGGAAGCGGTAAGAAATATAAGAACTGTCACGGACAGGGTTTATAATCCTCTCCTATCAATAAAGCGAAGGCGGCCCAAAAGGTCGCCTTTGTTCGTATTCACCAAATGCAGATCATTGCAAAAATAAGTCTGCGTACCTCTGCGTCGTCTGCGCCTGTCTGCGTCCGGTAATTTCGAAAAAATAACATTGCCGAAATATCATTTTGTCAGATTATTCGTATATTGGAGGCCAATAAACCATTAAATACTAACAATATGATCATCGGAATTCCTAAAGAGATTAAGAACAATGAGAACCGCGTGGCACTTACGCCCGCCGGTGCAAAGGAGTTGGTAACACGAGGACACACCGTGTATGTACAGCATACAGCCGGTGAAAACAGCGGATTTCCGGATGCAGCCTATGAGGCGGCAGGCGCCCAGATCCTCCCCTCTATCGGAGATGTATATAAGATTGCCGAGATGATCGTCAAAGTAAAAGAACCTATCGCAGCCGAGTATCCGCTCGTACGAAAAGGACAATTAGTATTCACCTATTTCCATTTCGCTTCCGACGAGAAACTGACATTAGCCATGATGGAAAGCGGCTCTATCTGCTTAGCATACGAAACGGTCGAGAATCCGGACGGTACGCTTCCGCTGCTGATCCCCATGAGTGAAGTCGCCGGCCGCATGTCCGTACAGGAAGGCGCCCGTTTCCTTGAAAAGCCGCAAGGCGGAAAAGGCATCCTGCTGGGTGGCGTTCCGGGTGTCAAGCCTGCCAAAGTGCTGGTGTTAGGCGGCGGCGTGGTCGGACATAACGGAGCCTTGATGGCTGCCGGCATGGGTGCGGATGTCACGATTGCCGATATCTCCCTGCCACGCCTGCGCTATCTGGACGAGATCATGCCGGCCAATGTCAAGACATTATATTCTTCCACCCATAACATCGAACAGGAACTTCCGACAACCGACCTCGTGATCGGTGCCGTCCTGATTCCGGGAGCCAAAGCGCCCCATCTCATAACCCAGGAAATGCTCAAATTGATGAAGAAAGGCAGTGTGCTGGTAGACGTCGCCATCGATCAGGGCGGCTGCTTCGAGACCTCACACCCGACGACCCATGCCGATCCGATCTTCGAAGTGGATGGGATCGTACACTATTGCGTAGCCAATATTCCGGGAGCCGTTCCGCAGACTTCCACCCTCGCCCTCACCAACGCCACGCTTCCCTACGTCCTGAAGTTGGCAGACAAAGGATGGCGAAAGGCTTGCGAAGAAGACAAAGGGCTGGCGCTCGGTCTTAATATCGTGGAAGGCAACATCGTCTATCCGGCAGTAGCGGAAGCATTCGAATTGCCTTGCTCCACCGTTCTATAAAATGATACAAACAATATAAAAAACATAGGGGCAGCGAAAACGTTGCCCCTTCATATTCTTTATAAATCTAAAAAAACACAAAAACCTTTTGTCCCTTACATCACACTTACTACCTTAGTCGAATTAATTTTAAAATATACATTTAATCACCATGAAGAAAATTATCTTATTACTGGCTTTTTGCCTGAGCGTAGGCAATTTATTCGCTCAAGATGCAAACGCAGACAAATTGCGTGAAGAAGGAGATGCAGCCATGACTGCTAAAAACTATCCTGAAGCATTCACCAAGTACAGCGAATTTTTAAAACAAACCAATTATGAAGATGCTCCTCGTATTTATAACTGTGCCGTCGCAGCTTTTAATTCAAAAAAATATGAAGAAGCGATCAAACTCTTCGACATATCTATCACAAAGAAACAAAATATAGACAACGCTTATACACGTAAAGCAATGGCTTTTATGAATTTAGGTAAAGCATCCGAATTCTCCACTACTGTAGAAGCAGGTTTAAAAGCGAATCCCCAAAATACAAATCTTGAAAAATTGCTTTACAACTATTGCATGAAGCAAGGGCAAATAGCGCAAAAAGCAGGCAAGATAACTGAAGCAGAAGAATTATTTAAAGATGTTTTGGTTGTAAACAATACCAAATACAAGTGCGATGCGTTCTACAGTTTAGGTATTATGTTCTACAATGAAGGAGCCAAAATTCTGACAGAAGCAACGCCACTTGCCACATCCGATCCGGACAAATATGCAGCAGAGAAAAAGGCTGCAGATATCCAGATGGCTAAAGCAAAAGGCTATTTGGAACAGGCTATTGACTTGAACCCAGCTGACGCAAATTCCAAGAAAGTACTGGATGCAATCAATGCTACCAAATAATTTTTTGATCCACAACCAAAAGAGAGCATTGCAAATGGATTAGAAATAATCCTTGCTATTCTCTCTTTTATTTTATAAATATAACTTACTCTTACATACCACCATAAAGGATCTACACATGAATAAAATCATATTTTTATTATTACTATTATGCAAAAATATAATACTTTTTGCTCAAGACGTAGAACAATGGTCAGGAACAGGGTTTGCTCTAAACCAAAGTCATATTATAACAAATTATCATGTTGTAAAAGGAGCCAATAATATTTATGTACAAGGCATAAACGGGGATCTTTATACAAAATATAAAGCAAAACTTATTGCTAATGACACCTTCCACGACATTGCAATCATCCAAATTATAGATCCTTCTTTTCAAGGGATAAAAGACATTCCATATCGAATAGATACTAACATTGCAGAAATTGGAGAAGATATTTTTGTTTTGGGTTACCCCTTAATAACTACAATGGGAGATGAAATAAAAATGACAACAGGCATAATAAGTTCCAAAAGTGGATTTAAAGGGAATATATCTCTCTATCAAATATCAGCACCTATTCAACCGGGTAATAGTGGTGGGCCATTATTTAATAGTACTGGAGATATAATTGGCATAGTAAATGCAAAGCATAAAGGGGCAGAAAATGCAAATTATGCAATAAAAACTTCGTACTTAAAAAATTTCGTTGAGAGCTCTATTCCATCATTAAGCCTACCAAACAAAAGTACAATTTATTCATTACCACGAACCAAAAAGATACAACGAATTAAAAATTTTGTATTTCTAATCAGATGTGATAATATTAAACAGCACAATCCATCCTTTACTCCTAAATATAGCATTCAGGATGCGGAACTATTACGAGAAGAAGGAGACATCGCCATGAATGCCCAAAATTACAAATTAGTTATAATCAAATACAGCGCCTATCTCAATTTGACAAATTATGCAGATGTAAATCGTATTTTCAATTGTGCCTTTGCCTCCTATACAGTAGGTATATATGATAAAGCAGCCTTTTATTACGACATGGCCATCCAGAAAGGCTATAAAGTCGATGACGCTTACGTAGGGAAAGCAATGTCTTTGCGTAGCCAGGACAAAGCAGCCGATTTCACAACAACAGTCGAAGCTGGTTTAAAAGTCAACCCGCAAAATACCAATTTGGAGAAATTACTCTACGGTTACTGCATGAAAAAAGGACAGGCAGCCCAGAAAGCCGGCAAGACAGACGAAGCGGAAGAACTGTTCAAAGACGTTCTGGTTGTCGGAAACAAGACATACAAAGGCAATGCCCTGTACAGCCTCGGCGTAATGTTTTACAATGCAGGTGCTAAAATCCTGACAGATGCCACTCCTATCGCAACATCCGATCCGGACAAATACGCTGCCGAAAAGAAGAAAGCAGACGCCCAGATGGCAAAAGCAAAAGGTTACCTGGAGCAGGCAATCGCCTTGAACCCGGCAGATGCCAATTCCAAAAAGATTCTGGATGCTATCAAATGACAAAATAATTCAGAAAACAATAGAACAAAAAAAGGCGGATCATTGCGATCCGCCTTTTTTTGTATAAATGCTTGTGCTTCCCGCTACTTGAAGAAGTACCGGAAGATGTCGTTGCCGTTCGCATAAATCAACAAGGCGAACAGGAGGAACATGCCGGTGACCTGCGCATATTCGAGGAACTTGTCGCTCGGCTTACGGCGGGCAATCACTTCATAGATCAGGAACATCACATGTCCGCCGTCCAATGCCGGGATAGGCAATATGTTCATAAAGGCAAGGATGATGGAAAGGAATGCCGTCCTCATCCAGAATGTCTGCCAATCCCATTCGGCAGGGAACAGGTTTCCGATCGTTCCGAAACCACCTAAGCTGGAAGCGCCTTCTTTCGTAAAGACATATTTCATGTCGCTCACATAGCCTTTCAACGTATTCACGCCCAACATAACGCCGGCGGGGAATGATTCAAGGAAGCTATATTTGCGAGTCACGGTCTGATATATATCAAAATAAGAGAGAGAATAAACGCCTAACTTGCCTGCCGTATCAGTACGCAATGTCAAGGACTGCGGGGCGCCGGCGCGGTAAAATCCGACCGTGATATCTTTATCCTTATTCTGCGCCAATATTTCTCCGACTTCATAAAAAGTAGGTGTCATAACACCATTGATCGACACGATACTGTCCTTCGGTTGCAGCCCGGCAATAGCGGCGGGCGAATCATTTCCGGCAAGCTCGCGCACGACCATCGGGAAACGGTAAGCGGCAAAGCCTTGCTTGTCACGCATAAAGCGCTGTGCCATATCTTCGGGGATGGGAATGATGGTTTCCACACCGTCGCGCAGGACTGTTACGGTCTGTGCATTGAGCACATGGCGCAAGCAATCTTCACCGAAACGTTCCAGCTCCGTATCGTCAGCCCGCAAAAGGACATCGCCGTCACGAAAGCCTACGTTATGGAAAGTTTCGCTGTAATCCATACCGGCCTTCACGTTCTTCAAAGGCAGGTAGGTATCACCCCAGGTAAACAATACCATCGAATAGATAAAGAGAGCCAGCAGGAAATTGAACAATACGCCGGCAATCATAATCATCAACCGTTGCCCGGCTGGTTTGGAGCGGAACTCGTAAGGCTTGGGCGGTTGTGCCATTGCCTCTTTGTCCATGCTCTCGTCTATCATACCGGATATCTTGCAATAACCTCCCAAGGGAAGCCAGCCGACGCCGTATTCCGTTTCACTGTTTTTAGGCTTGAACTTGAATATCGAAAACCAGGGGTCGAAAAAGAGGTAGAACTTCTCTACCCTGACCTTAAAGATACGGGCAAAGATAAAATGCCCGAACTCGTGGACCAGGACCAATATCGATAAGCTCAGAATGAGCTGTAGTGCCTTAACCAAAAATGTTTCCATCTATTATTCTTTAATTTATATATTCTTTAAAACAAACTCGCCGCTATGCGCCGCGCCTCCGCATCTGTCGCCACATAGTCGTCATAGGTGGGGACAGGGATAAAGGTGGCTTTTGCCATTGTTTTTTCGATCACTTCACTCATCTGCAAGAAACCGATCTCGTCACGCAGGAAAGCAGCCACCACCACTTCGTTAGCCGCATTCAGGATACAAGGCATATTCCCGCCTTTCCGGATGGCATCGAAAGCAAACGCAAGGTTGCGAAAACGCTCCATGTCGGGCTCTTCAAAAGTAAGCGTTGCATATTGGCTGAAATCCAGACGGGGCGCTTTACTGTGCAACCGTTTAGGATAAGAGAAGGCATAGCTGATCGGCAGCTTCATATCGGGAATACCCAACTGTGCCATCACCGCGCCGTCCTCGAACTGAACCATCGAATGGATCACGGATTGCGGATGTACAACGACCTGTATCTGTTCCGGAGTCACTCCGAACAGCCATTTCGCCTCGATCATCTCAAAGCCCTTATTCATCATGGAAGCCGAATCGATCGTGATCTTGGCGCCCATACTCCAGTTCGGATGTTTCAATGCTTGCGCCTTGGTAACAACAGCCAGTTCTTCCATAGTCTTCGTCCGGAAAGGACCGCCGGAAGCCGTCAGTAATATCTTCTCGACCTGATTCTCCCATTCCCCCGCTAAACACTGGAAAATGGCAGAATGTTCAGAATCGACAGGAAGGATCGGCACCTTATGTTCGACAGCCAACGCTGTGATCAATTCGCCTGCCACGACCAGGGTTTCCTTGTTTGCCAACGCGATCGCCTTGCCTGCTTTGATGGCGGCAATCGTCGGTTTCAGACCGGCATAGCCCACCATAGCCGTCAGGACCATATCGATCGGTTCCGACTGGACCACCTGGGCTATTGCATCCGAACCCGCCCACACTTTGATGGGAAGGTCTTCCAGCGCCTCTTTCAATTCGGGATATTTCTGCTCGTTGGCGATCACCACCACTTCGGGCATATATTTACGTGCCTGGTTGATCAGGAGATCGACCTGATTATTGGCAGTGAGAGCATATACTTCAAAAAGGTCGGGATGTTCGCTGACAACTTCCAGTGCCTGCGTCCCGATAGAACCTGTAGAGCCTAATATGGCCAAGCTTCTTTTCATGCGTATTAAAATGCTATATATTCTTCGGGGTTGACCGGACTGCCTTTATACCACAACTCAAAATGGAGATGAGGGCCTGTCGACAGTTTCCCCGTATTGCCTACCAGAGCGACGGCTTCACCCGCCACAACACGGTCGCCCACCTCTTTCAGCAATAGTTCATTATGTTTATAGATCGATAAAAAACCGTTCTTATGCTGTACCTGTATCACATTTCCACTATTCGGATCGAAACCGGCAAAGATCACCGTGCCGTCCAACGTTGCCAGCACACTCTCTTTCGGAGCGGCCACCAGATCGACCCCGTAATGGCGGATATTGGCATCATAATGGGCAGAGACAACACCGTTTACCGGCTTGTAGAAGAAAACCCCGTCGGTCGGAACCGGGTTCGGGTCCAGCACAGCCAGGTTATATTTCTCCGCCTCCTCAAACTCTTTTACAAATTTCGTTTCTTCCTTGCTGCGCGGAATCTCATAATCCGGATTGACACGCGCCAGCGAATCGATCTCGCGAATCGAATCGATCGGCATCGTCCCCGACAGGATACCGGCAACATTATTCAGATAAAGGGATTGAATCTGTATCATCCTTTCTAACGAATCAGCACGCAGGGCGTTTTGCATGATCTCTTTCCGGACTTCCACATCCAGATAACCCGGCAGGTAGTTTCGTATCGGCGTCTTAATAATGATCAACGATGTGAAAACAATCAGCAGGAAAGCGAACAAGCCCAACATGGCAAACGCGGAAAGCTGCGACAAACGGAACGACCATACTTCTTCCAACGTACTTTCGTTGAAGAAAGACAGCTTATATTTAAACCGGATCCGGTGCCAGAATGATTTTGTGTTTGTTCGTTTTTGCTTACGTGCCATGTGTATTCATCAATTTCATAAATCCAGCAAGCCGTCCGGAATGGACACGACCAGCTTTTTATTCTCGTGATCAGCCGACAGGATCAGCTCTTCGACAGCCGGCAACAGTAGCTCTTCGCCGTTATGGTCGATCTGCAGAAGTACGTTGAGCGTCGATTCGTCGACATCGGTCACCTCTCCTATCTCGCCATGTACCCCGTCTATGACGGTATAGCCTATAAAGCTGTCCCATGTCATATCTCCGACCAGATCATCTTCATCCACCTCATCGAGCGGGTAGAACACTTCGCGGTTGGAAAATTCGCGGGCTGCCTTTTCATCGTCCACATTCTTCAACTTCAGCAAAATGACTGTGTCCGTCTTATAACGGTACTCTTCGATAAAAAAAGGAACCAGGATTCCGTCCATCTCGCAGACGATATACGGATCGTCCGAATCATCGAATACGTCACTGTTCGTCACTAATGCGATCTCCCCTTTTATGCCATGAGGTTTGGCAAACTGTCCTATCTTGAAAACGTCTTCTTTCTTTATCATGACAAGAATGTTTAAAGTCGGGTAATACGTGCCCCGATGCTATTCAACCGTTTGTCAATATTCTGATATCCGCGGTCTATCTGGTCGATGTTATGGATACGGCTGGTCCCTTCGGCGCTCATGGCGGCAATCAGCAGGGCGATACCGGCACGGATATCCGGAGACACCATATTGGAAGCACGCAGTTTGAAGCGGTTTCCCAGACCGATCACAGTTGCCCGGTGCGGATCACAAAGGATAATCTGCGCTCCCATATCGATCAGTTTGTCGACAAAGAAGAGACGGCTCTCGAACATCTTCTGATGGATCAGCACGCTGCCGACCGCCTGTGTCGCTACAACAAGGAAGACACTCAGCAAGTCTGGCGTCAGTCCCGGCCAGGTCGCATCGGCAATTGTCATGATAGAACCGTCGATAAATGTCTCGATCTCGTAAGAATCGTGTGCCGGGATATGGATATCGTCTCCCATCTGTTCGACAGTGATCCCGAGGCGGCGGAATGAATCGGGAATAATTCCCAACATTTCATAGCCTGTATTCTTAATCGTAATGTCGGAACCGGTCATAGCGGCCATTCCGATGAAACTGCCGACCTCGATCATATCCGGCAGGATCGTATGTGTCGTACCGCCCAACGCCTCAACCCCTTCAATCGTCAGCAGATTGGAGCCGACACCCGAAATACGGGCTCCCATGCGGTTCAGCATGGAGGAAAGTTGTTGCAGGTATGGTTCGCAGGCAGCATTATATATCGTTGTTTTTCCTTCCGCCAGCACAGAAGCCATCAGGATATTAGCCGTACCGGTCACAGAAGCTTCGTCGAGCAGCATATACGCACCTTTCAGCTTCTTGGCTTCAATTTCGTATAACTGACGGTCCGGATCATAACCAAAGCTGGCACCTAATTTCTGTATGCCGACAAAATGAGTATCCAGACGGCGACGTCCGATCTTATCTCCTCCCGGTTTCGGGAGCAATGCCTTTCCGAAACGGGCGACCAAAGGCCCGACAATCATCACCGAACCGCGAAGGGAACTGCTCTTACGCAGAAACTCGTCCGTTTCGAGATAATTCAAGTCGACGGCATCCGCCTGAAAAGTATAAGTATCGGCTGCCGGACGCTCCACCTTCACCTGCATCTCACGCAAGAGCTGGATCAGGTTGTTCACATCCAGGATATCGGGGACATTATGAATCGTCACTTTCTCCGGCGTAAGCAGCGTCGCGCAGATCACCTGCAGGGCCTCGTTCTTCGCGCCCTGGGGTACAATCTCACCGGACAGCCGGTAACCGCCTTCTATGACAAATGAACTCATCGGCCTTTACGTGAATAGTTCTTTTTGCTGCCGCCGCTGTTTGTATTGTTGCGTGCGAGGATGTCACGGCTTTCCGCCAGCTTGTGCACCTCTTCGTCCAACACAATCTGTCCTTCCGACAGTTCGTCCAAATCTTTAAATATCTTCCGGTCGTCAACTGACTCCTTATTCCAGGTCAGGAACGACTTCTTCATCTGGGTAGCCAACAATTTGACAAGTTGGTCCTTCTCGGCTCCCGGCTCAAATTCCGTTGCTTTCTGGATCATCTTTTCAAGCGTCTTTCCATAATGACGATACCGGATGCGCTGGTTGTTATACGGCAAACGCGGCGGACGCGAGTAAAGGTCTTCCTTGCGTATGATCTCATACGGATAATCGATATCCAGTTTAAAATCAGCCATGATAGCCAGATGGTCCCACAAAATATGCTTGAAGTCATTTACATCGCGCAAATGGGGAAACATGTTTCCCATGATGTTAATTATAGAATCGGCACAGCGTTTACGTTCTTCCCTATCCTGAATAGCGACACAATAATCTACCATATTCTGTATATTACGTCCGTACTCAGGCATCACTAATTTCTTTTCTTCTGTATTATATTTCATTACAAATTCAGTTTATCCGACAAAGTTACAGATTATAATTGACTTAAGCAAGACGGTCCCGTAACAGGAAATACGGCAGGGGAAGTTTTTATAGTTTTTACAGTTTTCAACTTTCAACTGTAAGCGCTTTCCAAAGCGCATCCTCCGGAACAGGAGCAACAATGCTGACCGGTTCTTTTGAGACAGGATGGATAAATTCGGCGCTGCGGGAATGCAGGCTGATGCCGCCGTCGGGATTGGAACGGGGGAAACCATATTTCAAGTCGCCTTTGATGGGACAGCCCATTTTGGCAAGCTGGCAACGGATCTGATGATGACGGCCGGTTTTCAGGTCTATGGCCAATAGATAATAATTGTCCGAGCGGGCAATTACTTTATAGTGCAGGATTGCTTTCTTGGCATCCGCCCGTTCCGTGTCGTAAGCATAACTCTTGTTTTGCTTCTCATTGCGGACAAGCCAGTTCACCAGTTCGCCTTCTTCCGCCGGCGGACAGTTCTTGACGATCGCCCAATAGGTCTTCTTCACCTCACCCACACGAAACATTTCATTCAGGCGGGAAAGCGCCTTGCTTGTCTTGGCAAACAGAACGACACCGCTGACCGGGCGGTCCAGCCGGTGCGTAACGCCTACAAAGACATTACCGGGTTTACAATACTTCTCTTTCAGCCACGCCTTAAGCATGTCTGAAAGAGGAGTATCACCGGTTTTATCTCCTTGTACAATCTCACGGCAAGTCTTGTTTACCGCAATAATATGATTGTCTTCGTAGATAACTTCCATATATTACATGTTCATGCCACCGTCAACCTGGATCACCTGGCCGGATACGTAAGAAGACATATCGGAAGCCAGGAATGTAGCGATGTTAGCCACATCTTCGGGCGTACCGCCGCGACGCAGAGGGATCTTCTTTGCCCACTCGGCCTTAATCTCTTCCGACAAGGCAGCCGTCATATCTGTCATGATAAAGCCCGGAGCGATTGCGTTGGCACGGATGCCGCGTGAACCTAATTCCTGTGCAACAGACTTAGCCAGACCGATCATACCTGCTTTGGAGGCGGAATAGTTGCTCTGGCCGGCATTACCGTGTACACCGACAACAGATGCCATATTGATAATACTGCCTGAACGCTGTTTCATCATCACCGGAGTACAAGCGTGGATGAAGTTGAAAGCAGACTTCAGGTTGACACCGATAACAGCATCCCACTGGCCTTCGCTCATACGCATCATCAGGCCGTCTTTCGTGATACCGGCGTTATTCACCAGAATATCTACACGACCGAAGTCTTTTACCACTTCAGCGACCACGTTATGTGTTTCTTCGAAATTGGCAGCGTTGGAAGCATAGCCTTTTGCTTTTACGCCCAATGCTTCAATCTCTTTCTGGGTAGCCAGACCGTTTTCGTCGATCACCAGGTCCGTGAATGCAATGTTTGCGCCTTCGGCTGCGAACTTCAATGCGATAGCTTTGCCGATACCGCGTGCGGCACCGGTAATGATTGCCACTTTTCCTTCTAATAATTTCATATTCATTTCGTTTTTAGATTCAACATTTAATCAGACAGGCTCCTGCCGAATAACCACCGCCGAACACGGTGATAGCCACCAGGTCGCCTTTCTTGAAACTATGATCGTTCTGAGCATACACCAATGCGGAACTTACAGAACCGGTATTGCCTAATTCTTCAATATTATGCAGGAACTTTTCTTCCGGCAGTTCGAGTTGCTTGGCTATATTGGACATGATACGCATATTAGCCTGATGACCGATGAAGTAAGTCAGGTTGTCCAGTGTGTAACCATTCTTCTCTAACAGGAAGAGCACATTCTTCGGCATATAGGTACAAGCCTGGATAAAGACATCACGTCCTTCCGGCATCATGATACCGCCGTCGCACGGACGGAGATGCACGGCATCCGGAGCTTTGCCCAGATGGCCGAGTCCTTGCGTAAAGACTTCCACCACTTCCGGGTCTGTATCCGACACACGTTCCTTTGAAATAAAGAAAGCTGCTGCCGCATCGCCCCAGAGGTGACCGGCTTTCGGGTCCGTTTCATTATAATAAGCAGAGTTCTTGTCCGCAGAAAGAATCAATGCTTTTGTTGCTTTTCCCATAGCGAAATATCCCTCCACTACTTCCAGCGCATTCAAGAAAGAAGAACAGGCGGAAGAAAGATAGAGTGCTTTTGCGTTCTCGATATTAAATTCGTGCTGGACAAGATGGGCAGCAGTCGCTACCGTATCATAAGGGGAATAAGAGGCTGATATAATCAAGTCTACTTCCGTGATGTCATACGGTAATTTGGGAAGGGCATTGCGGACAGCATCCATACTCATCGTATTAATATTTTCCTCCGCTTTTGCTTTGGAGCGGGAACGAATTCCTGTACGTTGTTCAATCCACTCGCTTGTCAGCCCGTTTAACTCTAAAAAATGTTGGTTATCTACCCGTTCTTCAGGCACATAAAACCCTGTTGCATTAATAAACATTCCTCAGTATTGTGTTACTTTATCTTTATACCATTGAATATTAAATTCATTACATTATCTCTCCGTTTAATCCGCTGGCTGATGTTGTCTCCCATAATTCCACGTATATACGGTACTTCCAACCCTTTCAGGGCATGATGAAGAACAATTGCCGTAATTTCAGTATCGGGCATATCAAAGATACCTTCTTTCACTCCGGCGTCCAGAATACCGTGTATCATCTCTGTTTCACGGATGTCGAAGTTCTTCCTGATTTTCTCTACACGCCATATATCACGGAAAAAGGTTGCTCTCAGCGTCCCGTTACGGAACACCAGCGCTTTAACAGCATCCAGCCTGGCATAAAGAAACGTCATTAACTTCTCATCTGCCGGAAGGTCTTTCTCAGCCACATCCTGCAGCATCTTGTACAACTGGTCCAACTCGGATTCGACCACTGCCAGATAAATCTCGTTCTTACTCTTAAAGTACGTGTAAAGCGTACGTCTTCCTTTTTTGGATGCCTGTGCAATATCGTTCATTGTCGTATTATCCACCCCCATGCGGGCAAACAATTGTCTGGCCACATCCACCAACATCTCACGTGTTTTAGAAACTGTCATCGGCATTTGTATTGCACATTTTGATTAAAACTGTGCGCAAAAGTACCGGAAAAATTATTAACTACCAAAAACATGTTTACATTTTATCCAAACAAACCTTTATAATAGAGATATGGACCAATCCTTTTATAATAAGACAGAACTTATGCAGACAAAGCCTTCCCGGAGATTACTTCCAGACCAAAACGAAAGAAAATACCCGGAAAGTTTGTTTTATTAAAAATAATCCGTACCTTTGCACTCGCAATCAGGAAATGATCGCAACTATATCGCGGAGTGGAGCAGTGGTAGCTCGTTGGGCTCATAACCCAAAGGTCGTAAGTTCGAGTCTTGCCTCCGCAACAATAAAAGCCTTCGGTTCTTTTGAACCGGAGGCTTTCTTATTACCACCTAACTATGCTCCTCTATTGCATGTCACAACTGTATTCTTTCCATGTCACAACTGTCTTCCTTCTATGTTACAGCTGGATTTCTTTTGTTTCACAGCTGTAACATGAATAGCAGGCAGGTATGGAGGGGCCACACATTCCGCATCATTCATTCTATCTGCCGGGTTGTTCCTTCCTCTACGGCACAAACATACACATGAAGTCCGGTTTGAACTCTCTGGCACGTTTGTTGTTATTTTATATATGTATTGAAACAAAGAAAAAGCAGACTTAACAACATATATAAATATGGCCTATATAGATTATTACAAGATTTTAGGAGTGGACAAGAGCGCTTCGCCGGAAGATGTCAAAAAGGCATACAAGAAGCTGGCGCGGAAATACCATCCCGATCTGAACCCGAATGATCCGGATGCACACCGCAAGTTTCAGGAAATAAATGAAGCCAACGAGGTGTTGAGCGACCCGGAGAAACGTAAGAAATACGACCAGTACGGAGAGAACTGGAAACATGCCGACGAGTTTGAAGCCCAGCAACAACAATACCGCCAATATCAGAGCCAGAACGGACAGGGCGGCGGCACTTACTGGAGCACATCAGGCGACGGCAGCGAGTTCTCCGACTTCTTCGAGCAGATGTTCGGAGGCATGGGTGGCAGAAGCAGCTACAGCAGCAGAGGCAGCCAAGGTTTCCGCGGACAGGACTATACGACAGAATTGCAGGTTTCCCTGACGGAGGCAGCCAAGACACATAAGCAGATTATTACGGTAAACGGCAAGAACCTGCGTATCACGATCCCGGCCGGTATTACAAACGGACAGACCATCAAGCTGAAAGGACAAGGCGGTCCGGGCGTGAACGGCGGACCGGCAGGCGACCTGTACATCACGTTCCACATTCCCGAAGACAGCCGGTTCAAGCGGGTGGGCGACGACCTTTACATCACCGCTCCGTTAAACCTCTACACGGCGATCCTCGGCGGGGAACAGATCGTAGAGACAATGGACGGAAAAGTAAAACTCAAAGTAAACCCGGGAACCCAAAACAACAGCAAGGTGCGGTTGAAAGGAAAAGGATTCCCTGTTTACAAAGAGGACGGAAAATTTGGCGACCTGATAGTCACCTACTCTATCGAGATCCCGACCAACCTGACGGACAAGCAGAAAGAGCTATTCCGCGAGATACAGAGTCTTAATTAAAAAAACAAGATTGTTATGCAAACAGATTTAATCATAGTCAGTGAATACTGCCAGATATGCCATATCGAACCGTCATTCCTTTACATGCTGGAAAAGGGCGGACTGATAGAGATTGACACCGTAGAAGGAGAAAGCTACCTGCCTGCATCCCAACTGTACGATGTGGAACGATACACCCGCATGTATTACGACTTGTCCATCAATGTGGAAGGGATCGACGCCATCCATCATCTGTTGAACCGGATCAAGTCCATGCAGCAGGAAATTAATCATTTGAAAAGCAGGCTGAGGTTATACGAAACAGGCAACCATGAGTCGATAGAAGACTTATAAGCTGTCAAAATGTTGTTTCTCAGGGCTCGAACGATGGGGTACAAGAATATATTACAAACTATTTGTAAATAAATTTGGTTTGTAAGAATATTTTTGTACCTTTGCACTCGCAATCAGGAATGATCGCAACTATATCGCGGAGTGGAGCAGTGGTAGCTCGTTGGGCTCATAACCCAAAGGTCGTAAGTTCGAGTCTTGCCTCCGCAACCAGTAAAAGAGAATCAAGTAATTGGTTCTCTTTTTTTATTTACCTTTGCCGCCAAAATAAGAAATAATCATGAAACAGATAGAATTAATCCTGAGCCGTCACGGCGAAACAGAAGAAAACAAACAGCACATCATGCAGGGCCAGTTACCCGGCCACCTGTCGGAACTAGGCAAACAGCAGGCCGAGGCATTGGCCGAAAAGCTGGATAACGAAGAGTTAGATGTGATCGTATGCAGCGATCTGGCACGCAGCTACGACACGGCGATGGCTGTCGCGCGCAAGAAAGGATTACCACCGATAGCCACTCCCCTGCTCCGGGAAATGGATTGGGGCGTCTATACCGGAAAAGTGGCGGACGAAATGGATTTCACTACATTGCCGGAAAGTGTGGAGACAATCGAAGCGATGTATAAGAGGGCCGGAGAGTTTATCGATTTCCTGAAAAAAGAGTTCCCGGGAAAACGGATTCTCGCAATCGGACACGGCGGCTTCAACCGTGCCATCGTAGTACGACTGGAAAAACGCGCCCCCGAACAGATGCTTGAGTTGCCGATCATGAAGAATACGGCATGCATGCGTTTCACACTGCCGTAATCTTCCGACGGGTATTTTATTTTTAACGGATCGTAATCGTACAATCTTCCAGGCTGTCGATGATAGCAAGGCTTTCGACACGCGCTTGCGCCTCGTTCAATACATCACGTCCATGCTGGAACGCCTTTTCAATAATGAAGCCCATTCCCTCCAATTTGGCACCGGACTGTTTCACCAGGTCGAGCACTCCCATTGCAGCGTTACCATACGCCAGGAAGTCGTCGATGAAGAGGATGCGGTCGTCCGGGGTCAGGAAGTTATTACTGATACAGACTGTATAATCACGGTCCTTCGTAAACGAATGAACAACGGTAGATAACATATTTTCCATTGTCTTCGGCTTCTTTTTCTTGATGAAAACAACAGGCAGGTGCATGATGTATCCGACCATGATAGCTGGGGCAATACCGCTTGCTTCTATTGTCACGATCTTATTGATATCAGCATCCCGGAAACGATAAATAAATTCTTCAGCCACCTTATAAAGCAGCATAGGGTCCATCTGGTGGTTAATAAAACTGTCGACCTTCAGGATGCCTCCCGGATAGCATCTGCCGTCCTGCAAAATACGTTGTTTAAGTAATTCCATTTTATTCTGTTTTATCTTCTTTTACTCGTATCAATACATTTGCAACAATAGCTGCAAGTCCTCCGGTCGTAATGCCGGAAGAGAAAATGCCCTTAATGGCTTGAGGCGCCGTATTCAGGATATCCGGCATCATCTCCACGCCTAACCCCAGGGAAAGGCTGACAGCCAATACCAAAGTCGCTTTCCGGTTGATCTCCTGGGAAGCGATAATGCGGATACCGGCAGCCGCAACCGTACCGAACATCAACAAGGTAGCCCCGCCCAACACAGGATCGGGCATCAGCGAAAAGACAACGCCTACGATCGGGAACAGCCCCAGTAACACCAACATACCGGCAATATAATATCCGACATACCGGCTGGCAACACCCGTCAACTGGATAATGCCGTTATTTTGTGCAAATATCGAATTCGGGAAGGAATTAAAGATACCGGCGATAAAGGAATTCACCCCATCTGCCAATACGCCGCCCGACACTCTTTTCAAATAGCTGTCTCCTTCTATCGATTTCCCCGAAATCATAGAGTTTGCCGTAACATCACCCGTAGCCTCAATCGCTGTAATCAGATAGACCAGGCCGATTGCCACGAAAGCCGAGATATTCAGGTCCAGCCCATACTTGAACGGCATCGGGATATTGAATCCCATCAGGCTTTGCGAAGAAGCCGCCGCCATGTCGACCATACCCAGGAAATAAGCTAACGCATACCCGATACATAATCCAAGCACGATAGAACTCATCCGGAGATATTTGTTCTTGCAACGGTTAAAGAACAGTACGCTCAACAGGACAGTCGCCGCCACTCCTATATTCCGGAAACTACCAAACGTGCCGTCATCCATCGCACTATATCCGCCGCCGCACGAAACGACACCGACCTTAATCAGACTCAGACCGATCAACAATACCACAATGCCGGACACCAGCGGCGTAATAATAGAACGCATATACTTAAATGTACGGCTGATCACCATCTCGATCGGAGCGGCAGCAATGCAAGCGCCGAATATAAGAGGCAACCCGCCTGCTAATCCGGCAGAGATAATCGGTCCGATAAAAGAAAAACTCGTCCCCTGGATACAAAGCAACTTCGCTCCGACCGGTCCGATCCGGCGGCATTGGACAAAGGTGGAAATTCCGGAAGCAAACAGGGCCATCGAGACCAGGAAACCGGTCGTTTCCAAATCTAACTTTAAAGCTCCGGCAATAATAAGCGGCGGAGTGATAATCGCCACAAAAATAGCCAGCAGATGCTGCAACGCCGCAAACAGAGCTTCTTTAAAAGGGGGACGGTCGTCTATGCCGTAGATAAGATCGGAGTTAAGATTCATACTTGTATTTGTTTGTCTTTTATAAATTCAGTTTCTGGAGTGTTTCACCTTTCGCATTCAGCACACTGAGCGTCATCTCTTTCCCTTTTTTCTGTAAAACCATAACCGTCGCCCCGTCCATTCGGTAGCCGCCACCGACTACAACCGGATAATTATTGCCGACAGTTCCCTTGGGATGATAGGCAAAACGGTGTGTATGCGCATTGATGCTCACAGCAAACGGAGCCTTTTCCAAAATAGCTCCCCATTCGTCCCGGCAAGGATTATAACTGTCATACGCTTCTCCCTTCCCATAAACAGGAATATGATGGATCAATACACGTTTGGACGCTTTCTTAAATGCGCCGGAAGCCAGTTCTTCCTTCAAGAACCCGGCCTGTGCTTTGCGCAGCTCCGAGAAATCGTTCAAACCGTAATAAACCCAATGCGTATCCGGCTTATCTTCGCCACAGTCCAGCATCACGATACGGGTATCTCCCCAATTGAACGCGCCGTATGTTTTATCGCCTACATAATCGAAAAGGCTGCGCAATCCGATTGAATAGGCATTTCTGATCTCATGGTTTCCACGGATATAGAAGACAGGCACTTTACTGGCGCCGACGGTTTCGTTCAATTCACTCAGGAAACGGGTCGCTTCGTCGTGATCGGCAGGGTCGTCGATGCAGTCGCCGTTGAAAATAACGAAATCGTAGTCCAAGCCTTTCACCTGCTTATAAAGGGCCTGCAAAGTTTCCGAATGTTTATGCAGGTCGTTGAAGATAATAGCTGTAAAATCAGTATCGGTGGAGGCAGGCAATGTAAAGCTGTAGAAATCGGATACGGCCGTCTCGCCGAATACTTTTTTATAAGCCTGATACACCATGATTTCCCGGGAGCAAATACGGTAATAATAGGTCTTGCCCGGCTCGAGGTTATCCAACCGGATCTTGTTTTGCAGGTCATTACAAATGGCCTGTCCATCGACAATAGTACGGGCCTTCTGCAAATGTTCCTTGTCTGTTCCATATTCCACCCAGCTATAAGTCGGGACGGTTGTTTGCCACATCACAGTAATGCCGTTTCCAACCGGATTCTGCAAATAAGGTTCCGTACGGAATATCTTGGCAGCGGGCTGCACAAAAATGATATCGGTTACGACAGGACGATGATCAGAGGCTGCCGGTTCATCCAGTACGCGGGTTGAAATACGGGTAAAAGCGGTTGTATCTTTTGCATAAGTTGCGATATAATCAAGCGTTTCATCCGGTTTATCAGCAGGGAAAGTCAGCTTCTTCGGGTCGGTCAGGATCACAAAATCCTTTTGCAGTTGCCGGATAAATTCCGAATCGGGATGTGCATTCATGTCACCGGCTATGAAGAAAGGTTTGTTTGTGGAAGCGGCCACCTGCTTTATAATCGGAAGTGAAAGCATCCGGTCTTCCTCCGTCAGCGACAAATGCGTACAGCAATAAATATATCTTTCAAATTCCACGACAAGCAGTGCGCGGGCTTCCTCTCTTCCGGGAAGCGGCAGGTAACGGTAACCCAGCGGTTTCTCTTTGCTCAACATACCGATGCCATATTTTCCGCCGTCATAATCAATAGCCGGCGCATAGACATAATGCATTAACGTCAGCCCGGCCAATTCGCGCAAGACGTCTTTTCCTCCGCTTCGTCCTGTCACGCTATCGATTTCCTGTACGGCAACAAGATCCGGACAGGCCTTATTGATTGCATCCGCCGTACGCTGGAAATTGGCGGCATCATCCATTCCCCGGCCATTACGAATGTTATAACTCATGATGCGCAAGGTATTGTTCTCGCGCTCGCTTTTATTTCTCGAGTAAACTTTTCCCGCAGGCAACAGCAACATAATTGCCATTGCCAACCAAACGGCCTGTCTCATTTTATCTGCATTTTGTGATTAGTTGCGGACAAATGTACAAACTTTCGGTCGGTTCACAATGGCAGTTACTAAAAAGCAGGCAAGCTTTCCAACAGCTCCGGGCTAAAAAAAATTCCCTGCCCATGAAATTTTCGTTCCATGGGCAGGGAATTTCTATTTCATGGGCAGGGAACTGTTACTGACAGATTATGCGAATACGATATCCAACGTCTGTATTATGTCATCAATATCTGCCTCTGTCGTATCCCAGGAAGTGACCAGGCGGGCTTCATTCGTTTCTTCATTCCACATATAGAAGAAATATTTTTCCTGCAACTTCTTCAGCGGTTCCGCCGGAATCGTAAAGAAAAGCTGGTTGGATTCAATCTTCTGGGTAAACCGGATCTGCGGGTATTTTTTCAGGGCTTCCGCCAGACGATACGCGCTATTATTCGCTTTCCGTGCATTTTCCAGCCACAGGTTGTTTTCCAGATAAGGGATAAACTGACAGGAAAGATAACGCAACTTGGAGGCCAACTGGGCAGATTGTTTTCTGAAATACTGCAAGTTCTCAGTTATTTCCGGACGGAAAGAGACAACAGCCTCGCCCATCATCATACCGTTTTTAGTCCCGCCGAAACTCAGAATATCCACTCCGGCATCGACAGTCACCTCTTTCATCGAGCAGTTCAGGTAAGCACAGGCATTTGCCAGACGCGCCCCGTCCATATGCAGATACATATTATAAGAATGCAGCAGATCGGCAATCGCTTTTACCTCTTCAACCGTATAGATCGTACCTAATTCGGAGACTTGCGAAATATAAACCGCTTTCGGCTGCGAATGATGGCAAACGCCGAAATTATGCAAGCGGGGCTTGATCAGTTCCGGTGTAAGTTTACCGTCCGGAGTCGGAATCGTAACGACTGCACAACCGGTCATACGGGCAGGAGCGCCACATTCATCCACATTGATATGGGCTGTCTCTGCACACAAAATACTATTGAACGGACGAGTGACGGCTTGCAAAGCCACCGAATTTGCACCGGTTCCGTTAAAAACAAAAAAAGGCGATGCTGTCTCACCAAACACTTCCTTTATCTTAGCAGTAGCCGCTGCTGTCCAAGGATCGTCGCCATATCCTACCGCATGATTATCGTTCGCTTTTATAATTGCATCCATAACCAAAGGATGCACTCCCGAATTGTTGTCACTTGCAAAACTTCTCATTTCTTTTACATTTTGCGCCAAAAGTAATAAAAATAAACGGGAGCACCCATCGGATACTCCCGTTTATTTTTTCACATATTTATTTTAAACTTCACCTCAACTTTGATGGAAATCCTTCAGGATTTTCTGTAATTCCTGGCGGGCAAAGAAAATGCGGCTCTTAACCGTTCCCAGAGGAACACAAAGCTTTTCAGCAATCTCATTATATTTATAGCCACTCAAAAACATGGAGAACGGAACTTTCAGCTCGTCATTCAAGCCATTAATTGCTTTTGTTATTTCTTTTATTTGATAAGCGCCATCAGGAGAATCAAAACCCGAGTCGTTCACTACATCTAAATTATACAAGTCAACCCCCTGGTCAACAACGGTCTGTGTACGTACGATTTTATGGTAGTTATTTATGAAGATATTACGCATTACGGTCAAGACCCATCCTTTGAAATTAATATTGTCTACAAACTTTTCCTGATTGTCTAAAACCTTCAGCGTTGTGTCTTGCATCAAATCTTGGGCGTCATCCCTATTTGCAGTGAGCATTAATGCAAAATTCATCATGTTTTCTTGCATGCTCAATAATTTTTTCTGAAATTGCAACGCATTCATATTATTACTTTTTTATAAGGTTTAATACCGGTTTAGTATTATCCTTCAGCATTGAAGGACATCACAAATGTATGAATAATATTTTAAAAACAATGCGGTTTGAGAATTATTAATATTAAAAACCGTAACTTAATATATTTATAGCAAACAGCCTTGAATATGAGCAGTATTTACAAGTTTTCTAACGATTAAAATGTAAAATTCACAACATGTATGTTACAATTTCAAACTACATGTAAAAGAGATGGAGAATAATATAAAATGAAGAAAAAATTAGGACTTTTTTGTGGATTCGTTTTTGTAATGATTGCACAATTTATATCGGCTGACGATGTCTCGCATCCGTTGGTGTACAAAATCGATATAAAAAAAGAAATCAGCAATACCACCCGCCTGTATCTTAGCAACGGTTTGGCTGAAGCCAACGCATTGGGGGCGGATGCCGTCCTGATCCATATGAACACCTACGGAGGGCAAGTGGATGCAGCCGACTCCATGCGTACGGCAATCTTATACAGCCCGATTCCCGTTTACGTCTTTATCGACAACAATGCAGCCTCTGCCGGAGCGTTGATCTCTATTGCCTGTAAAAAAATATACATGCGGAAAGGGGCCAATATCGGAGCCGCCACTGTGGTAAATCAAACCGGAGCCGCCATGCCGGACAAATATCAGTCTTACATGCGGTCTATGATACGGTCCACAGCCGAAGCGCATGGACAGGACACGATCATCCAGAAAAACGATACCATCTACAAATGGAAACGGGACCCGTTGATTGCCGAAGCAATGGTAGACGAGCGGGTTGCCATCCCCAATCTGATCGATACGGGAAAAGTCCTGACCTTTACCGCACAAGAAGCCCAGAAATGGGGATACTGCGACGGCATAGCCGAAACACCGGACGAAGTGATCACGCAATACTTAGGTTATAAAGACTATCAAATGAAAAGCTATACGCCAAGCTGGTATGACGACCTGAAAGGCTTCCTTATGAATCCTATCTTCCAGTCTATTCTTATCATTATTATAATAGGCGGCATCTATTTCGAGATGCAGACACCCGGCCTGGGCTTCCCTTCCGCGGCAGCCCTTTTGGCTGCGATTTTGTATTTCGCTCCTTTATATCTTGACGGATTAGCGGCCAACTGGGAGATTCTGATCTTTATTATAGGTGTACTACTGATTGCGGCGGAGATATTTATCATTCCCGGATTCGGAGTGGCCGGGATAAGCGGGATTGTTTTGGTAGTCGGAGGACTCATCATGGCACTACTGAACAATACGAACTTTAATTTTGAAGAAGTCAGCGGAAAAGAGTTCGGTGAAGCGACATTGACTGTACTGGTCGGGCTTGTAGCCGGATTTATCCTGATGATCTGGCTATCCAATAAGATCGGCCACCGGGGCATGTTCCGGAAAGTGGCATTGAATGCGGATTTGGAAGATGCTATTTCCTCACCCGATCTATCTCCGTTGATCGGAAAGGAAGGGATAGCGGCAACCGTATTGCGCCCTTCCGGAAAAGTGTTGATCGATGGAGAGTTCTACGATGGCGTGTCCGATTCCGGCTTTATCGAGAAAGGACGCAGGGTAAAAGTAGTCCGCTTTGAGAATGCGCAGGTTTATGTAGAAAATATCATCCCGTAAACCGGCTGTTTCAAAGGGCGCATCTTATGCGGGAACACGCTGATACAGGATGTGCTTGTCTATTACGATATATTGCAGGGCATTGATGGCCAAAAGGTCGCTTATTATATTCTTTGCCGTGTAATAGTTTATCCGCCCGATCCGGCAAAATTGGCTGATATTGATATGGGAATGCTCATCCAGATAGGCAAACAGGCGTTCCACCGGTTTGCTTATCTTCAGTAAAGTGCCGTCAGGCTTATGCTTTTTCTGCCAGGCAAGCACCAGGACTTCGTTTGCCAATATATTTTCGTCCGCCACCCGTATATATGCCTTGAATTTATCGTCTTTATCCGGGGCTGTATGCGGTTTATCGGGACTGGGCGCAATATAGACTTCCAGGACAGTCTTGCCGTTCACCTCCCAGCGGGTTGCCTCGAAAGGGACTTCCGGACGGGTGTACATCTTGGAGGCGGCTTCTATCATATAATATTCTTCTTCGCTCCTGACACCCGATATATTTCCGTTATCCTTCACACCGATCAGCAGCCGTCCGCCGTCAGTATTGGCAAAAGCACTTAACGTACGCGCAATCTTCTTACTGTCGCTTACCTCGAACTTGAAATCGAGTTGCTGATGCTCCCCCTGTTCAATCAACGCTTCTATCGGATGTATCTTCTTCATTTTGGCAATTCATTTGACCGGCAAAATTAAAATAAATACATAACTTTGCCAACGGAAAAAGAATGAAAGCATGTCGCAAATACCATCTCTCATATCAGATCTTGCCGTCATACTAATTTCAGCAGGATTAGTGACCTTGCTTTTCAAAAGATTAAAGCAACCGGTCGTACTCGGATATATTGTAGCCGGCATTCTTGCCGGTCCGGCCATTACACAAATACCAACCGTCACAAACGTCGAAAGCATCCGTATCTGGGCGGATATAGGCGTCATATTCCTTCTGTTCGCTTTAGGGCTCGACTTCAGTTTCAAGAAACTGATGAAAGTCGGCGGGACAGCTGTGATCGGGGCTATTACCATCGTAATCGGCATGATGACGCTCGGCTATACCACCGGATTGTCTTTAGGCTGGGGACACATGAACAGCCTTTTCCTCGGCGGGATGCTCTCGATGTCGTCCACCACGATTATTTTCAAGGCATTCGACGATATGGGGCTGCGTAACCAACGGTTTGCCGGAGTCGTTTTCGGTATCCTGGTTGTTGAAGACCTGTTTGCCGTATTGCTGATGGTTTTACTTTCCACGTTAGCTGTCAGCAAGCATGTGGAAGGTATGGAGCTGCTGAACAGCGTCATCAAGTTAGGCGTTTTCCTGCTATTCTGTTTTGTTATCGGCATCTACCTGATCCCGTCTTTCCTGAAGAAAGCCCGGACATTCCTGAATGACGAGACTTTGCTAATCGTCAGCTTAGGATTATGTCTCGGAATGGTTATCATTGCGACAAAAGCGGGATTCTCTTCCGCATTGGGCGCATTCGTCATGGGCTCCATACTGGCTGAAACGATCGAAGCGGAACATATCGAACATCTTATTAAACCTGTAAAGGACCTTTTCGGCGCCATCTTTTTCGTATCTGTCGGAATGCTGATAGACCCGGCATTACTGTGGGAGTACAAAATACCGATCCTGATCCTGACTTTAGTTGTCATGGTCGGACAGATATTATTTGCCAGTTTTGGCGTATTGCTGTCCGGACAACCGGTCAAAATAGCGATACATTCCGGTTTCTCGCTCGCGCAAATAGGCGAATTTGCCTTTATCATCGCCTCATTGGGGTTAACGTTAGGTGTGACCGATAACTTTCTATATCCCATTGTTGTAGCAGTTTCGGTCATAACCACTTTCTTTACTCCTTATATGATCCGCATGGCGGAACCGGCTTGCCGGGTTGCCGACCGGATCATCCCCAAATCATGGATGAAATTCCTCGAACGGTATTCATCCGGTTCCAACACCATACACCAGAAAAGTGCCTGGAATAAGTTGTTGAAAGCACTGACCCGGATAGTCGGCACCTATACGGCCGTCACCCTTGTCCTGATCTTTATCTGGCTACAATTCGTTGCACCTTTCATCATGAAAGAAATATCCGGCCTGCGGGGAGCCATTATTTCTCTTGTCCTGATCTTACTGCTAATCGCACCGATGTTACGCGCCATCATGATGAAAAAGAACCATTCGGCCGAGTTCCAACAACTATGGCTGGATAGCAAATATAACCGGGGGCCGCTGGTTTCGCTGATCATACTGCGTATCATATTATGTATCGGCTTGGTTATGTTGCCCGTTACCCGGTTGTTGAATGCTGCAGTCGGCATTTTACTTGCAATTGCTGCGACGGTCATTGTTATTGTCATTTTGTCCAAACGGCTGAAAAGGCAATCGATCCTGATGGAGCGGCATTTCTTCAGTAACCTGACAGCCCGGGAACTGGAATACGAGCGGAAAGCGCCGATCAACCAACGATTCGCCAACCACCTGTTGGAACGTGATCTCCATTTAGCCGATTTCGAAGTCAGACAGAACTCACCCAGTATGGGAAAAACATTGAAAGAGCTCAATTTCCGCCAGAAATGCAACGTCAACATCGTTACAATCATACGGGGAGAAAAAAGAATCAATATCCCCGGCGGGGAAGAACGCCTCTATCCTTTCGACAAACTGGTTGTAGTCGGTGCGGACGATGACCTGGAGCACTTCCGCCAATACCTGGTGGAACGGTATAAAACAGCCCAGACCGGCAAGAAAGAGACGAAGGAAGTCAATATGGAACAATTCACCATTGCCGAAGGATCACGCCTGATCGGCCGTACCATCCTGGAATCCGGCATACGGGATAAAGCAGCCTGCCTCGTCATCGGTATCGAACGGGGAGAAACATCCATCAAAAACCCGTCTCCTACAACAGTATTCGAAGAAGGGGACATTGTATGGATTGTCGGGGAACACGACAAGGTGCTCAGGCTGAGTGAAGGGAAAACGGTTGAGAATAGTTGAAAGTGGAAAGTTGAAAATTGAAAATTAATAGATACATAATTCATAATTCGTAAACATGAAATTTATTGGAATAATACCGGCACGCTACGCTTCCACCCGCTTTCCGGGAAAGCCGCTCGCTGACATGGCAGGGAAGCCGATGATCCAACGGGTATATGAACAGGTCCAGGGAGTTCTCGACGCCGTTTGCGTCGCAACAGACGACAGCCGTATAGAAGCAGCCGTCCAATCGTTCGGAGGAAACGTCGTTATGACATCAGAGCTACACAAAAGCGGCACAGACCGCTGTTATGAAGCCTATTGCAAAATAGGCAACGGTTATGACGTAGTTGTCAACATACAGGGCGACGAACCTTTCATCCAACCGGAACAAATCGAGACTTTAAAAGCTTGTTTCACGGACGACAGCATTCAGATCGCCACTTTGGTAAAGCCTTTTCGCCCGGACGATGACTTCGAGACTACATTATTCAATGCCAACTCGCCGAAAGTAGTTTTGAATAAGAATAGCGAAGCCATGTACTTCAGCCGCTCAATCATTCCTTATATGAGAGGCAAGAACTATACCGAATGGCTGCCGAATCATACCTATTACAAACATATCGGATTGTATGCTTACCGGGCGACGACATTAAAAGAGATCACCCATCTACCCCAATCCCCGCTGGAACTGGCCGAAAGCCTCGAACAACTACGCTGGCTGGAAAACGGGTATAAGATAAAAGTCGGCATCACCCAGCAGGAAACGATTGGCATCGACACGCCGGAAGATATGGAAAAGGCGTTAGTATTCCTCAAAAATCAGCATACGTATAAATAACGGAGCCCAGCAGAGCCAGCAAAACACAAGTCATAACCGTTACCGGCACAACACGACACGGCATCTCCCGGAACCGTTTCATCTGCAAAAGCAGTAAGCTGAAACAAAACAATATGGGAGGGAAGAAAGCCGGTAACCCGTTATGCGGATACAAATAAGCCTGTTCTTGTGTCAATGAATAAAAATGCCCCATCCAAACGGGCACGATGCTTCCCGCCACCAAGAGCAGGCACCAGTACAACCAGCGCTTGGGCTCTTTGCATGTCTCATAAAAAAGGACCAACAACACAAAAATATTAAGTCTGTTACCGGCCAGAAAATAGATGACAGGCAATGCCAATAAACCGGCCAACATACTCAACCACTTATTCTTTATATAAGTATATCTCCAAAAAATGAAAAGTGCCACTATCGTAGACAAAATGGAATGCAACAAATAGCCGGGATGGCAATAGGTTCCCCATTCCAGCACAATCGGCAGGAAAGCATATAAAGGCGCCATCTCTCCTACACGAAAACGTTTCAGGACAGAAATCAATATCCACCATTCAAGAAGCAAAACAAATGTGACCAGGGCAGGAGCACCGGACAATCCCACAATCGAAATCAAGGCGTTTCCGGCATAACAAACGAGCCAGGCCGGCTTGTTCAGATAAGCAAGGAAGGTACTCATTGTAAACAAATCATCGACTTGTTCTTTCCGGAAAAGATCAGCAGAACATGCAAACCGGAAAAAGACGAAACATATCACAGCAAATATAACAACTGCAATACTTTGCAAAAGGACTTCTCTTTTAGCCATCAGTGATAAATTTATACCCTATAAAACAACCCAATACACCACAAAACTAAGATCTATATAAGCCCTAATCATCCATAGACAGCTCAACTCACTGACTTATTGATAGACATCACAAATATACAAACATTTCATAACGGCGCAAATCCCGACTCCTATTTATTTTCAAAGCATAACAGAAAATGCATCCTTTCCGCACACAAGAAAAAAAGGATATTTCAAAAGCAGTATTCTAAAATACAGACTTTTGAAACATCCTTTTGATGTCTACAGCAACAAATTAAAATGCTGTTTTATTATCTCTTTCTCTGTTGTTTCTGCCTATCCAACTGGGCCTGTTGTGCCTTCTGTGCTTCTTCCAGACGCTTCATGAAACCGGACTTCTTCATCGGCTTCTTCTTGTTTGCCTCCAGCTTAGCCAGCAATTTATCTTCGTTAATCGTATAACGGAAGATAACCGTCTGCAGGATCGTGATCAAAGTCGAAATGAAGTAGTAGTAAGTCAGACCGGATGCATACTGATTGAAGAACACCAACATCATCACCGGCATCATATACATCATGGCTTTCATGCCCGGCATCTGCTGCTGGCCCGTATTGGTCTGATCCATATTGAACTTCGTATAAATGATGTTCGTAATGGTCATCAGCATACAGAACAAACTGATATGATTACCGAAATACGGCGTAATAATAGGAATATAGGTATTCCAGCTCACGATCGCATCATAGGTAGACAAATCGTGCGCCCAAAGGAAACTCTGGTGGCGCAATTCGATTGCCGACGGGAAGAACATGAACAGGGCGACCAGAATCGGCATCTGTAACAGCATCGGGATACATCCCGCCATCGGGCTTGCACCGGCACGGCTATACAGCTCCATCGTTGCCCGCTGCCGTTCCACAGCCTTATCCTGCCCCGGATACTTCGCATTGAGCTCTTCCACCTGCGGACGCAACACGCGCATCTTGGCAGACGACATATAAGACTTATACGTCAACGGGAACAAAATCAATTTCACGATAACCGTCAACAGAAAGATCAACAAACCGTAACTATGGATAAACTGTCCGAGGAAATTAAACAACGGAATAACGAAATACTGGTTCACCCAACGGAAAATACCCCATCCTAACGGAACGATCTTTTCCAAATCCAACTGGTCTGCCTTTTCGACACCTTTGTCAAACGATTTCAGCAATGAGAACTGGTTAGGACCGAAGTAGAAACGCAGGTCTGTCGCTTCATTCCCTTTCAAGTCAAAAGGTACGGAGGTCGTTGTCTTATACTCTTTCAGGAAAGGGCCATCGGCAGGAAGCATCTTCGAATCGATCGTCGTCGACTCGAAACCTTCATTCCCGGCAATCAAGATAGAAGAGAAATACATATCCTTATAAGCGACCCATTTCAAACGGTTGGACAGTTGTTTGCTGTCATTCTTCGTCTCACTCAGGTACTCGACATCATCCGCCACAAACTTATAATACACCGTTGCATAACGATCTTCAAACTTACGTCCTTTCTCCTGCTGGGTTATCTTCTGCTGCCACAGCAGGTCCAAAGCTGTCGTACTTGGCGCCAAGACACCGTTCAGGCCGGTTCCCTTGATAGAGAACTGCAACATATAGTCGTCCGGCTTCAATGTATAGATAAAGTCCAAATGGCTTCCTTCGCCTGTGTTCAGGCGCATGGTCACACTGTTGGGATCGGATCCCTTCACCGGAGTAAAATAGAGGTCACCGGTATTTACGACACGGTTAGTAGCGGTCACCAAGGTGAAATCGAACTTCGAGTCTTTCGCATCGAATAACACCAAAGGTTCATCCTTATAATTATCATACTCTTTCAGGCGAACGTAACCGACACGTCCTCCCTTATTCTCCAAACGGACTTCAATCAGCTCGTTTTCCAAAACAGTGGAACCGTCCTCTCCTACCATCGCATCGGCAAAAACTCCGAAACTACCCTGCAGACGTGCCACCCGTACAGAATCGGGCACATCCGCCAGTTCGTCGTCCGCCTTTGTTTCCTTATTCAATTCTTTCTGCTGCTCTAACTGCTTTGCATACTCTACCTGTGCTATCGAATCCTGCATCCGGCGCTGTGCTTCCATCTGCTCCGGTGTAGGTTTGTTCAACCAGGTAAATACAATTAAGACAACTCCAATAAGCAGAAAACCTATTATCGTGTTTTTATCCATCTACAAATTTATTTTTTATTCTCAACTGCAGCCTTTACAAAGCTAACGAAAAGAGGGTTAGGATTGACAACTGTACTGTTATATTCGGGATGGAACTGAACGCCCACAAACCATTTCAGAGACGGGATTTCGACCACTTCCACCAGATTCGATTCCGGATTTTCACCGACACACATCATACCGGCAGCTTCAAACTGATCACGGTATTCGCTGTTAAATTCAAAACGATGGCGGTGGCGCTCCTGGATATGTTCTTTTCCATATGCTTCATAAGCCTTGGAACCTTTCTTCAAAATACAGTCATAAGCACCCAAACGCATGGAACCACCCATGTTGGTCACATTCTTCTGCTCTTCCATCAGGTCGATCACCTTATGCGGCGTGTTCGGCTCCATTTCGGTAGAGTTCGCGTCATCCAGTCCCATGACATCACGGGCAAACTCGATCACCATGCATTGCATACCCAGACAGATACCTAAGCAAGGCACATCGTTTTCACGGGCATATTTCAAAGCGGCGAATTTGCCTTCGATACCACGCTGGCCAAAGCCCGGTGCAATCAGGATACCATCCATGTCTTTCAACAATTCGGCAGCATTGCCCTCGTTCAGTTTTTCAGAATGGAACAGGTGCAGATCCAACTTGCGGTCATTATAAATAGCAGCCTGCAACAAAGATTCGTCAATAGACTTATACGCATCCTGCAACTCCACATATTTACCGACCAGCCCGATCTTCACCGTTTCGGTTGCATCGACTTTCCGTTGCAGGAACTGATGCCAAGCCTTCATTTCCGGCGTCGGTCCGACTTCCAGCCCTACTTTGCGCAGGATCACTTCGTCCATCTTCTGGCGCTGCAATACCAACGGTACCTCGTAGATTGTCGGAACGTCGATAGACTGTATAACCGCATCCTGTGCTACGTTGCAGAACAGGGCGACCTTACTCAATATATTACTGTTCAATTCATGCTCGGTACGCAGCACCAGCACATCCGGCTGGATACCTAATTCCTGCAATTGCTTTACGGAATGCTGTGTCGGCTTCGTCTTGTACTCTTTAGCCGCAGCGATGTAAGGCACATAAGTAAGATGTACGCAAATACAATTCTTACCTAACTCCCACTTCAACTGGCGTACGCTTTCAATAAAAGGAAGAGATTCGATATCACCGACGGTACCTCCGATCTCCGTAATCACGAAATCGAACTTATATTTGGAACCTAACAATTTCACGTTGCGTTTGATCTCATCCGTGATATGAGGCACCACTTGAACAGTCTTACCCAGGTAATCCCCTTTCCGTTCCTTGCTGATAACGCTCTGATAGATGCGTCCTGTAGTGATGTTGTTTGCGCGGGTCGTCTGGACATTCAGAAAACGTTCGTAGTGTCCGAGGTCCAAATCCGCTTCATGTCCGTCTACGGTAACATAGCATTCCCCATGTTCGTACGGGTTCAGCGTTCCCGGATCGATATTAATATAGGGGTCAAATTTCTGGATGGTAACCTTGTAACCTCTTGCCTGAAGTAGTTTACCCAAAGATGCGGCAATAATTCCCTTACCTAAAGAAGAGACCACGCCGCCCGTAACGAAGATGTACTTTGTATCTGCCACGATAGTAATATTTTAATTATCTTTTAATTGCACACTCGCATTTCAAAATTGCAAAGTTACATATTTTCATCCACATGGCAAGGGGAAAGATATAGAAGTATTATTCGGAACGTAACCTTTTATAAAGAAACACGCCTGCAGGCAGAAAGGAAATAGAAGATCCGAAGGAAATGGGACTTTTGACAGTCCCTTTCCATTCGGATCCATAAATAATTTAGTCCGTAATTATTTTGATTCTGGTGTTTTGCTGAAAATAGCGTGGATGCGCTTCATGTCGAATTTGGGAGTACGATCGTAATAATAGATACCGTTTTGCTCCTGTTCTACGTCTGTCAGCTGCGTATAGCAATATCCCCAAATGTCATTTGAAAGAGAAAGGACAGCATCGACCTGGCCTTCCAGGCGTGTGTAGAACTCTTCCAGCGAACGGGGAGGTTCGCCATATCCCCAGGATGTATTCTGGGCGCTTTCCGTCTGTTGTGCGGGATTCCATTTGATACCGCCGAACTCATCCACCAGATAAGGCATATCCTTCCTGTATTCCGGGAAAGCATACTGATCCGTATATTTCAGGCCGTTATAACCGATATTCATCGGCATCAGATGGATTTCCCATTTCGGAGCTTCCATCAATTTGCCGCCGTTGTACAGCTTATCTTTCAACTTGGCCGGGTCCTGTTCGTAGTTGTGGACAGTCCAGATATCCGTTGCTATATGCGTACCGCCGCTTGCACCGTGGAAAGGACGAGTCGGATCGATCAGTTTCGTCAAGTTGTAGAGATCATGCATCAGGCGCGGATATTGTACACGGTCCGGCCAAAACTCCTCGTTCGTCGGCGTCCAGATCAGGAGCGAAGGATGATTACGGTCACGCTGCACAATTTCACTCCATTCGGTAATGAAATTACGAGCCGTTTCCGTATCGTTACAATCCATTCCCCAACTGGAAGCTTCCCCCCAAGTCAGATATCCCATCTTATCCGCCCAATAGTAGAAACGTTCTTCAAAAACCTTCTGATGCAGGCGTGCACCATTGAAGCCGGCCTCCATCGACAGTTCAATATCCCGTTTCAATGCCTCGTCACTCGGAGCCGTCCAGATACCGTCGGGATAAAATCCCTGGTCGAGCACCAGACGCTGGTAATAAGGCTTGTTGTTCAGATAAATCTTATTGCCTTCGATATGGACTTTGCGCATACCGGCATATCCTTTTACTTCATCAACAATATCGCCGTTCTTATCCAGCACTTTGTATTCCAGATCATACAGGAAAGGACTTTCCGGACTCCAGGTTTTCATCTTCTTGACCGGAAGGACAACAGAGGACAAAGAGCTTGCCGAAACCGTCTGGTTGGCCACCACCTTGCCGTTGTCTTTCAATGTCACCTGCAACTTCCCTCCCTGTTCTTTATAGAAACGGGGGCGAACCACCAACTGCTGTTGGTCGATATCCGTCAGAACCTGTACAGACTGCAAACCTTCCGGATGAACAGCTTCCATCCAAACGGTCTGCCAGATACCGGTCGTACGGGTATAGTTACAACCATAAGAGGCATATTGCAAATTTTGTTTACCGCCAGCCTGTTTAGCTCCGCGCAGGTCGCTTTCGACGTAAACAACCAAGCTATGCGTCTGGCCCGGTTTAACCAAAGAGGTTATATCGACGGCAAATGAAGAGGTTCCGCCAAAATGCCGGTTAGCCAAAACTCCGTCGACATACACTTCCGATTTATAATACACCGCTCCAAAATTGAGCAGGATATTCTTCCCGTTCCATTCCTGCGGAATCGTGATCGGGCGCTGATACCAGAAATGATTGATAAAATCCGTATATCCTACGCCGGACAATTTACTCTCCGGACAGAAAGGGACAGTTATCTTATCATTAAATCCGTTTGATTTATAGAACTCACGTTCCATCCCGGAACCGCCGAAGTCAAATGAATAAGTCCATTCGCCATTCAGATTTACCCAATCCGCCCGCTCGAACTGCGGGCGCGGATATTCGGGACGGGGCATGGCCCAGACAGAGGCCACGCATAGAAAGAGTGATAAAAAAGCAAGACTGATCCGTTTCATACTTTTATTTCAACTCGTTAATAACTGCCTGGTTTGCTTTCCGTACGGCCGCTTCGTCGATCTTGATCACTTTACGGTCGTATGTCATCAAGCCGTTGACTTCGCCTTCCACATCGGTTGTCTGCGTATAGACAGCAGCCGAGAAACCACGTTTCACATAATCTTTCAGGATATTGGCATACTTCACATATTCGGCTGTCACTTCAGCGCTGTTTTTGAACTGTACATACCCCCAGTTGCGTTTGTTCCACCACAAATGGTTTTCCACCGGAAGACCGATACCGCCATATTCACCGAGCACGTTTACACGCTGCGGATCGAACAGATACATATCGGGAGCCGGATAGTTATGCAAATCCAGGATATCGCCGCAAGAACGATGGTTACCGCCGCTTGCCGGATTCACCAGACGGGAAGGATCGTAAGACGCAGTCCATTCAACCACCTTTTCCGTATCGAACTGCCCCCATGCTTCATTGAAAGGAACCCAGACAACAACGGAAGGATTGGAGACACACAAGTCCATGATCTCTTTCCATTCCTGATAATAATTGGCAACGGATTCCGCCGTACGGTCTTTGTCTGTTCCACCATTGTAAGTATGAGGCGCCCAGCTGTTACCCATGTCACCGCTCGGCATATCCTGCCAAACGAGCATACCTTCCTTATCGCAATGATAATACCAACGGGCAGGTTCCACTTTCACGTGTTTACGGATCATATTGAAACCCCAGTCTTTTGTCTTCTTGACATCGTACAATAGAGCTTCGTCCGTCGGAGCCGTATAAAGTCCGTCAGGCCACCAGCCTTGATCCAGCGGGCCGTATTGGAAGAGGTCCTGATTGTTCAGCTGCATACGCATGATGCCGTTCGCATCGCGTTTGGAAGATATCTTACGGAAAGCTGTATAGGATTTTACTTCGTCCAACACTTTGCCGTCTTTTGCCAGTGAAACCGTCATATCGTACAGATACGGATTGGACGGGCTCCAAAGTGTCGGGTTCTGGACATTCAGGCGAAGTTCCTTGCCCTGAACACCCTTAGCCGAAGCGACAACCTGGCCTTTATCCAACAGTTTTACAGTCACGATGCCGGAAGGGCAGTTGCAGGAAGTGCCGACTGTTACATTCAACGTATTCGTGTCGATATTAGGAATTGCTTTCACTGAAGTCACATGTGCAGAAGCAACCGGTTCCAACCAGACAGTCTGCCAGATACCTGTCACAGGCGTGTACCAGATACTTTCCGGACGGGATGTTTGCTTTCCGCGCGGCTGAAATCCTTTATCGCTCGGGTCCCATACACGGACAACTAATTTCTGGCCGCTCTTGCCGGTCAGATACGGGGTGATATTGAAAGAGAACGGAGTGAAGCCTCCCTGATGAGTGCCGACCAGGATGTCGTTCACAAAAACATCGGCTTTCCAGTCTACTGCACCGAAATTCAAAACAATATCTTTATTTTTCCAGGCAGAAGGAACCGTGAAAGTGCGCTTATACCACAGTTCATTGTTCTCGCCAACTTCTTTCTGAACACCGGAAAGGGAAGATTCGACAGCAAAAGGAACTAATATCTTGCCATCGAAAGCAGCCGGTTCGGCATTACCAATCGGTTTGATGGCATATTCCCACTCACCGTTCAGGTTCTGCCAATCGCCACGTTCCAACTGGGGACGGGGATATTCGGGAAGGACATTCGCCGGATTCACCTGTTCCGCCCACTGCGTCTTGATCTTATCTCCGACCGGTTTCCATTGGGCCTGTGCGCCCAAAGTCAGTGCCAAAGCACAACATATTAACAACGTCTTTTTCATGATTTACGAATTTATGATTTATGAATTATCTTTCAACTTTCAATTTTCAACTAAAAAAGTGGGTGCTTCCGCCTCCAATGAAGGTGTCGCCCCTTCGACTTCCGGCCAGCCGTCTTTCCAACGGACCTGGTCCATCATCAGGACACGGCCTGTCGGGTTTGCACGGCTCACGGCGTGGTAGAGAATCCAATCATTGCCCCGATCGTCTGCGACGATTTCAGAGTTATGACCGGTTCCGACAAACGCCTCATTGCCATGAATCAATATTTCGTGATGATTTTCCATCATCGGCTGCCCCTGCTTGTCGGTGTACGGGCCAAACAGGTTGTCAGAGCGGCCTACGACTGTGGTATAGGTACTTTTCAATCCCTCACAACAACTCCCTATCGAGGCGAACAGATAATAATAATTGCCTCTTTTGTGGATGTAAGTACCTTCGTAGGCGGTTCCGGCAACCTGCTGTTTGATGGCTCCGTCCCGGATAGACAGACCGTCGTCCGACAGCTCTATCCCATAGATACCGCGAAAACTACCCCAGAAGAGATACTTTTTCCCGTTATCTTCCATGTAAAATTGGTCTATTGAATTTTGAACTTGAATTGTCTTGCTACGGAACAGCGGTCCATGATCCGTGAACGGCCCTTCCGGTTTGTCGGATGTGGCGACACCGATGCCGCAGGTCCATTCGCCTCCCCATACGGACATTGAATAATACAACACATATTGTCCGTTGATATAATTGATATCCGGCGCCCAAAGGCCGCCTTTCGGTTCAAAGGTCGGACGTGTCTCTTCCGTAAAAGCGGTCCCGACTTCTTCCCAGTCCACCAAATTGCGAGAACGGTGGATCGGCGTGTTGCGGATATTCTCGGTGGCATAGACATAGAAATAGCCGTCGGTAGCCTTGATGATCGTCGGATCGGGCAGGCTGTAATCGATGATCGGATTGCGATATGTCCGCTTTGCTTCGGCAACCGGCTGTTCCGTCCGTTGCGGACGGGCAGAAGGTTTATACATCTGTTGTTCCAGCATCTTCATAAAATAGCCGCCTACAACGGAACGGGCGCGGAATCCGACCGAACGGCCGTTAGTCGTCTCGTGCCAGTCGCTCAAAGGCATGCGCGTCTCCGTCTCGTTAGCATATTTGTAAACGGGGGAAACCAACCGGCGGAAATCATCCGGATTGTCTGTCAGGCAAGCTGTCCAAACGATCCAATCCGATTTGGTGTAAGTCTTGCGGCTGTCGAGCGGAAGCCCGTACGGCTGCTGGACAGTCTGGTAATAGGCCATTTCCTTTTCCGCAATTCCGGCAGGGAATATATTCATTCCGAAGAGTTTGTCCCAGATCAGGTTGTACTTCTGGCTCCAGGTGTCGGGCTGGTCGAATGTCAGGCGGTAGTGATCACCATTGTCCGCCATCATCGTCCATTTCTTCGCCATCTTGCGGGCAGCGGAAATATATTTTTCAGCGGTTTCCTGATCCCCCAGCATACCGGCCAGTTTTCCATATCCGGCAATTCCCATAATCGCTTTGATGGACAGATTGGCATTATGGGCGAAGTGGCCGGCAAAGTCGTCGGTGCACAACTGGTTATCGGGGTCCAGGCCTTCTTTCAGCAGATAGTTCGCCCAAACGGTCAGCACATCCCAATGCCGGCGGGCATACTCGGCATTTCCTTCGCGCAGGGCAATGGCCGTAGTCAGGATCAGCATATTGCCGCTTTCCTCCACCGGCATATCACCTCCGTAGGTTTGTCCGTTCGCCTGCGGATAAGTCCCGACATCGTGGGCGGCAAAGGGTTTGTTCCACTGTCCGCTTTCGCTGTAATAGAAAATCGGATTCAACATGCCTTTCAGCAGTTCCGGATTATAGAGCAGAAACAGAGGGGCGGACGGATAAGTCACATCCACCGTGCCGATCGAACCGTTGCTGAAATTTTCTTTGGAAAGAAAAAGCAGGTTGCCCTCAGCATCTTCCACCAGTTTATGCGCGGCGATCGCCTGCCGGTAAGCCACGGCACAAAGTTCGGCATATTCTTTTCCTCCCGCCTTTTCCGCATCTTCCATCAGGCGGTTGTCAAAACGGCGGCAACGGTTCATGAGCGAACGATACTGCTCGGAGGCCTCTTCAAAAGCCTGCCGGATATTTTTTTCTCCGTTATGTTTCCAGTAAGCCATACGGTTATCCTTAAAATACTGGATAGCATAGAGGTCGTCATAGCCAACCATCAGGAAACCGGTAGCGGGTGATGCCGATACAGAGCCCGGATCATGGCTGTAAACAAGCTGGTTCCGGTCGCTTATTTTCATTTCGGTCTGCACCTCTGTCGGAGCCGCCAAATAGAAATAGCCCCAATCGATACGGACATCGTCTCCCTTACGCGCCAAGACAGCTTGTTCCACTGTTCCTGTTTTCAGATAAGAAATGCCATTCTCTTCTTCGCCGGTAACCACAACTGCCTGTTCTGCCGAATGAACAGCCAAGGCGGGCGATGCTTCCACGACCACCCGGACTTTATGTTCTTTTCCGTCAGCCGAACGCACTTGCCAGGATATATAATTAACGGGTGTGGACATCCGGTCCGGATCATCCAACAATAAAGGGGCGGTAAAAACAATATCCAACAATACGGGACCGCATTCAAAGGTATAATAGGTTTGTGTAGGAAGGACATTCACCGACTGCTGGACAGCCGCTGTTGCAAAACGTTCCGGAACGTTTTCCGCCGGAATTTCTTTTCCCATAAAACGATAAGCGATTCCGTCGACTTCGAGAACACCTAACAGGGATTGTTCCTTTCCGGTCCAATGGCGGGTGGCATCTTCATTCAATTTGTCCGCAAACGACCACACACTGGTGTAAGGATCAATTGTAATGAGCGGATAAGAAGGAGCGCGTAAAGCGTTCTTCTTATCCGGCTGAAATAAATCTCCTGAACCGCAGGACACATTCAGTACCCACAGGCAGCAAATCATTAGTATCAGAGCGGTTCTCTTCATTCTTTCTTTATATTTATTAAAACACAACATTTAATATTCACTGACAGCGCAAAGGTAGTTTTCACCCCTCAAAACCCCTTTCAAGCATCAATCATAACCTTTCAAATATCAATCAAAACCCGTTTCCATACTGATTTTTTGCTTACTTTTGCCCTATACTAATAGAGAAACACAACATCTTATGAGATTTCTTCTTATTACGATCCTCGCGCTTCTATCGCTCTTTCCCGTACCGGGCAAGGCTCACGACTTATATTTCCGGCATTATACCAATAAGCAAGGGCTGTCGCACAACACTGTCTATTGCACCCTCCAGGATAAAAAAGGATTCATGTGGTTCGGGACAGATGACGGGCTGAACCGTTTCGACGGCCATAATTTCCGTATCTACCGCTATAACTCATACGACCCGGAGAGCTTGCCGAACGACCGCATCATCAGCCTTTTCGAAGATTCGAAAAACAGGCTGTGGGTGTGTACGAACTCTTATACCTGCTATTACGATTATAAAACGGATTCTTTCCATCCGCTGACATTTTCAGACAGCGACAACGCACCGGAATATTTCCAGCAAATCCGGGAAGACAAGAAAGGGAATCTTTGGCTGATAAGCTACAACCGGATCGCCCGCTATGAAGTATCGGGCGAAAAAAGTCCGCATTTTTACCCCGAAGGGGAAGATATCAATCCGGTGGACATCACGATGACCGAAGAGGGCGAGCCATTGCTGGCCGGACACTACGACCTGTACTTCTACAAACCGGAGACCGACAAATTCGTCCGCATCCCGATCCTGACAGAAAAAGAAAAAGAAAACCCGATCAGCCTCTCCGCGCTCTGCCATGTGCCTGACTGGGGCGTATTGGTGGGAACAGACCGGGCCGGGCTCAAGTTTTACGACGAACGCAGCCGGAAAGTGGAAACGATTATCCCGGACATACAAGTGCGGGACATTACGCAATACGGGAAAAACACCTACTGGATCGCTTCCGAATCCGGTATCCACATCTTTAATATGGCAAATCGCAGCATTACGCATCTACAGAAATCGCTGACCAACGAATACACCATTTCCGACAATGCCGTCTACTCGGTGACAAGGGACCGCGAGGGCGGCATGTGGGCTACGACATTCTTCGGAGGGATCAACTATCTGCCTAAAGAATATTTCCCCTTTACCTATTTTATCGGGGGAAAAACACATCCCAAGATGCTGGGCAATGCCGTGCGGGAAATCTGCCCCGACCAGTACGGCAACCTCTGGTTAGGAACCGAAGACAATGGGATCAATCGCTATAACCCGGCAACCGGCGAGATCACGAACTTCTCACGCAGCAATCCTACCCATCCGCTGTCGGCTACCAACATCCACGGCCTGCTTGCCGACGGAAACCAACTGTGGATCGGCACGTTCAATACGGGAATCGACCTGATGGACATCCCGACAGGAAAAATCGTCAAACGATATACGCGTGCCGGTACTCAAAACCGGCTGCCATCGGATTTCGTGCTCTGCTTCTGCAAATTGTCGGACAATGAAATCCTGATCGGGACTTCAGACGGCCTCGTCCTCTTCCAAAAGAAAGAAGGATGTTTTATCCCGTGGGGGACAGAAATACGGTCAATGGTCCGCCAAATCTATAAAAACACAAAAGGTGACATCTGGATCGCCACGACAACCGGTGCCTATCGTTATTCGGGCACAGACAAAAAGATCACGCGCTACGAGGCAAGCCGGCAACGTTCCCAGACTATCGGCGATAATAATGTCACTTCCATCTTCGAAGATTCGAAAGGACGTATCTGGGTATCGACCGTCTACGGTTTTTCCCTCTATAACGACCAGTCGGATTCATTCAACCGCATCACGGTGGAGAACGGGCTTCCCAGCAATATCGTACACCGCATTATGGAAGACGAGGAACACTTCTTCTGGATCGCGACAGCCAACGGATTGGTCCGTTTCAATCCGGAAACTTATGTAATGAAGACATTCTCCTATACGGAAGGCTTGCCCGAAACACAGTTCAACTATTGCTCCTCCTACCAAATGCCCGATGGGACCATGTTCATGGGAACTATCAACGGCATGATCGCTTTCAATCCGCGCGATTTCAAGGAAGATCCCTCCTCGCCTCCCCTTTGCATCACCCGTATTTTCGTACGGGACGACCGCATCGGCGCTCCCAAGTATAATGTCAACCGGATCATGGAAAACGGCGAATTGAAACTGCCTTACAACCGCTCGACCTTCACCCTTTCGTACATAGCCCTAAGCTATACTTCACCGGACGCCATCCAGTATGCCTATCAACTGGAAGGCAGCGACAAAGACTGGATTTATATGAACCAAAACAAAGATGTGACCTTTGCCAATCTATCGCCCGGGAAATATATTTTCCGTGTCAAATCGACCAACAGCAGCGGCGTCTGGCAGGACAACGAGACTATGCTCAGGATCACGGTTACGCCGCCATTCTGGGCTACGGGATGGGCACTGCTCATCTATTTCCTGATCCTGTGCCTGCTGATCGTGCTTTGGTATAATTACAAAAAGGCAAAATTAGAAGAGAAACACCGGATCAACCGCGAAATATTCGAAAGCAAAAAGGAGAAAGAGCTCTATAATGCCAAAATACAGTTCTTCACCTTTATCACGCATGAGATACGGACACCGCTGACGCTGATCAAAGCACCGTTAGAGAAAATCCTCCGCTCCGGAGACGGTACTCCCGCCACCCGGGAAAATCTTGAGATTATCGAGAAAAACACCGGACGGCTACTGGACCTCAGCAACCAACTGTTAGATTTCCGTAAGACGGAAAGCCGGGGATTCAAACTGAACTATGTCTCGACCGATGTTGTACTTTGGCTCGAAACCATCCTGCATCCGTTCCGGCCGGCTTTCGAAAAAGAGAACAAGAGCTTCACCGTCAAGCTGCCGGAGATTCCTTTCGAGGCTTGTCTGGACCGGGAAGCGTTTGCCAAGATTGTCAGCAATATGCTCAGCAATGCACTGAAGTATTCAGACAGCCGCATATCGCTCGAACTATTACCGCCGGCAGGTGAAGAAAGGATGTTCACGATCCTTGTCACCAATGACGGCCATCTGATTCCCGAAAGTGAAGCGGAAAACATATTCAGCCCATTCTACCGTTTGAAAGAGACAGAAAACCAGCAGGGAAGCGGCATCGGCCTGTCGCTGGCTCACTCCCTGACGGAGTTTCATCGGGGCAAGCTCTTCTACCGGCAAACACCGGACGGACTGAACCAGTTTGTCCTTATGTTACCGGAACAGCAGGAAGACAGCTTCCTGATAAAAACCGATAACGAAAAAGAAAAGCCGGAAATGATCACCTTGCCCGAAACAGGACAGCCGGTTATCCTGATCGTCGAAGACCAGGACGATATGCGCCGTTTCATCGCCCGCGAGCTGGCAGAGACTTACCAGGTGTTGGAAGCTGAAAACGGAAAAGTAGCCCTCGACCTGATTCGCAAGAAAACGGTCAATCTGATTATAAGTGATGTCATGATGCCGTTGATGGATGGTTTCGAACTCTGCAATGAGGTGAAAAACGATGTCAACATCAGCCATATTCCTTTTATCCTGCTGACTGCCCAACATAACTTGCAATCGCGCCTAAAAGGATTGAACACGGGGGCGGACGCTTATATGGAGAAACCGTTCTCCATCGAGCTGCTGACGGCCCAAGTCGGCAACCTGTTGAAAAGCCGGGAATTACTGAACAAGACATATCTCGAAAAACCGCTTGCCCCGGTTGCTACGTTAGCGGTCTCACAGGTAGACGATATTTTCCTGCGCAAACTGAACGATTATCTGGAAGAGCACCTCAACAATGAGGCCCTGTCCGTCGAAATGCTTGCCGACACAATGGGCATGAGCACCTCCAGCCTCTATCGCAAGGTAAAAGGACTGTCGGGCCTCTCCCCCAACGATTTCATCCGGATCGCCCGGTTAAAGAAAGCGATCCTGCTGATGCAAAACGGTGAGAACCGCATCAACGAGATCGCTTTCCAGGTTGGCTTCTCTTCCCCGGCCTACTTCTCCACCTGCTTCCAGAAGCAGTATGGAAAAAGTCCGACGGAGTATATTAAACTGTTAGTCGGTGACAAATAGAATGGTTTATCATTTACAGGTTCAAATATTCTTATAAGCAAGCGTGAAGGTCCTGACTCGTAAAGATCGCCTGCGAAATGGTATTGCAGTCCTTCATGGGGTTATAGTGCCGTAAAGGAATGAATAACCCGGCAGATAGAATGAACAATGCGGGATGTGTGCTACTTCCATACCTACCCGCTATTCATGTTACAGCCGTGAAACAAAAGAAATCCAACTGTAACATAAAAGGAAGACAGTTGTGACATGCAAAGAATACAACCGTAACATGCAATAGAGGACCGGTGTTTATCCGTTATTGATTCATTATTTGACAAATTTTAGACCTCACTCCGCCACCGGGAACGAAGATATACGCAAACGGGCAGCTCCCATCGGGACCAGTGTTATTTCGTCCAGGCGGTCAGATTTAGGAGCGTTTTCGTAAGGTAAAACGCCGCACAGTCCGTATTCATCAACTTTCCATCCCGGTACTAAACGGCCCTGGGTTTTGAACTCCATCGGGACGGATGCCAAGGTGAACGGATTATTATCAGCCGGCCAGTTCTTGCGCTGCAATGTTATGGGAGACTTTACTTTCAAAGCATAATTCCACGCGCTTGCCGGATGAATCTCAAAAGTCGGCCAAGCGGAAGCATCGGCGCCTTCCTGCCATTTGGAATCCCAGACAGCCGTTTCGGTACTCGGAACTTGCCTGTATTCTTCATCTATCTTTAACGAGAGCGTAAGCGGGCCGTAATTGACGCTGACACTGTTCTTGTTCACCTGCCATTGGCGGACGGAATAGTCCATCGGAAGGTTCAACACAATTTCGTCACCATTATTCCACTCCCGTTCGATACGGGCGTAAGTCCCGGCTTCCAACGTTACCTGTTGCGGCTTGCCGTTAATCAGGATAGAAGCATTCTTACACCAGGAAGGTATGCGGAGATAGAACGGGAAAGAAATTGCTTTGGGTGTCCCGACCGTAAAACGTGTCATTTCTTCGAAAGGATAATTTGTCTGTTCATGCAACGTGATTTCCGTTCCGTCGCCTACCTTCACATTCGCTTTACAAGCGTTATAAAGAACGGCTGCCACTCCGTTATCCGGCGTCGCCAATACCAAATGTTCCATATAATAAGGCCAACCGAAGCCATGATTATGCTGGCAACAACGGCTACTGAACGGGTTCATTGCCAGGAACGGTCCCCGGTTTGCCACTCCCGGATGATGATTCTGTGAATCGCTGATAACCATATTCGGAGAAGTCAGATAGCGTAACGCCCGGTAATCCGGCATCAAAGCGGCAGGATAACTGTTAAAAGCCACATCTTCGCAATTGTCAGCCCAATAAGGATCGCCGCTGATCAGGAGCATAATCTCGTCGGACGCCATCTGCTCCACAAAACCGCAAGTCTCTGTTCCCTGCCGGGGATCGAAGAAACCGATGCGGGCATTCTCGTCCGCTCCGAACATTCCGCCCGGGACCTGTCCGAAAGCGCGGCGTATCAGGCTTTGCGCGTTATAGGTGGCATCCAGCATGGCCGAGTCTTTTGTAAACAGGAAATAAGTGGCCGGTTCGCGGAAACACTGGGCGATATTCACATTATGCCAGTTCGGAAGTTGCGTCGACTTCGTCCAGTCAGCCGTATTCCGGTGGATTTTATCGGCCAGCGAAAGAAGGGATTCGTCGCCCGTACGGTTGTACAGCCAGACCACGCTCCAAAGATTATCGCCTCCGCGACTGTTTTCCCAATAACTGGAAAGGAAAGCATCATCCGGAACCGTTTGCAGATAATGGCAATAATTCGCCATGAAATCGATCACCCGGTTATCATTCGTGTATTCAAAATAAGATTGCATGATCCAGAGGACAATCATGTTCGGCCAGAAATCCTGCTTGCCGTTATTCAGGTGGACAGGGCCAAAGTTGCCGTCTTCCCGCTGACTTGCCAGGATGGCTTCTATCCAGAACTTTGTTTCCTTGAGCAGCACCTCGTCTTTCAGCGCATAAGCCATATTTCCATAACCGCGCAGCCAGTAAGGCACTTCTTCCCAGCCCCATTCGCCTCCGTTCTTCAGCCAGGCATTGTCGCCTTTTTGCAACCAGGCGCTGATCTCTCCCAGATGGCCGCAGAGGCCGTTTTTCTGTAATTCGATCTGTTCCCGTATCCAGCCTTCGGGTTCGATGCTTCCGGCAGGCAGCTTGATAAATTGCTGTGGTTGCAAAGGTGACCGGTTACTTACATAATAGTCATTTCGAGATGTTGTGGACAGACGTTCCACCGTCTGTATCTCCTGCGTCTGCTTTCCGGCACACGACGCCAATAGAATTGAGAATAGTAAAATTGTCTTTTTCATGTCTAATCAGAATTATAAGGCAAAGAAAAGTAATCCGACAGAAAGACATGATAAAAAATCAATCAAAAACATTCACGAATCATGCAAAAGGGGGAGAATGAAGAGATAAATTTCATGCCCATGAAATTTGAATTACATGGGCATGAAATTTTAGATGGATGGGCATGGAAGATTATTTCCTTAACTGCCGTATTCCATAATACAGCAGGCGAAGCGCAATTGACAATCCATAAAAGCCGCAAGTGATGAGCAGCATCCATAAGGATTGTGTCCAGAGTTCGGACCAACTTGTACCGTATGCAATGATCGCAATGATGTTCATCAGATAAGCAAGCACGATACAAACACAGAAAACCTTAATTTCCGTTTTTTGTCTCTTTACAGTGAATAAGATGTCTTTCATAATCATGCAAAATTTAGATACGGTATTTTATATTCATCCGGGAAAGTAATCACCCGGCCTTCATCTATCGCCTGCAGACCTAACAAGCCAAGCACAGAAGAATAATAGGCTTCTTCCACCAGGTTCGGGACCGGTTTCCCGGTAATGGCGGACTCGCAGAAAGCGGTAACTAACTCGACGGAACCGTCACCTGCAGCGCCGACAGACGACTGTCCGCTGATTGAAGTCACCTTGTCCATAATCAGATGTCCCTTGTTGACCGACGCCGTTTCAGGCACCCAGCTCGGACCGGCAAACGAAACATTGTCGAACATCTTATGTTCGATCTGGTTGATCAGTTGCAGGATACCGGGAGCCGGTTCGGCATCTTCAAAATAATATTTGCCTTTTTCCGGTTCCATCGTTCCCTTGCTCCCTAAGATTTCTTCTTCGAGGCCATAGAACTTATTGGCGATCATCGACTCGTAGGTCATCTTCACGCCGTTCGGGTAATGATAGATCAGGTTGATGCTGTCGTAGACATCGCGGCCGTCTTTCCAATAGACGATATCACCCATACCGGCCACTTTCTCAGGCAGCATTTTCAACGCCCAGTTACCGACTTGCAACTGATGAGTCGCCAACTCGGTCACCAGACCACATGAGTATTCTTTATATAAACGCCAGTTAATCTTACGCTCCAAATCGGGTGAAGGAACCGGACGGCGCCAGTCGTTATTACGGAACCAATAAGCCCGTATCGAACCGATTTCGCCCAACAGACCGGCATGAATCATCTCCATCGCCTTCACATATTTAGGATCGTACAAACGTTGCTGGCCGATAAACATCACTTTTCCCGATTCCTTGAATACATTATACATATCCAGGCAATCCGCACAGGTCATCGCCATCGACTTTTCACAGAACGTATGCTTGCCTGCATGCAGGGAATCGATTGTGATATGCGCATGTTCATATAACGGGGTAGCAATCATGACAGCCTGGACATCTTTGTCTTCCAGCAACTTCCGGTAATCATCATACGTCTTTGCTTTCGGATAAAGCGCCGAAGCCTCTTTCAGATGGGGAGGATAATTATCACACAAGGCAACCACATCGGCATAAGGGATTGTCTTCAAGTTATTCAGGTGGTATTGCCCACGTGAACCTGTACCGATAAAACCGATCCGCACTTTCTCCTTGGCGATCAGCGCTTTGTCGTCAGCACTGCAGGACTGCAACCAGGGAAATGCGGAAAGCAGCGCACCGCCTCCACCGATCATTCCCAGCTCCTTGAAGAAGTCCCGTCGGCTTAAATTGACTGAATTCTCATCATTTTTCATAACTTATATACATGTTTTTCATAAATATCAAATTGCGAGGCAATTTCCGGAATACGCTCCTCATCGGCAATCATAAAAGCGGTAGTCAATATTTCCGCCACCACCGGATCTTTCGCGACAACCGACACCATTTTCTTGTCTTCCACAAACGCCCCGGTATGCGGATTTACGATGTGGCGCGGATGTGAAGGCATGTTGCCCGATGTCGAAAGCGAACTGTCGCACAGTTTCAGATCCGCCACCCGTTCTTTCGTGAACGGATTATCGAGCCCGACAGGCCAATACGCCCCGCATGGATGCGTGCCGACAGCCAGCACCGAGCTGTTTCCGAAATTCACAAGCGCTTTAGCGACCCTATTTTCTTCCAGTAATTCCCGTATTTTTGCAAGCGCATATCCTTTCCCGTACCCGCCAAGATCGATATGTAAAGATTCGGAGAAGAAAAAGATGCTTTTGTCTTCTTCCGTTAGCAATAACTGATCAAATCCTTGCAAGGTAATATCAAAATATCCCTCTGTCAATTCATAATAACGCTTGCAGTTCTGCAATATATCCCAAAGTTCTTCACCTACCGCTACCGGATAATGCCCGGCTTCCCGATTGACAAACGACACCTCGCTTTCCGGATCAAAGCGGTTCAACATCTTATCCAACCGCCGGACCTCCGACTCGACCTTTTCCCAAACCATGCCAAGCAGCGCGGAATCACTGCCGACCATCAGAATGTCAAACTGTGTTCCCATTACCGACGACATAGATCCATGAAAAAGCCCGGAAGCAGCATAGTAATTAGAATAAGACATAAGCCATTTGTTATTTTTTACACAGGTTCAAGAGGTGTGCGTACACACGTTGCAAATATAAGCCATTTGTTCGTTTTACAAAGGCAATGAAACAGTCTTTTTCTCAAAAGGTTTTCAAATTAGCGTTTATTTTTGTTTATGTGTCCGGCAAGCCTGCTTTCTGAAACTTACCGGAACTGTATATTTCACCCGGACGGGTTACCGGGAAAATCAATTTTCTCTTTACTTTCAGAAGAAAATAACGTACCTTCGTTGTTATATAAAAAAGATAGATTCTAAATACAATTTATATGAAAGGTTTAAATGGTTCGGTCCTGCGCTGCATATTTGCGATCGTAATGGGGCTTGTTTTGGTTCTTTGGCCGGAAGCGGCTGTCACTTATCTGGTTATTACAATCGGAATCTGTTTTATCATCCCCGGGATATTCTCGCTCTTAAACTATTTCACCCGTGAGAAGGTGGAGGGCGAACCCAGTCCGATGTTTCCGATCGACGGTGCCGGCAGCATCCTATTCGGGGCATGGCTGGTAATCATGCCGCAGTTTTTTGTCAGTATATTAATGTATATCCTGGGAGCTTTACTGGTTATTGCAGGGGCACAGCAGATATATTCGCTTGTTTCGGCCCGTAAATGGAGTATCGTGCCTTACGGCTTTTATATCATACCGGCATTGATCCTGATAACCGGTATTATGATTCTCGCCTATCCGTTCGGGGCGGCAGCCAACACATTTGTGATCTTCGGCGTTGCCTGCCTGATTTACGGAATATCCGAGTTGATCAACTGGTATAAATTCAGAAAAAGATAACAAATAAAAAGAATACCGTATGTCTCAGGACTTACGGTATTCCATCGGGGAAATTCCCATGTGTTTCTTAAAGAACTTTCCAAAAGTGGATTGGTCGGAGAAATGAAGGACATCCGCAACCTGCTGAACAGTGGCCTGCGGGGCTTTCAACAGAATTTTAGCCTCGACGATCAGGGCGTCGTCTATCCATTTATTAGCAGATTTGCCGGTCAATTCTTTCAGGATAAGTGAGAGGTATTGCGGCGTGATAAACAGCTTCTCCGCATAAAAAGTGACCACATGCTGTTCTTTGCAATGCTCGAACAACAATTGCAGGAACTGTTCGAACAATTCCTCCTTGCGGGAAAGGGTCGGCCGGATCAGACGATCCTTTTTGCCTAACAGGATATTCGCCAGTTCCAACAGGAAGCCGATAAAGGCGTTCTGTACCAGTTCTTTCTGATAAAAATGCGTCCGTTCCTTCATCTTCTCCTGTATAACACCTATGCTTTCCTCCAATTTTTGAGTTTCTTCGGGTTCAAGCTCGGTACAAGGATTTTTGCGGACTTCCATATAGTTCGCAATCGAATGGTTCCGGTTGCCATAGCTGGTATTGCAGTCATCCAGAAATTCTTTGGAAGCAATCAGCAGACGGCCTTTAAAATCCGGACTGATTTTATTAAGTTGAAGTGCATGCGTCGGCATGATCGTGATAAAAGTATTCGGATTAATCGTATAAGGCACATAATCCAGACTGATCTCGAGCGTACCCTCAAAGGTCAGGACCATCAAAAGTGCATCCAGCCTCATCGGGGCATAACGTTCCGGGGCGTCGACATCCCCAAATTCAATGCTGCCGTCCAGATCCGCTACCGAAAATATATCCTGAAAACTATCACGGAATATGATGCTCTTATTTAGTTCCGCCAACTCTATCAAAGGAAGCTTTTCCATCTCTACATATTTACTAATCATACATTTGCAAAGATAAACATTTTTTCATTAAGCACAGTAAAGTTTCATTTTTTACCAATGAATAACGGTTTTTTAAGAATACATTTCCCCATATCTTTTCGTTTTCGACTAATTCCGTAACAGAATAAACCTTTTTAGTTTTCTAAATTAGACAGACCTTTGCAGCATCTGATCGCATTCAAAATAATCATTCAAATTAATGATTCTGAAAGAACAAATAATGTTAACGGCATTCGACTTATTTTCCGAGCACGGGATAAAGAATGTCAGCATGGACGACATTGCGCGTAGCACAAGTATGTCCAAGCGGACTCTTTATGAACTCTTTGAAGATAAGGAAACACTACTGATGCAATGTCTCAGCATGAGCTACAATAAGATGAGAGTCTACATGAAGCAACTTGAATCCGAACCGATAACAGCATTGGATGTCGTTATGCTCTTTTATGAAGAACTGATGAAGCGCCCCCGCTGGTTTAACAAGAAGTTTTATGACGACTTGAAACGTTATCCTAAAGCGATGCAAAAGACGGAAGAAGAAAAGTCCCGGTTTTTGAAAAAGTGCATCAAATTACTGTCAAGAGGTGCCAAAGAAGGGGTTTTCGAGCCAAATGTCAATTTCGAGATTGTAGCGTTATTGGCTAAAGAGCAGGCTAAAATGATCCGCCCGTCCGACGCCCTCTCGAATCATTCCGTTGCTGAAGTGTACAACACGATTCTGTTTGCCTTCCTGCGAGGAATATCCACGGAAAAAGGAATTGCTATTTTAGACCGTTATTTACAAAAACATATTCACAAACAATTAGACTGAACAGGTGATTTTATTTAAAATCAAATTTACTTTAAATGGAACAAATCTTAATTACTAAAAAGATGATGCGGATCGTACTGGTATCACTGTCCGCACTGGTCTTCATCCCTGTCAAAGCCCAGGACACGCTTGTCCTTGACATTGGGAAAGCCCTGGAGATTGCGCTGAGCGAGAACCCCACCGTAAAAGTGGCAGATAAGGAAATCCAGAAGAAAAAATATGCGCAAAAAGGTTCTTATGCCTCTTTATTTCCCCAAATCAGTTTCGCAGCCGACTACAACCGCACCCTGAAAAAGCAGGTGATGTATATGGACGGTTTCGATATGGGAAGCACGGAAATACCGGGGATGGAAGACATGCCGAGCATGGACGAAGGGATCGAAGTGGGGCGTGACAACAACTGGAGTCTCGGCTTCAACGCTTCTGTACCGCTTGTAAACGCAGCCCTGTGGAAAAGCCTGAGTATTTCGGCTGTCGACGTGGAAATGGCTATCGAGCAGGCGCGTTCTTCCAAGATAGCGATGGTCAACCAGGTAAAGAAAAGCTATTACGGCGTACTTCTTGCTAATGACTCATACCGCGTATTCAAGGAAAGTTACGACAATGCAATGGAGAATTATCTGGACATCAAGCAAAAATTCGACCAGGGAACAGTTGCCGAATACGACTTGATACGTGCAAACGTTACCGTGAAGAACAGCGAACCGAATATGCTGCAGGCTGAAAATGCATTGGTGCTTGCCAAATGGCAACTGAAAGCATTGCTGGGCATGGACCTGGACATAAACATCAAGTGCGAAGGACAACTGACCGATTTCAAATCGGACCTGTTCGGCGATTTCCTGTCGACAGATACGACATTTGCCGACAACACGGATTTAAGGCAAATGGACTTGCAGGCCAAACAGTTGGATAAGACGTTGACGATGCAAAAATTCGATTATCTGCCTACGCTTTCACTCACGGGGATGTACCAGTGGACAGCGATGAACAATGATTTCAAGTTTAAAAACTATCTGTGGAATCCTTATTCGATGATCGGCGTTTCCCTTTCGATTCCGATCTTTTCCGGCGGGAGCAAGTTCTACAAAATCAAACAGACGAGAAACTCTATCGAACAGCTCAACCTCCAGCGGGAAGATACGCAGCGGAACCTGCAACTTGCCATCAAGCAATATGTGGACAACATGAACACTTGTGTCAAACGGTTCGACGCTTCGCAAAAGGGAGTGGAACAGGCCGAACGGGGTTACATGATTTCACAAAAGCGCTATGATACGGGAGCCGGGACGCTGCTTGAAATGAATGATTCGGAGCTGGCGCTGACGCAGGCCAAACTAAATTTCAACCAAGCTATTTACGATTATATGGTCGCAAAAGCAGACCTGGAAAAAGTATTGGGCCAACAAGAGTTTTAAGAAACAGAAATACATACAGAATAATACATCACAATATGAAAACAAATAGAAAACAACACTTCATATCCCTTCTCATTTTGCCTTTACTGCTGTCTTGCTCAGGAGAAAAGAAAGAGGCGGCACAGTCAGAGACAACCAATGACAAGGTTCTCGTAAGAGTGGAAACCGTTTCGGCACAAGACGTGGAGCAGATCAGTGAGTTTACGGCAACTGTCGAAGCCAACATCTCTAACAATATCGCCCCGCAGACACCGGTGCGCATCGCGAAACTGTTTGCCGAAGTGGGCGACCATGTAAAAGCAGGCCAGTTGCTGGTCAAAATGGATGAGACGAACCTCAAACAGACTAAAATACAATTAGACAACCAAGAATTGGAATTTAAGCGTATCGACGAACTGTACAAAGTGGGCGGCGCCTCCAAATCGGCCTGGGATGCCCAGAAGACGCAGTTGGATGTTAGCCGTGCAGCCTACAAGAACCTGGAGGAGAACACGCAGTTGCTAAGCCCGGTGACAGGTATCGTGACCGCCCGCAATTATGACAGCGGCGACATGTACAACGGAGGTTCGCCTATTTTCACTGTAGAACAGATCCGTCCGGTCAAACTGATGGTCAACGTATCCGAGAGCCTCTTCACAAAAGTCAAGAAGGGAAAAGAGGTCGATATCCGGCTGGATGTGTACGGCGACGAGGTCTTCAAAGGGAAAGTCAGCCTGGTCTACCCGACTATCGACTCGAACACGCGTACGTTCCCGGTCGAAATCAAGATAGACAACAGCGACGAACGTGTCCGTCCGGGTATGTTCGCCCGTGTCACAATGGGCTTCGGTACGCAAAACCATGTAGTCGCTCCGGATTTGTCCATCGTAAAACAGTCAGGTGCAGGCGACCGTTATATATATGTATATAAAGACGGCAAAGTTTCCTATGAAAAGGTACAACTCGGACGTCGTATGGGTAACAAATATGAAGTCATTTCAGGTGTCAACAGCGGCGACCAGGTAGTCGTATCCGGTCAAAGCCGCTTGAACAACGGAATGGAAGTAGAAATCGAAAAGTAAGAGACAAATACTATGAGCTTATATGCAACAGCGGTAAAAAAGCCGGTTACGACCGCCCTTGTCTTTGTGGCAATCGTTATCTTCGGTCTTTTTTCATTAACCCGATTATCAGTGGACTTGCTGCCGGAGATCGAGACAAACACCATCATGGTCATGACCTCCTATGCCGGTGCCAGTGCTGCGGATATCGAGATGAACGTCTCCAAACCGTTGGAGAATGTGCTGAACAGTGTCAGCGACCTGAAACACATCACGTCACAGTCACGTGAAAACATATCGATCATCACACTCGAATTCGACTACGGTACGGATATCGACGTGGCGACAAATGATGTGCGCGATAAACTGGACGTGGCCGAACCGATGCTGCCGGATGATGTGGACAATCCCATTATCTTCAAATTCGGTACGAACGATATTCCCATTATTATCCTGTCGGTTACGGCGGAAGAAAGCACAAATGCCCTGTACAAGATACTGGATGATAAGGTTTCAAACCCGTTGGCCCGTATCAGCGGCGTAGGCGCCGTGTCTATTTCCGGTACGCCAACACGCGAGATACAAGTCTATTGTGATCCCTACAAGCTGGAAGCCTACGGCATTTCGATCGAAGGCATCTCCTCCATCATCGCACAGGAAAACCGGAATACGCCGGGCGGAAGCGTGGATATAGGTTCCAATGCTTATGCACTCCGCGTGCAAGGTGAGTTTACGGACGCCCACCAGATGGACAACCTGGTCATCGGGCACAAGGACAATAAAACGATTTACCTCCGCGACGTTGCGCGTATCGAAGACAGCATCGAAGAACGTGCACAAGAAACTTTCAACAACGGAAAGAAGGGCGGTATGATCGTGATCCAGAAGCAATCGGGAGCCAACTCGGTGAACATTGCCAAAAAGGTACACCAACGATTACCGGAAATCCAGGAAAGCCTTCCGTCGGATGTTAAGTTGGGAGTTATCATGGATACTTCGACTAACATTTTGAACACGATCGACAGTTTGAAGGAGACGATCTTCATCACCTTCATCATCGTGATGTTAGTGGTATTTATCTTCCTCGGACGTTGGAGGGCGACGTTTATCATTATCCTGACCATTCCGATCTCGTTGATTGCTTCGTTCGCCTACTTGCTGGCATCGGGCAACACACTGAATATTATCTCACTGAGTTCCCTTTCCATTGCGATCGGTATGGTTGTGGACGATGCGATCGTGGTATTGGAAAACATTACGACCCATATCGAGAGGGGTAGCGCACCGAAACAGGCGGCCGTCCATGCGACCAATGAGGTGGCAATCTCTGTTGTCGCTTCCACCCTGACGATGTTGGCGGTGTTCCTTCCGTTGACAATGGTGACGGGTATGGCGGGTATCCTGTTCAAGCAGTTGGGTTGGATCGTCAGTATTATCATGATTGTATCTACGGTCGGAGCCTTGACGCTGACGCCGATGTTGAGTTCGCAACTGCTCAGGCTGAATCCGAACAAAGGGCGTCTGTATGTCCTATTCTTCACTCCGATCGAAAAGGCGCTGGATGCGCTGGATCGGGGTTATTCCCGCTTCCTTTATTGGGCGGTACGTCACAGAAAAACCGTGATAGCGGGGGCAACTTTGATCTTTGCCGGCAGTATGATGTTGGTTCCGACGATTAAGACAGAGTTCTTCCCGACTCAGGATAATGCACAGATCAGCGTCCATATCGAACTGCCTGTCGGCACGCGGCAAGATATCACCCGTAAGTTAGCTTTGGAGATAGACGAACTGTTCCGCCAGAAATATCCGGAAATAAAGACCAGTAACTTCACCGAAGGACAGGCCGATTCCGACAACACCTGGGCGCAGTTAAGCAATAACGGAACACATATCGTCGACTTCTATATCAATATGTTGAGCGTCGGCGATCGTGAACGCGGTATGGTCGAGATATGCGAGGAGATGCGTAAAGATCTGGCCAAATATCCGGAGATCAAGACATTCAAAGTGATCGAAGGCGGACAGGAAGAAGGTATGGGCGGACAGAATGCCGTCAGTATCGAGATCTACGGTTTCGACTTCGGCCGTACCGATGCAGTGGCAGCTGAACTGGCCGAACGGATGCGTAAAGTAAAAGGCTGCTCGCAGGTCAATATCAGCCGCGAGGACTATATTCCCGAATATCAGGTAGACTTCGATCGTGAGAAGTTGGCGATAAACGGCCTGAACATTACGACAGCCGCGATGGCGCTTCGTAACCGCATCAACGGTTCTACCGCATCTAAATATCGTGAAGACGGCGACGAGTATGACATCAAAGTCCGCTATGCGCCCGAATTCCGCCAGTCGGTCGAAGACATCGAGAACATCATGGTCTACAATGCTTCCGGCCAGGGAATCCGCATCCGCGACTTGGGTAAAGTCGTCGAACGCATGACTCCGCCGACTATCGAACGTAAAGACCGCGAGCGTATCATCACCGTTTCGGCCGTAGTCGGAAAAGGTGCAGCGATGAGTGATATCGTAACTGCCGCCCGCGCCCAGCTGAAGCAAATGGATATTCCTTCGGATGTAAGCTGGCAGTTAGGCGGTACGTATGAAGACCAGATGGATACGTTCTTCGACCTGACCATCCTGATGATCCTGATCATTATCCTGGTATTTATCGTAATGGCTGCCCAGTTCGAATCGTTGACAGACCCGTTTGTGATCATGTTCTCCATACCGTTTGCCTTTACGGGTATCATCCTGGGACTGTCAATAACACAGACTCCATTGGGTGTTATGGCACTGATCGGTCTGATTATGTTGATGGGTATCGTAGTAAAGAACGGTATTGTGCTGATCGACTACACGATCCTTTGCCGTGAACGCGGCATGGGAATCCTGACGGCAGTCGTGGCAGCCGGTAAATCCCGTCTCCGCCCGGTATTGATGACTACGCTGACAACCGTATTAGGTATGATTCCGATGGCGATCGGGACAGGCGAAGGTTCGGAAATGTGGCGTTCGATGGGTATGACGGTGGCATGGGGACTTTCGGTATCCACATTGATCACGTTGGTGATCGTACCGGTCGTGTACAGTGTATTTGCCGGAAACGGAGTTCGCCGCAGACGGCGGAAGCTGGCAAAAAGCAGATAAATAAAGCTCTATTCTTTTAGATAAGGTATTATCTTACAACATAGATAATACCCTATCTAAGAGGATGAATAATATGTCATCTACAGAGATAAGCAGTATGCTATCTAAGCATATAGATGAATATACATTTAAAAAAAAGAGTAAATTATAATAGAAATAACATATATGAAAGCTATATTTGTATCATTTAATCAAGCATATTACGAAATGATCCTTAGTGTGATGGACCGAAATAATATCCGGGGCTTCACATACTGGGACGAAGTGCAGGGACGTGGCAGTAAAACAGGTGAACCTCATTACGGAAGCCATGCCTGGCCGACATTAAACTCGGCAATCCTGGCAATGGTGGACGATGAAAAGGTCGACAATTTCCTGGAAATACTTCGCCAGATGGATCAAAAGACAGAAGCCCAAGGGTTACGGGCTTTCGTCTGGAACATCGAAAAAACAATATAAAAGGAGATAATGGACGATCACTCAAACATTCTTATTTTTAGTAAAGACAATGACCAGGGAGCTATTATTCAAGACAATTTGAAAGCCGCCGGATACGACTCACAGGTATTTGACCAGGAAACAACCGCGTACGAGAGTTTCCTCTCCGGTCATTTCAATTTTTGTATTATAGATAATAATCTGGCCGTAAAAGAAACGCGAACATTTGTCGCTATGATGAAGAGTTCGGAGAAAATAATCCCTGTTATTTTCTTATGTGATCACCCAACCAGAGAAGATATCAGTTTATTATTTTCTTTCCATGCCGATGACGTGATACGTAAGCCGCTGGACTTTGAAATCCTGCTGGCACGTATGAAAGCGATACAAAAGCGCTATCATCCGGAAGAGAAGAAAGAGACAAAAATCTACATCTTCGGTAAGTTCAAATTCAACATACAAAAGCAGCTCTTGTCTATCGAAGACAAAACGACCAAGTTGACAACCAAAGAAGCAGACTTGCTCACATTCTTGTGCCAGCATGCCAACCAGACGATAGACAGGATGCAGGCCCTACAAGTCATTTGGAAAAGCGACAACTATTTCAATGCCCGCAGTATGGATGTCTATATCACCAAGTTGCGCAAACTGTTACAAGACGATCCGACAATCCGGATCGTGAACATTCACGGGAAAGGATACAAATTATCAACATACGATGATGATGACGACTGAACATTTCACCTTATTTCTAATTGTAATGGCAGCCATTGCCGCCATTGTTTTCATCACGCTCTACTTTATAGAAGCCGGCTACGGAATGCTGTTCGACAAGAAATGGGGCTTTCCAATACCGAACCGAATTGCCTGGATTTGTATGGAAGCTCCTGTTTTCATCGTGATGTTCCTATTATGGAACGGCTCGGAAAGGCAGTTTGAAACGGTGCCGTTGCTAATATTCCTGTTCTTCGAACTGCATTATTTCCAGCGGGCTTTTATCTTCCCTCTGCTGATAAAAGGCAATAGCAAGATGCCGGCGGGAATTATGCTGATGGGGATTACTTTCAACATATTGAATGGATATATGCAAGGAGAATGGATTTTCCACCTGGCCCCGCAAGATATGTACACCGAAAGCTGGCTGTACAGTCCGCAATTCATCATCGGGACAATCCTTTTCTTCACCGGCATGGGGATCAATATTCATTCGGACCATATCGTCCGCCATCTGCGCAAACCGGGCGACACAAAGCATTACCTGCCCAAAGGAGGAATGTTCAACTATGTAACTTCGGCTAATTATTTCGGCGAAATAGTGGAATGGTGCGGTTTTGCCATCCTGACCTGGAGCGCAAGCGGAGCCGTATTCGCCTGGTGGACCTTTGCCAATCTGGTGCCTCGCGCCAACACCATCTATCATAAATATAAAGCTATGTTTGGAAACGAACTGGGAAACCGGAAACGGGTGATCCCTTTTATATATTGAAAGATAAACACATACAGTTATGGAAAAAGAATCTGTTCTATTCACACCTGCAAAGATCGGGCCGTTGACCTTGCGGAACCGGACAATACGGGCGGCAGCATTCGAAAGCATGTGTCCGGGAAACGCGCCTTCCGATATGTTGTACGACTACCACACATCAGTGGCAGCCGGCGGAATCGGGATGACGACATTAGCTTATGCGGCCGTCACCCAGAGCGGACTTTCCTTTGAAAGGCAATTGTGGATGCGGCCGGAGATCATTCCGGGATTAAGACGTATCACCGATGCGATCCATAAAGAAGGTGCAGCCGCTTCCGTACAACTCGGACATTGCGGGAACATGTCTCATAAAAATATCTGCGGATGCACGCCTATATCGGCATCCAGCGGTTTCAATATCTACTCCCCTACGCTTGTCCGGGGCATGAAACCCTCCGAGATCGTAGCAATCTCCAAAGCATTCGGCCAGGCCGTGCATCTGGCACGCGAAGCCGGCATGGATGCAGTCGAGATACATGCCGGACACGGCTACCTGATCAGCCAGTTTCTCTCTCCTTACACCAACCACCGGAAAGACGAATATGGCGGCAGCCTGCAAAACCGGATGCGTTTCATGAAAATGTGCATGGACGAGGTGATGAAAGCTGCCGGTTCGGATATGGCCGTGCTGGTCAAGGTGAATATGCGCGACGGATTCAAAGGCGGAATGGAACTCGACGAAACGATCGAAGTAGCCCGCACCCTGCAGGACGAATGCGGAGCGCAGGCGTTGGTGCTGAGCGGCGGTTTCGTCAGCCGTGCCCCGATGTATGTGATGCGCGGTGCGATGCCGATCCATACGATGACGCATTATATGCCTTTCGGTTGGCTGCCGATCGGCGTTAAAATGGCCGGACGCCTCATGATCCCGTCCGAGCCGTTCAAAGAGGCTTATTTCCTCGAAGACGCGCTGAAGTTCAGGGCTGCATTGAAAATGCCGCTTGTGTATGTAGGCGGACTGATCTCGCGCGAGAAGATAGACGAAGTCCTGGGCGACGGTTTCGAGTTTGTCAGCATGGCACGCGCCTTGCTGAACGACCCTTCATTCGTCAATAAGATGAAGGAAGACGAGCATGCCCGTTGCGACTGCGGACACAGCAACTATTGCATCGCCCGCATGTATTCCATCGAAATGGCTTGCCACAAACATATTCAGAACTTACCCAAAAGTATCATCAAAGAAATAGAAAAACTGGAATATAAGTAATGGAAAAAGGATTAGCCATCATAACCGGTGCCGACGGAGGCATGGGACAAGTCATCACGACAGCGCTCGCAAAAGAGGGCTATCCGGTGATCATGGCTTGTCTCAACCCGCAGAAAGCAACCCTTGTTTGCGAACGGATCAAAAACGAGACCGGAAACACGCAGATAGAAGTACGCCCTGTCAACCTCGCATCTCTGTCGGCCGTTAACACCTTCACCGCCCGATTGTTGAAAGAAGGCCGCCCTGTCAGCCGTTTGGTAAACAATGCCGGAATCCTGACCACTCCGGTACGCAGAACCGAGGATGGGCTGGAAACAATCGTAAGCGTCAACTACGTAGCGCCTTACATGCTCACCCGGCAAATATTGCCGCTGATGCAACACGGTTGCCGTATCGTCAACACGGTATCTTGTACATATGCCATCGGTAAGATCGGTCCCGACTTCTTTGAGAAAGGAAAGAGCGGACGTTTCTCCCGCATCCCGGTCTACGGAAATACCAAGTTGGCTTTATTGCTGTTCACACAGGAACTTGCCGGACGGATCCGGGAAAAAGGAATTACGGTAAACGCTTCGGATCCGGGAATCGTCAGCACCAATATGATCACGATGAAAGCCTGGTTCGACCCGCTGACCGACATCTTCTTCCGCCCGTTTATCAAAACGCCGGCACAAGGAGCCGCTACAGCCATCCATCTCGCCCTATCGGATGAACCAAAAGAGAAAAGCGGTTGTTGTTATGCCAATTGCAAAGAGACAAAAGTTCCGGAACGCATCCTGCATCATATTCAGCAAAAACAACTCTGGGACGACACGGAAATTTTGCTCAGACAAAAGGGATTCCATTTTTGAACCGGCATGCCTTTTTAGTTCCATGCCGACGAAACTTTTGTTCCATGCCCATGGAATTTTAGTTTCATGCCTATGGAACTAAAATTTCATGCAGACAAGATTTTGCAGATATAAATATAAATCGTACCTTTGCACCGCTTTTAACCCCCGTACGTGTGATGGGAAATTAGAAAGCATAAACATCTAATTTTGAGTAACACAAAAATTAAAAAAGAATGAAGACATTTCAATTAGAAGGAAAGTCAAGAGAAGTAGCAGCTACTTCTGCAGACCAGAAGAGAGCTTTGAAAGCTATGCGTAAGAACAACGAAATCCCTGCTGTACTGTACGGCGGTGAAAAAGTAACTCACTTCATCATTACAAAAGACAGCGTTCGTAACCTGGTTTACACTCCTGAAATCTTTGTCGTAGAATTGACTATTGACGGCAAAAAGACGATGGCTATCGTAAAAGACATCCAGTTCCAGCCTGTAACAGATGCTATCATGCACATGGACTTCATGGAAGTATCTGATAAGAAACCGGTTGTAATGGAAGTTCCGGTTGTTCTGGAAGGTCACGCTGAAGGTGTTAAAGCCGGTGGTAAGTTGAGCCTGCAGATGAGAAAGCTGAAAGTAAAAGCGATCTACACTGCGATCCCCGAAAAATTATTTATCAATGTTGACCACCTGGGCTTAGGAAAGACTATGCAGGTTGGTTCATTGCACTTCGAAGGTCTTGAACTGATGAACGCTAAGAACGCAGTTGTTTGCGCCGTTCAGTTGACTCGTGCCGCTCGTGGTGCTCAGGCAAAAGCACAATAATCAGTATTGTATCAAATAATCGAAGGGGAGGATATTCTAACGGAGTATTCTTCCCTTTGCTATATATAAGATACCTGATGTACATCCCAAAATAAACAGACAATGAAATATCTGATAACAGGACTTGGTAATATCGGCTCCGAATACTTAGGAACCCGCCATAATGTCGGATTCCGTGTGGTAAACGCACTGGCGGAAGATGCAGGCGTTCCTTTTACAGAAGAACGTTATGGCGCAATTGCCCGGATGCGTGTCAAGAACTGTGAGCTGATTCTACTGAAGCCGAATACATTCATGAACCTGAGCGGCAATGCCGTCCGCTACTGGTTGCAGAAAGAAAATATCCCGGTAGAAAACCTGCTGGTCGTGGTAGACGACCTCGCACTCCCGTTCGGGACACTCCGCCTCAAACCCAAAGGCAGTGATGCCGGGCATAACGGCTTGAAGAACATCCAGCAATTGTTAGGCACACAAGAATACAGCCGCCTCCGCTTTGGTATCGGCAGCGACTTCCCGCGTGGCGGACAGATCAACTATGTGCTGGGCAAATTTCCGCCGGAAGAACTCCAGCTTATGCCGGAGAAAATGAAACGGGCCGTAGAAATCATCAAGAGTTTCTGCCTGGCCGGAGTACAGAATACGATGAACCTATACAATAATAAATAAATGGACAATGAACAATGGACAATTGACAATTAAAGAGAGTTGTCAGTTTTCCAATTGTCAATTGTCAATTATCAATTGTCAATTATTATGAACGAAGTCCGTATAGATAAATGGATGTGGGCTACCCGCATATTCAAAACACGTACGATAGCCGCCGAGGCCTGCAAGAAAGGCCGGATCATGATAAACGGCGTCACGATAAAACCTTCCCGCATGATCAAAGTCGGGGAAGTGATACAGGTACGCAAACCGCCTATCACCTACTCATTCAAAGTGCTCGACTTAACGGAGCACCGCATGGGAGCCAAACTGGTGCCGGGCTTTTTGGAAAACGTAACGACACCCGACCAGTATGAAATTCTGGAAATGAACCGCATCTCCGGTTTTGTAGACCGCGCACGCGGCTTAGGCCGTCCGACCAAAAAGGACCGCCGCGAACTGGAACAGTTCACTGATCCGGGAATGGCCGGTGACGGTTTCGACTTCGACTTTGATTTCGGAGATCCGGACGAGGATGAATAAATTACAGCAATGGTTTCAATTCCTTCTCAAATATATCCTTGCTGACAATACGGTAATGAGGCGAGTAGGTGTCTTCAAAGACTTTGCTGTGATGTCCGACATACTCTCCCCTGTCCAACCGTTCTTCAATCTCTTTCCGGTCGGCTTCGTAACCAGGTAAAGCCAGTTCCATGGAACGGATAATCGCCTCGATCTGAAGCCACTCCTTTTTCCATTCGGCAACCGTTACTGGCTGAATACCGTTTACACTGCGGACAAAGGCATCGAAAAAGGTCGCATACGGAATCTGTCCGGTTTTGATAACCGAGAGGTTCACCCGAAGAAAATTACCTTCCCAGCCGGTCGGCTCGGCAATATCGCCGGAACATTCCGTGTAGGAAGCAAGTTCACGGCGCAGATAAATACCGGCAGCCGCCGTATCGCCGATGATATGCCCGGGGCCGAACTTATCCTGAAAGAAATTCTTATACAGGTCTTTCAATGTCGATTTCGGATAAGTCTGCATCTGACGGGATACGGCGGCACGTACCGCCGTCTCAAAATCCGGCTTCTCCGCCGCCGAAAGAGAGAGGCAGAGAAGCAGGAATAAAGTCATAACGCTATACGTACGCATCGTTCTACTTGATTACTTCCTTCAGTTTCTGATGCAAATCCTCACCGGTTATATTCTTGGCGATAATCACGCCGTCCGGGTCCAACAAGACATTGGCCGGAATGCCACGCACACCGTAGAGCGCCGGTATTTCGGAATCCCAATATTTCAAGTCGGAAAGATGTGTCCAAGTCAGGTTATCATCGGCAATCGCTTTCAGCCATTTGCTTTTATCCTTATCTAAGGAAATCCCGATAATGGTGAAGTTCTTATCCTTATATTCGTTAAAAGCCTTGACGACATTCGGATTCTCGCGACGGCAGGGCGGACACCAGGATGCCCAGAAATCCAACAAGACATATTTGCCCCGGAAATCGGAAAGCGATACCGAAACGCCTGCCGTATCAGGTAAAGAAAACTCCGGTGCGGTCTTACCAATCTGCACATTTTCAAGCTGCTTGATAATGCCATCCAAATCTTTCACATACGGGCAATCGGCCAATGCCGGCGAAATCCGGGCGCGGGTCGCCTTCAAGTCGTCCAGCGGCAATTGATAGGTAAAATAGCGATAGAGGTAGAAGGCGGCGGCAGGTGAATCCGGATATTTGGCAATCAGGCTATCAATATCGTAGCCATCCTCAAAAACCTTGTCGGCATTCTCCTGAAAGACGGCGTTTACCGATGAGTTCTGTACCGTAATCGTTTCTCCGTCATCACCGATCTTTACATCCATAGTCGTATTCTCGACAAAGAGCTGAACCGGATAATCCATATTTTCGGTTGCCAGACCAAACAATAACGGCTGTTCTACTTCTCCTTTAAACGTGAACTTCCCGTCTTTCACCTCGGCTGTGTCGACATCAAAAAACATTTTATTCCGGAATGACTTGAGGTAGATTTTACCTTCCGGCATGCCGGCTACCTCACCGTTTATCACATAACCTTTCGGCGTTTCCTGGCAACTTGCCAACGTCAGGGCCACCAGGGCTGTTACTGCTAATCGTTTCATTTTATCTGTTTATTTATTATTTAACTTGCGGATGATGATATCTTCCTTTCTTCAGCGTCTCTTTGCCATACTCGATTGCCCGGACGGGACAACGGTGGATGCAAGCGACACACTGCACACAGGTATTCGACCAGACCGGCTTCCCTTCCTGTAAGGTAATCGTTCCGGTAGGACAAATGCGTTCACACAATCCGCAGGAAATACAGGCATCTGTCGCCCGGAACGAGTTTCTCCCGATTGCCAAATGGGCAAAAAGAGGATAGACAAGCCGGCTTTTCAGGAAAGGCATGCTTCCTTGCGTATATAAACCGGAATCTTGCCCACTACAGATCGCTTCAATGATTTCCCCAACCCGTGCAGGCGCTTCCTGCAACTTCTGTTCTTCCACCTCTTTACTGTCCACATCGAAACCGGGCAGCAGGATATAGTTGTTCGGCATAATCACGGAATAGGCGGCAGTAAGCGGTAAACGCCGTTTGCGCAAGGCTTTCTCCAAAAGCTGATCTGCATATCCGCATTCATCTCCACAAGTAGAAACGGAATAGACGGGCTGTCCGGCATATCCTTCCAACACCAACCGGGAGATAAAACGGGCCATCGGCACCGCTGGTCCCCAGGAATGCACAGGATAGACAAACAGTATCTTTTCATCCCGGCGGAGCGGATAAACCAAGTCTTTGTCCTCCTTACGCAATTCATCTGCAATCGGAATCAACGGTTCTCCTAATGCCTCTCCCAAGGCTTTTGCCACCCAAAGCGAATTACCTGTTCCTGTAAAGTAAAATATCATATTCCTATTTTGTTTCAAATGCAAAAGTAGGTATAATTCAAGAATATATCTTACCCTTTCCTTATTAAGAAACCTAAATAACAGTGTTATGACTACAATGGAATTAAATTTAGGCTCACCCGCTAATCATTGGGGATAAATAAATTCATTATTTGACAAAAGAGAGCCTGCCGCAGGGGGGACTTATTGTATAAAACGCATTTTTCAAGTCTAAAAGACATCCAAAACAAAACAAATGTTAATCCACTTTTTGGGCCTCAAAAAAGGACTTTTTCCTCTTTTTCGAGCGTTTTCCGCCATTACGACCGTCCTAATCTCCATTACGACCGTGCTAATGTGTAGTGCACTCGGCACCTCGCGAAGATTAGAACGGTCGTAATGGCGATTTGGACGGTCGTAATTGAAAAGAGGACCGTTATAAAGGCAAAAAGGCCCCTGAATTTCCTTGGGATATTTGGAACGCCGTCCGTTTTATTTTCAAATATTCGATTCTCCGGGAGTTAAGCTTTATCACTTTGCTGCCATATCCAGTTCTCGGCTATCAAATTGCACGTTTTTTGGAATGGGCTCGGCACCTCATTTTATCTATTGTCATCCGATCAGGTTAAAACCATGAAAAAAGTCAATCCAAAATCGATCAGAATTTCGGACGAAATAGAAAAACGGCTAAAAAGGGAGTTATTGTAATCTTCAGGTTTGCGGAAGATTCGAAACTTGCCAGAAACTGATCTGCATCACCTACCTCATCCTTGTGTTTATCTCCAATGATTATCGGGTGAGAGGATAATATCGGGTGAACCTCCATTTCCCCATAAAACAAAGAGGGCGAGTTGCCCCGCCCTAAATGTTTTCACAACGGAATAATCCTTATTGTGATTTGCTTCAATTTATCTTTGTAGAGGCAAAGATATTCATATTTTCGTCAAAAACAAGTGCTTATTTGTTTTTATTGTTTATTTTTGAAAAAAAATACAAATAAACACCATGAAAAAAATATTAGGACTGGATTTAGGGACAAATAGTATAGGATGGGCATTGGTAAACGAGGCCGAAAACAAGGAAGAGACATCTTCAATTATTAAACTAGGCGTCAGGATTATCCATTATGATAACTTTGTTAACACAAAAACAGGTAAAGAAGTAAAAGGGGACCCTGTTGATTCTTTTAAGAGTGGAAAGGGTATTTCGCCTAATGCTGGACGAACTCAAAAAAGGAGTATGCACCGAAAATTACAACGCTACAAACTTAGGCGTAAAACTCTTGTTGAATTATTGACAAAATATGGTTTTATTACAGATACTACAGTCTGTTCCGAAAATGGGAATAGAACTACTTTTCAAACTTATCGACTACGTTCGAAAGCGACTACAGACAAAATAACTTTAGAGGAATTCTCCCGTGTTCTTTTGATGATAAATAAAAAGCGAGGATATAAAAGCAGTCGAAAAGTTCAATCAAATGATGAAGGACAGCTAATAGACAGTATGTCTGTTGCTATACAATTATATGAAAATGAGCAGACTCCCGGCCAGTTCTCTCTATCTTTATTAAGGCAAGGCAAGAAACATCTTCCAGCGTTTTATCGTTCTGATTTACAATCAGAATTAAATAGAATATGGAATTTTCAGAGACAATTTTATCCTGATATTCTGACGGACGAATTTAGGGAACAAATTAAAGCAAAGGGTAAATTAGATACTTCTAAAATATTTTTAGGCAAATATAAAATCTATACTGCAGATAATAAAGGGAGAGATAAGCAATTACAGACCTATCAATGGCGTTCAGAGGCACTAAGCAAGCAACTTTCATTAGAAGAAATTGCATTTGTAATCAGTGATGTAAATGGAGCAATCCATAATTCAAGCGGATATTTAGGCGACATCAGCGACAGAAGTAAAGAGTTATATTTCAACAAACAAACCGTTGGACAATATCTAATGGCAGAACTGGACAAGAACCCTAATTACAGCCTAAAAAATAAAGTATTCTATCGCCAGGATTATTTAGATGAATTTGAAAAACTGTGGGAAACACAAGCATTGTATCATCCGGAGCTTACTCCTGAAATAAAACAGGAAATAAGGGATATCATCATCTTCTATCAACGTCCTTTGAAAAGTAAAAAAGGATTGATTGATTTTTGCGAATTGGAAAGTAAACAGATAGAAGTGACTTGTGACGGAAAAAAGAAATTAAAAACAGTCGGGCTCCGGGTATGTCCCAAATCGTCTCCTTTATTCCAGGAGTTTAAAATATGGCAAGTGCTCAACAATATCCAAGTATCGGAAGGAAAAAATCACAAACGTTTTCTCGAGCAAGAGGAGAAAGAACGGCTTTTTGCTGAGTTGAACTGGAAGGAAAAATTAAGCAAAACTGAAGTTTCACAATTACTATATGTAAAACCGACAGGTATAGATTTAAATTTTAAAGAAATAGAAGGTAATCGGACACAAGCTGCATTACTCAATATTTACCTGAAGATCATCGAAGCAAGCGGGCATGACATAGCTAATCTATCTAAAGCGTCCATGCCTGAAGTAATAAAAATTGTAAAAACAATCTTCAATGGTTTAGGATACAATACGGATATTCTATCTTTCGATTCCTCATTAGAGGGTAAAGAATTCGAAGAGCAACCCATGTACAGACTATGGCATTTGCTTTATTCATTTGAAGGAGATGAGTCCAAAACCGGAAACGAAAAATTAGTAAATAAACTGACCGAACTATACGGATTCGAGAAAGAATATGCCATTTTACTTGCCAATATAACTTTCCAATCTGATTACGGAAGTTTAAGTACTAAAGCCATGCGCAAAATATTACCATTCATGAAATCCGGACATGAATATAGTTTAGCTTGCGAATATGCTGGATATCGTCATTCCAAAAGATCATTGACAAAAGAAGAATTGGATAAAAAAGTCTATATCGATAAGCTATCCCTCCTGCCTCGCAATAGTTTACGAAATCCTGTTGTAGAAAAGATTCTCAATCAAATGATTAATGTTGTCAACTCTATTGTAGACACTTATGGAAAGCCGGATGAAATTCGCATCGAATTAGCGAGAGAACTGAAAAAGAGTGCCAAAGAGCGGGAAGATATGACAAACAACATTAGGAAAACGACAAATGAGCACGAAGAATATAAAGTTATTTTACAAAAGGAATTTGGGCTTGCAAATGTAAGCCGCAATGATATTATACGCTATAAATTATATCTGGAATTAAAAGACAATGGCTATAAAACATTGTATTCAAACACTTATATTCCTCGTGAAGATCTTTTTACCAAAAAGTTCGATATTGAACATATCATTCCACAAGCCAAATTATTTGACGATTCATTTTCCAATAAAACACTTGAAAGTCGTAGTATTAATATCGCCAAAAGTAATGCCACCGCTTATGATTTTGTAAAAAACAAATATAGCGAACAAGAGCTGTCTGATTATGTGGAAAGAATTCATATATTATTCAAAAATGGTTCTATCAGCAAAGCCAAACATGACAAATTACTTATGGAAGAAGCCAACATTCCAAGTGGATTCATTGAAAGAGATTTACGGGATTCACAATATATTGCGAAGAAAGCGCGTGAAATATTGGAAGATTTAGTAAAGTTTGTCGTACCCACTACAGGCTCTATTACAAATCGGCTGCGTGAAGATTGGCAGTTAGTGAATGTCATGCAAGAATTAAATTGGGAGAAATATAACAAACAGGGTCTCACTGAAATTTATGAAGATAAAGACGGTCGGAAAATACGCCGCATCAAAGACTGGACAAAACGTAATGACCACCGACACCATGCAATGGATGCCTTGACTATTGCTTTTACGAAACAAAGCTTCATTCAATATTTAAATAATATGAATGCCAGAAGTGACAAGTCAGGGAGCATCTACGGTATTGAACAAAAAGAATTATATAGAGACGAACATAATAAGCTAAGATTCAATCCGCCAATGCCATTAAATGTGTTTAGAGCAGAAGCCAAACGGCAGTTGGAAAACATTCTGGTTTCAATTAAAGCAAAAAATAAAGTTGTAACGCAAAACACCAATAAATCGAAGAAAAAGAATGGCTTAAATACAAAAGTACAGCTCACTCCACGCGGTCAGTTACATAATGAAACCATATATGGAAGCATAAAGCAATATGTTACCAAAATGGAAAAAGTAGGTTCAGGCTTTGATGCCGAAAAAGTTTCACAAGTAGCCAACAAAGAATATCGAGAAGCTTTATTGCATCGTTTAACCCTTTTCGGTAATGATCCCAAGAAAGCTTTTACGGGGAAAAACAGTTTGGATAAAAATCCAATCTATTTAAATGAACTTCAGACAAGGCAAGTTCCAACAACGATAAAGACAGTTTCATTGGAAACTATTTATACGATTCGTAAAGAGATTTCTCCAGATTTAAAAATAGAGAAAGTTATTGACGTTCAAATTCGTCGAATTTTAGAGGCGCGATTAAAAGAATATCAGGGGAATGCGAAACAAGCATTTTCTAATTTGGAAGAGAATCCTATTTGGCTAAATAAAGAAAAGAATATTGCTATTAAACGAGTAACAATAAGCGGTATCAGTAATGCTACCTCTTTGCATGACAAACGAGATCATAATGGGAATCTGATTCTTGACGAAAAAGGTCGGAAACAGCCGGTTGACTTTGTAAGTACAAGCAATAATCACCACGTAGCTATTTATAGAGATGCAAACGATAATCTACAAGAAAATATAATTTCTTTCTTTGAAGCGACAACCCGCGCATCTTTAGGATTACCAATTGTGGATAAAGAATATAAAAAATCAGAAGGGTGGACATTCCTGTTTTCCATGAAACAAAATGAATATTTTGTCTTTCCAAACAAAGAAACAGGTTTTGATCCAAGCGAAATAGACTTGACGGATCCTGATAATTATGCACGAATTAGTCCTAATTTGTTCAGGGTACAAAAAATTGCGACGAAAGATTATACTTTCAGACATCATTTGGAAACAACTGTAAACACAACAAAAGAATTACAAGGTTTAACATGGTTAAGGATATCTTCATTAAACAATCTTGATAAGTTAGCAAAGGTCCGAATAAACCATATTGGCCAAATTATTTCAGTAGGAGAGTATTAAAATACAAATTATTTCAATGATAATAAGGAATAAAAATCTATTAATATTGATACAAACATGATAAAAAGCACATTATACTTCGGAAATCCAGCATATCTATCATTGAGAAATAATCAATTGATAATAAAACTTCCGGAAGTAGAGAAAAATGATACTTTACCGGATAGTTTCAAGAGAGACACGGTCAGAAGTAAGCCTATAGAAGATATCGGAGTTGTTGTTTTAGACCATAAGCAGATTACAATAACTTCCGGGGTATTGGAGGCTCTTCTTGAAAACAACTGTGCTATTATTACATGCGACTGCAAAAGTATGCCGGTTGGACTTATGCTGCCTTTATGTGGAAATACGACTCAAAATGAACGTTTTCAGGATCAATTGGATGCATCTTTACCGTTGAAAAAACAACTTTGGCAACAAACGGTTAAGATGAAGATTGAGAATCAAGCAACAGTCTTATCTAAAAGTCGAAATTGTGGAATTAAGAACATGCGTGTATGGGCTAATGATGTCCGAAGTGGCGACCCGGATAATTTAGAAGCACGTGCCGCAGCCTATTACTGGAAAAATCTTTTTCCTAAGATTGAGGGTTTTACCAGAGATAGAGAAGGTATTCCTCCCAATAATTTATTAAACTACGGATATGCCATTTTGCGTGCAGTGGTTGCCAGAGGACTTGTTTCAAGCGGTTTACTTCCAACGTTAGGCATCCATCATCATAATCGCTACAATGCCTATTGTTTGGCTGATGATATAATGGAGCCTTATCGTCCGTATGTTGATGAATTAATAGTCAGCATTATAAACAGTAATTGTGACATTGCAGATCTATCAAAAGAAATAAAAGCAAAGTTATTAACGATCCCGACTTTGGAAGTTTCTGTGAACGGGAAACGTAGTCCTCTCATGGTTGCTGTAAGTCAAACGACAGCTTCATTATACAAATGTTTTAGTGGTGAACTTCGCCACATAGCATATCCGGAAATGTAATATGAATAGATTTAGTGAATATCGTATTATGTGGGTTCTTGTATTTTTTGATCTTCCGACAGACACAAAAAAAGAAAAGAAAGCCTATGCTGATTTCCGAAAGAATTTGCAAAAGGACGGTTTTACTATGTTCCAATTCTCCATCTACGTTCGTCATTGTGCAAGCGCAGAAAATGCAGATGTACACATAAAAAGAGTTAAATCCTTTCTTCCCCCCAATGGTCAAGTCGGCATTCTATGCATAACAGATAAGCAATTTGGCAACATAGAACTATTCTTCGGTAAAAAAGAGCAACCAATAAATACTCCAGGTCAGCAACTTGAACTTTTTTAAAATAAGAAATCCTGCCTTACAAGCAGGATTTCTTACTGAACAACAACTACTTTTTTATTTTCTAATTGCAAACATTAAGTACTGAACCACAATCAATTGCACACAATCAGTTGTTTTCAGTATGTCAAAGATAATAGATTGAAAGCAAATCACAACGGTTAAAAGGTATCTTGTCTTGCCTCCATTGTTGTTTTCAGTATGTCAAAGATAATAGATTGAAAGCAAATCACAACTCTTAACTTGTTCTTCGCTGCCGCTAATGTGTTGTTTTCAGTATGTCAAAGATAATAGATTGAAAGCAAATCACAACTGGTCGGTTGTGCTCCTGATTACGCACGCGGTTG